>Ga0209589_1001458_pt1 | contig 39068 bp, 22 predicted proteins | sample CowpeawhiteBW_FD_187525 | JGI IMG/M metagenome (GOLD analysis project Ga0209589, IMG submission 187525) | Root nodule microbial communities of legume samples collected from California USA - Cow pea white BW (SPAdes) (version 2) | ecosystem: Host-associated > Plants > Roots > Nodule | place: USA...
TTTTTTTTAATATATTATTATTTATGATAAATTTTATTTTACACTTTCATATATATATATATATATATATATATATATTATTGTCATATGTTTTGGATTATATTATCATGTGTGCTTGTTTTGAATAGAGAAAATGATGTTAGAAATGAAAACTTTTTTTAATTAACAAAAATAATTTATATAGAAAAAAAAAATTGACACTCCTAAAATTTTTGTCCAAGTTCAGCTAGTGCATACGAATAAGGGTATTTATAGGTAATAGAGAGACTTAAAGGTCAATTGTAATAAGTCTCATGAAATAAAATATTAGTTTGTAACATAAATATAGTCATTAATTATAAATATCATGTACCCACAAAATTAAAAGTCCATAAAAATATTATTAACCGTAGGATAATATTTTAATTATATTTTTTAAATTATATTAAAATATTTCCAACAATCTCCCACATAATTTAAAAATAAATAAAACAAAATATATTAACTTCTAAAATAAAATATTGTAATTCAGCGTAAGGAACCTTTTGGGTTTGAGCCTTACACTTAGTGCTTATAAACTTCCACCCAGAAAATGTAGAGACTTACTTGTATTGAGCTACATCCCCTATAACCGAATTTTAGTAAATAACACATACAATATTGATATTCATTTTTGTTAAGATGTTACAATATATGTAAATATATTTTGTTATTGTATTTTAGGTAAGCATATATTTAGTTTATAATTAGTTTCCTAAATATATGCCTTATATTATTTGTTACCTAATTAGTTTCGGCCTGTACATTGTATTTATTCTAATTCAGTGAATGAGATCAATTGAGGAAAATATTCTTATATGGTATCAGATTTCTATGGCAATTACGCTTATTCTTCTTCTTTCCCCTTCAATTATCTTTCTTTTTTCCTCTTCTCACAGTCATGCTAGACAATAAGAGTTCTTTCCATCCGGCTCTTGCGGATTCAAATATACAGAACCATATCTCCATCACTCTAAAAATGGAGAATGTCCAGTATTTTACATGGGCGGAACTTTTTTAAATTACCACACATTCTCATAAGGTCCTTCATCACATTATTCCTCTTGCCAATGGAAAAGAGAAGGCACCTATGACTAAGGATGAAAAAGAATTATGGTGGACTCTTGATGCTACTATTCTTTCTTGGCTTTATGCAACCATCTCCAATGACCTGTTGCATACAATTATTGAACCCGATGCCACAACCATGGATGCTTGAAATAACTTGCAAGATATTTTCCAAGACAACAAACATTATTGTGTGGTAACTCTTGAGGTTGAATTCTCCAATACTAAGATGGAATTTTTTGAATGCTTCGACATATTCTCAACGTCTCAAGTCTCTTGCTGATCAGTTGAAGAATGTTAAACCATCAGTGTCGGAAAGTCACCTCGTCATTCGACTTGTTTTGGGTCTCACAAGAGCATATCACAATGTAGGGATGTTAATTCAACACAGTGATCCCCTGCCTTCATTTTATCAGGCTTGATCGATGCTCACACTTGAGGAAGTCAAATTGGCAAAATAGACTGCCACGGGATCGGAGTCGACAATGGTGGGTACCTCTTAGGCCATTTATGACTCAAATTCCTCATATTCGGACTAGTTACACCACCCGTAGCACCGTGGGAAGCCATTTGGATATTGCAAGAATTTTGGAAAAAAATTTAGTGGCAGTGGTTGTGGGTCCGACGGTGGAAAATTTGGTCGTGCAAGGGGTGACGGTGGTGGTCGACAACAGTCTAGTGAGAGTCCATATTTGGACTAGTTACACCACTCGTAGCACCGTGGGAAGCCGTTTTGATATCGCAAGAATTTTGGAAAAAAAATTTTAGTGGCGGTGGTCGTGGGTCCGGTGGTGGAAAATTTGGTCGTGCACGGGGCGACGGTGGTGTTCGACAACAGTCTAGTGAGAGTTCATAACAACAACCACAGTGGGGGTCTTCACCTTGGCCGAATTACCCACCTTGGGGTTGGATGCCTCAATTGGCTCCTCCATGCCCATATCCAAACCAAGGGTGGGCACGAGGTCCAATACCACATAGATAACAACAACAACCCGACATTTTTGGGTCACGACCACAACAGGCTTACATGGCCTCTCAAAATGGGCAGTTTGTTCCTACAAACATTGAAGCGACAATGCATACTATGTTTCTGAATCCCCCTGATCCATCATGGTATAAGGACATTGAAGCTACCTCTCATATGACATATTCCAATGGTAATTTCTCATCTTATAATTTGAACAATCATCATGGCATTACTGTTGGTAGTGGTCATACTATCCTGATTCATGGATATGGTCATACTTGCTTTCCTTCCCGTAATCATCCCCTATCTTTCATAAATGTTCTACATGTAAGACCCTTGGAAATTAACTAATTAAATAATTAATTAATTAATAAATCTGGGAGAATGGGACTTTTATGTCATTAAATGGTAACTGGTATGACGTGGAAAAGTACTAGCTCAAATGGTTGAGAGTACTTTGATTGTGTGAGAGGACTTAGGTTCAAGTCCTATGTATGGAAATTTTGTGTTGTTTGTATTTATTATTATTTTGATATATATGTGGGACTAGTGAGTGATATTATAATCATAGGATTATAATAGTTATCACTAAATATGAATTGGCATAGTGGTAATCAAAGGGCTGGAAAAATAATACAAAACTACTAAGTAATTGCCTTTGAATGGAAATAAACCCACCATTAAGCCCATTTGCGTTTTAGCATTTAAAACCATCATTTTAGACACATATAAAAGGGCTAATTTGAGAGTGAGAGGTGAGAGTTTTGGGTGTGCAAGGGCTCAATTGGGAGAGAGGTTGAAGCAAAGCATTTGGTGAACCAAGGAACCCCTATTTTCTTCCCAATTTCAATCAAGAAATTCAGCTTAGGGGAGTTGAACCTGTAATTGTAGATTTTTGAGAAAATTGCATGATTGTGATGGATTTATGCCATGAATTTTGTACTGCCATGAAGTGAATTTGGGGTTTGTGTGTTGGTACTATTTCATAGGACTGTTTTTACCAAATTGTGTGAATATGATGAGATTATACCATGTATGTGTTGTAATTGTGCGAACCTGGATTGTTGGAGTCTACGTGATGCCTAAATTGTGCTCATATGGGTGTGCTTTATTTTCAAACGAATGGTGTGGATTTGTATGAGTTTTAGCATGATTGTTGGTGTTGTGTGCGTGACCAGAGATGAAACCATGCAAGTTTCGCCCAAGCGAGTCCCACTCGCCTAAGCGAGAGTTACAGAACCTTGTTTCTAGTTTTGGGTCGCGCTTCTCGCTTGGGCGACCTGTGTCAGTTTTGAGCGACAGATACTCTCGCTTAGGCGAGAGGGGCTCGCCTAAGTGAGGTCGCGATGAAGCCTGTAAGAGTTAGGCGCGACTTCTCGTCCAAGCGAGGAGTTTTGGGGTGTTGAGCGACAAATACACTCGCTTAGGCGAGAATGGCTCGCCTAAGCGAGGTCGCGATGAGACTTGGTGTTGTTTACCGTTGAATCCTCATCCAGGCGAGGAGCTATGTGTGTTGAGCGAACTGAGGGCTCGCTCAGCGAGATGAAGTGGTATAGCCACTGTAGCACGCTCGCTCAGGCGAGGTGGGTTAGCTTAAGCGAGGCTGATGGTTTAGCCTGGGCGAAGATCCCTGGCTTAAGCGAGAATGATGCATTATCTATGTTTGTATGAGTTGTTTGAGCTGGTTTGTTAATTGTTCCTAAATTCTAGGGATTTTATGCTTGTGTTGGTGATGTTTGGGCTTGAAGGACTAAGGCCATAGGATTTTGGGATGTGCTTGGAATGAGTTGCGAACAAGGAGTTCGTGATGGGTGGATCGCATGCGGAACGTGAATAGTTAGTTCATCGGAGGTACTCTTGTTGGGATGAATGAGCGAGGGAGTTCATTTCATGCTCGACTTGGGAATGCTATGAGCAAGGGAGTTCATAGTAAGAAAGGCGGGTATGCGTGTCTAGGTCTGAGCGAGGAGTTCGGATGAACGGGCGTGAGAGTTCGTGAAGCAGGACTACAAGCAGGATATGCTTGTAGGTTGGACCACGAGCGAGGAGGGTCGTGGAAGCACATGTAATCCCAGAGTTAGATACATGCATGAACTCATATTGATTATGAGTGTAGGAAAGTGGGTATTTTTGTAAGTAAATGAATATTTGTGAATGCGTTGGGGAATTATTTCATATTTATTTATGTTTATTTGCATAGCTCACCCTATGTGTCTATGTGTGGCGATGATTAGGTAATTTATTATCCGAGAGCAGATGATGTTTTAGGTGAGCCAGGAGACGCTTAGTGGCGGAGAGGGGGCTCAGAGTACAAGGGGATTTTATTAACTATTTTGTTTAAATTCCATGTAATTTTGATTACAGTTTTTATGACTTTGGATATCAATTTTAAAATGTAAAGGAAAAATTAGAATGTTTTGACTTTTAAGGTTTACTATTATTATTAAAGTATTGAAATTTCCCGTGTTTTTGGGAAATGGTTTTTTTAATAAATGATGCATTTATTTTTGCCTTGGTTATTTTATTTTAATTTAAAGTAATATCCTACTGGGATGTTACACTACATGCTCCCAAAATTATTAAAAATCTTATTTCGGTTAGAAAATTCACTACTGATAACTCTGTGACCATGGAATTTGATCCTTTTGGTTTTTCTATGAAAGAGTTTCAGACAGGGATGCCAACAATGAGATGTGATAGCCAGAGTGATCTTTACCCTCTTACTACTTCTATCAACGATCAACTCTTCCTTCAACCTTTGTCGCCATTTCTCCTAAGCTTTGGCATGATCAGTTGGGTCATTCGGGTGCTCCTATTTTAGATGTTCTTAGAAAAAATAAAAGCATTAATTGTAATCACCTTTCTAGCTTTAGTCTTTGTCAATCTTGTGTTTTTGTTAAACATATTAAGTTGTCATTTGTTTCCTCTTCTACGAGTACATCTATGCCTTTCGATATTATTCATAATGATATTTGGACATCTCCTATTTTGACTTTAATGGGACATCGATATTATGTTTTATTTTTGGATGATTATTCTAATTATTTGTTGACTCTTTTGTTGGCTAGAAAGTCTGATGTTTTTGATAATTCTTAACTTTTTGAACACATATTCTCACTCAATTTGAACGTCATATAAAAAATTTCCAATGCGATAATGGGAGGGAGTTTGACAATGGACCTTTTTGGGACTTGTGTAAAATAAATGGTATGTATTTCCGTCTTTTTTACCCCCATACCTCACCTCAAAATGGGAAAGCCGAACAAAAAATTCAGACTATCAATAATATGTCTCGTACCTTTCTTGCTCATGCCTCTCGTCCTTCTTCCTTTTGACATCATCCATTACAAATGACTACATATCTTCTTAATATACTTCCAAGTAAGGTTTTGGGAAACACTTTTACTCTTCAAAATCTATACCAACGGGATTCGCCATATTTTCAAATTAGGGTGTTCGGGTGTTTATGCTATTCTCTCTTTCCATCCACCATAATTAATAAATTACAACATCGATCTACCCTATGTGTGTTTTTGGGTTACCCATCGCATCATCATGGCTATACGGTTATGATTTATCTTCTAGTAAAATTATAATTTGTCGTCGCGTCTTAATTGATGAGCATGTTTTTCCATTTCAGAAATTGCATTTCACTTATGATTTCTTGTGTGATGATATGAGTGCCTATATAATGCATCATCTTCATAATCAATCTCCAAATATTTCTGCACCTCACACAGACCAACCTGATACACAAACCCACCCCCTTACTGGCCCAGATCCTGTGAGCCCAAACACCGCCAGCCCACACTTCCCTTCACCACCACCCACCTCTCCTTCCCAAAGTCTATCCTTTTCTCCTATCTCCACACCAACAGACCAAATAGTACTTTCCCTTCATATTCCTATCCAACCACATGTATGATCATAAGAAGCCAAATGGGGATCTTTAAGCCAAACAAGGAATGTGATGATGAATATGGCTTAGCCACTTCAGTTACCCAGTCTTCATTACCTCATAATCAAGTTGTGGCTCTTCGTGATCCCAATTAGAAAATGGTCAGGGATGATGAATATGATGCTCTTATTAAAAATTAGACGTGGGAGTTAATGCCCCATCCACCTAATATTAATGTTATTTGGTCTATGTGGATTTTTACTCACAAAGAGAAATCTAATGGTGTGTTTGAGAGGCATAAGGTCCGTCGTGTAGGTAATGGGAAAACTTAGCAGGTTGGCATTGATTGTGAAGAAACTTTTAGCCCAATAGTGAAACCAACTACGATTCACACTATTCTTTCTATTTCTCTTTCAAAGGCATGGTCCATTCATCAGTTGGACTTCAAAAATGCTTTTCTTCATAGTGAGCTACAAGAAACCGTTTATATGCATCAACCACTAGGGTATTGTGACCGTACTCATTGGGATTATGTGTCGTTTGCGTAAGTCATTATATGAGCTTAAACAAGCACCTCGTGCTTGGTATAAACGGATTGTTGATTATGTCTTGTCTCTTAGTTTCCCAAATAGCAAATGTGGCTACTCATTATTTATTTATCGAAAGGGTTCACACATGGCTTATATTTTCCTCTATGTTGATGACATTATATTTACTGTCTCTCCTCATGCTCTTCGATTAAATATTATGAACCTTTTGAGCTTGGAATTTGCTTTACTTTTGTGAATGGCCAGCGAGCCATCCCGCCCTGCCTGACCTTTAGCTTGTGCAGGTTGCAGACTTGTGTGTGGTGGGCCTGTGTAGATGGAACTAGGAGTAGCAATTAGGGACTGGCCCGACGGGCTGGCCCGACGGGCTGGCCCACAGGCCTGCAAAAAAATGCAAGGCGGGCTAGGGTAATTAGCCTATAGGCCCGTAATGATCCGGCCGCAAGTGGCATGCGGCCCGCGCGGGTAGGCCCGCAAACTCGCATAAAAATTTAAAAAAAAACTTGCATTTGTGTATATTAATTACTTTTTTTTTGTGGACTCTTGCATTAACGTTTCAAATTCTTGTATAACTGTAAAAAACAAGTATTTTGTATTTTTTAATGTTCTAAAATTTAAAGAATACATTGTGTATGTCATAGTATGAATATGAATATGATGAAAATGTTGAATTATCAATTTATCATCCAACTCCCTAAAGTCTTTACTTAATTTTGTGAACTTCTTAAAGTTTTCCAATTTTTAAACATTGAAAGTTTTATCAGAAAAATAAAAAAAAATGTGGGCCAGCCAGTGAATCCGCGGGCCAAGTGTGGGGCAAGGCGGGCTAGTGTTTGCAGCCCGCATAAAGTGTGCGGGCAGGGCGGGCCAGCCCACGTTGTGCGGGCCTTATGCGGGCCAAGCTAGCCCGCATTGCCATGCCTAGAAGGAAGGGAATTGCATGGAAAGGATAGTGAAGTCAACCTCTAACATATCTTTACATTTGAATTATTTATAACTTTATCACTATTTTTATTCAAGTATTTATTATTATTGTCTTTGCTTCTATTTTTAAATCTTGAATGTAACGTCCCATTTAATAGAAAAACTATTAAATGAAACTTCACATAAATTAATTTAAATGAGCAAAAGAAAATGTATAATTAAATAACTATTACGATCATCTAAGTATACATCAAAGAGTTTTTGAAAAGGATACTAAAAGAGAGAACTAATTAAGAAAGTAAAGTTGACCAAAATGGTCATGAACACCTTTGATCAACAAGCTAATGTGGGAGAAGCTTGGGAAAAACTCCAAAATGTGTTGAGAAAGTTCCCATTTATGGGTTAAATAAGTGTGATCAAAGGTACACCTTCTTTACTTGACTCACACTTGACACAAAGGTTATCCTTAAAGCCTAAATTATAAGCAATATCATCTGTAAAACACCAGATTAATGCACTAAGATTATAAAGAGTATTGCCCATAATCAAAGTAGATTTCAAAGGATTAGGCTTGCACTAAAAAAAGGGATACTTGAGATGGGAGCAAATGACGTCATTCTCTCCTAGTATATGCTCATTACACAACATACCAAATTATAGGCCAGGACTATTGAGATGCTTCTACAACAGTTACAACATATACAAGCACACATGCATGCACCTATATCAATACACTTTCTTAGTAGTTTGAGAATTTTGGAAAAAATATTTATAGGTACAATGCAAAGCACTGGTGGAAGAACCTCAACAAGAGTTTAAGTACTTAATCAATCAAGGAAAATTTGGAGGAAATTCAAGAGGTGGTTAGTGTTGGTGTAGATGGCTCTAAAAGAGAATTAATTAATATGAAGGAACATTTAGGGTGTTAGTTTTAGGTGAAACACTTAACAAAGAATCCAAAATTCTTGCAACAAAGCCTGTTGTTGGGGTGAAATTGGGTAAGCGCTACATTTAAAACCCTTAAAATCGCATGGTAAACTCGTATAAAGGAAAACACACATGCAACCGTGTTATTAGCACCAAATACATATAGAAGATGTCATACGGATAATCTTCTCACCCATGACATACATTGCCTCTAGTACCTACCTGGTCTATACTTACAATGTCATCATCTACATTACTTTCTACTATATCAACACTTCTAACAAAGGTATTTATGATAGAGACCAGTGATATATAGAAAAGGAAACCTTCACCTTGGGATACACCCACTTGCAGTTTGTATAAAGGAGGGCATTGACGCCAATATCGTCATCTCTGCGAATATCATTGCTATCATTAAGTGAGGATGAATCCGACATTTGAATAACCTTCTCATCCTCATAACCCCATATCTTAATATAAAATTACAAGAAGTAGTAAATGAGTTGGCATGCCTATTGGACAAATAAAATCGACTTTATATCGACTTGCTTCTTCTACCATCAGACAGGTGAGGACCTATGGGTCTCCACCATTCTATTTATAGACCACGATTGTGACAAGGAGCAGTTATCTCAACATTTCTCAACTGCCATATCTTCTTCATCCAAAAATCATGTAGAAACCTTAAACATTGGACTAGGAGCACAAAGGATCTTGCAGGACAACCCAATATCATACAAGAACAAGACTCAATTGATGATTTTATTTAAATATTTTTACTTTTAAAATAAAAAGAGAAATAATTTAAATATATTTTTCTATTCATTTTTCCTTTTTGTTTTTTATTTTCCTCAGATTTCCTAATAGATGAATTTTCAAATTATTGTATCATATGCTTAAATTGGATCTTAACAGTACTATTATTATAGGATCATGTTTAAAAGTATAGTACGTCAAAAGCATCATCTATAACTATATATAAAGAGATACATCTTTTTTGTGTCCTCTTTTATTTTTCCAATTTTATCCTCTTAATAACCACTTTTTAAATTTAAATAATTATTTATAATAAAAAAACTATTTTTCAATTTTATCATTTTAGTAACTTTTTTAAATCAAATAACTACTTATTATTAAAGAATTATTTACTATTATTTTAGTAACTACTTTTTCGAATTTAAATAATTACTCATAATACAAGAATTACTTACACAATATTATTTATACTATTTTTTATTTCAATAACTAAAATTTATTTTAACTATAAACTATAAACTATATATTTTCAACTATGTGCACTTTTTAATTTTTTAATTTTACCCTTTTAATTATTATTTTTTAAATTTAAATAATTTATAAATATTTAAAAAACATGTACACGCAAGCGTGATAACGCTTGTGAGTACGCTAGTCATCTATAATGACGAATAAGAAAAATAATAATACCCTATTTTAATTGATTGAACAATCATATGAATGTAACTACTAAAGTAAAACAAAGAAAATAATGTGTGAAGAATTAGAAGAAGTAGAGCAAGGAAACTTCTTACTCTTTTATTCATATGTCACTAATATATATATACATCAAATAATGTCCATAATTATGTTAATCAAATATTATTCATAATTATGTCCATGAAATAATATTTGTAAGATCTGGGAAAAAATAATTAATTAAATAATTAAATAATTAATAAATGTGGGTAGAAGGCGCGTTTATGGCATTAATTGTTGTTTAATGTGACGTGGTAAAGTACTAGCTCAAGTGGTCCAGAGTACTTTTATTGTGTGAGAGGACTTGGGTTCGAGTCCTATATATGCCAATTTTGTGTTACTATTTTATGATTTATTTTAATAATATGTAAGAGTGTGGAATTTGAAATATAAACATATGTTGATTGTGTATATCACCAAATGTGAATTGGCACAATGGTTGTGCTTTGGCATTGTTGGTGGAAGGTCATGGGTTGAAACCTTGATGAGAGCAAATTAATCTCTTTATTTTTGCTATAATGCTTGTGGTCTGAATGTGAAAGGGTGGGAAAGCCCTAGAGGTAGTGGGCAGCCAAAGGAGTTGGAAAAACAGTCCATAATAGCGCGCGCTTATGAAAGGTAATAATAGCCATTAAAAAGACAATTTTCGTTTTATTCTTTTTTTTTACCACAATTGGGAGTCATATAAAAAGGGAGAATTAGGCCATTAGAAGGGTTTTGGAAGTCTGAAAATTGGAGTGAGAAAGGATTACGAGTTTTGAGTGCGAAAGCTAAACGAGATTGAGAGCAAAGCGATGGTGGTTGAGAGAGCAAAAAGGGAGGGTTCTAGCAATCACAAAGTCAGGGATTAGGCAACCTTTGGAAGCAAAAATTCACAGGTTAGGGGAGTTGTCCTTGTGTCCTTAAATTGATTGACATGTGCTATGGTTTTTGGGTCAATTCTGTTTTCAATAGATTGATGTTGGCATGAAATTCGTACATTATGTGTGGTGGTAGAAAGCTTAATTGATTGATGTTGTGCGCATAATCCTGTAATGCATTATATGTTTTGGGAATGAGGGTTTTAGGTATGGAATGGTTGTGGAAGCCTAAGTATTGTGTTTTGGTAGCTTAATTGGAGATAATGCTTGTTTCTGATGTTTGTTTTCCATTACATTGTGTTGGTAGCGTTTAGTTAGTATTTTGGTATGGTTTTGGCAAAGTGGATGCGTGATCAGACTCGAAACCCTGCCAGTCTCGCCCAAGCGGGTCCACCTCGCCTAAGCGAGAATTGTAGAGTCTCACGTTGAGCTCTGATTCGTGGGTCTCGCCTAGGCGACCCAGGAGAGGTTTTGAGCGACATGGTCTCTCGCTCAGGCGAGAGTGCGAGGAGAACTTGAAAGTTTGAGCGTGATATCTCACCCAGGCGAGAAGTTTGGAATTTTGAGCGACTGACACTCTCGCCTAGGCGAGAGTGGCTCGCTTAAGCGAGTTCGCGAAGTGTTTTCTTTTGTGTGTGGTGGAATACTCGTCTAGGCGAGGTTTGGATGTGATTTTGTGCGAATGTGTGGCTCACCCAGGCGAGGGGATCTCGCCTAAGCGAGATAACGTGTAATTGTGGCTGTTTTAAGCTCGCCCAAGCGACACGAACTAGCCTAAGCGAAGTAGAGGGCTTAGCTTGGGCGATGGGTCCCTAGCCTAAGCGAGTTTATGTGAACTATTGTGTTTCTATGTGCTTGTGAGTGTGTTTTGGTTGGTTATCATAAGAATCGATTGTATATGCATGTGGTGTGATGTTTGGGCTTGATGGACTAAGTTCATTAGGGGTCTGGTATGTGCTCGGTGCTTGGACACATGATGGGCAAGGAACTGATTGAGTTTTCATCGGCTACTATTGGGCGAGGAGTCCTTAGTATGGTGATTGCATGTGTCAGGCGCACGATGGGCAAGGAACTGTGATGTTCCCATCGGCTACTGTTGGGCGAGGAGTCCATAGTATGGTGATTGCGTGCGTGCCAGGGTCCAAGTATGAGACTTGGATGTTTATACTACAGGCGAGGAGTCTGTAGGGCAGGACTATGAGCGAGATAGGCTCATAGGGTTGCACCACGAATGAGTTAGTTTCGTGGGAGCACAGGGAAGTCCCAAGACCTAGTTCATGCATATGACTCATGAAGGACTATAAGGTCATGGTTTGGGTGATTTGGAAATTATGAACTTAATTATGTTATTTTGGGTTGGAAAGCATGTTTATTTCACATACATATGTTTATATTTTATTGTGCATAGCTCACCCTATCTCTGTGTGTGTGGCGATGATCGGATATCTTGTTATCCGGGAGCAGATGATGTGACAGGTGGGCCAGAAGATACATAGACTCGGAGCGAGAGCTAGCAGGGGATATTTTGTATATACATATAGTATATGTTGATGATTTTGTGTTGAGAACCTCATGTAAACTTGGCGAGAGCCATTGCTTTTAATTCCATTTCATGAAATTTTGGATTCTTGGTTTTACGACTTTATATCTATTAACGTTTTAAATTTCCCATGTTTTGGGAAATGGTTTATATTAAATGCGGACTTTATTGTAATTCTGCTTTTATTTATGTATTATCAATAATATTCCTTAGGGATGTTACAATATCCAATCAAATATTGTTTGTAATTATGTCCATAAAATAATGTCTATAATTATGTCGATAAATAGGCTAAGAAAATATCTCCTAATTAATTAATCATAAATAACTATGATAATATCTCAATAAATTAATCATAAATAACCAAGGTCTTTGTAAAAATGTCTCCTAGTTGTACCTTGGTACGAACATATGAGTAACAAATGGTTCCAACTGTTATTTCATTACGAACAAAATGACAATCTACTTCAATATGTTTTGTTCTTTCATGAAAAATTGGATTCTGAGCAATATGTAATGTTGATTGACTATCACAATACAATCACATCCCTTTTAAATCATTAACTCCCAACTCACTAAGTACATGTTTGAGCCATTTTAACTCACATGTGATTATCGTCATAGAGCGATAATCTGCCTATGTAGAAGAGCGTGAAATAAATGATTGTTTCTTAGTTTTCCAAGATATTGGAGACGAACCAAGAAGCACCACCTAATCAATCAAAGAATGTCTTGTAAGTGGACAACCCGCTCAATCTGAATCACACCATCCTTGTAGTTCTAGATTACTATCAGACTGTAGTAAACTACATTTTCCCGAATGTTTCTTCAAATATTTAACAACCCTTAAGTCTGCCTCTCAAGGCTCTTTACGAGGATTTTTGCATAAATTGAGATGAAATATGGATAGAGTAAGCAAAATCAGGTCTAGTCACAGACAAATGGATTAATCATCCAATCAACCTTCGATAGGGTTCTGGATCTTCAGGAGGTGTACTAGAAGGCAATGCTAGCTTATGGTGTTGTTCCATTGGAAAATCCACAGGCTTATCACCTAACAAACCTATGTTTTCAATGATTTCAATGAATACTTTCTCTGACAAAGATAAAGCCCTTCGGGATTACGAGCTACCTCCAACCCTAAAACATATTTTAAGACTCCTAGATCCTTCATATGAAAACAAGAACTTAAGTAAGCTTTAAAAAATTTACTGTTTGTAATATTATTTCTTGCAATAATTAAGTCATCCATATAGGCAAGCATATAAAGATCTATTTCCCCCTGTGTAATATAAACAACGAGTAATCTGAATATGATTGAACAAAGCCATAGTGTTTCAATACAGTCAACTTAGCAAACCAACAATGAGGAACTTGTTTTAGGTCGTACAATGACTTTTTCAACCTACAAACCAAATTTGGGTCAGAGTTTTGAAAACTTAGAGGAACTTTCATGTATACCCCCCTCAACCAAATCACCATGGAGAAATACATTATGGACATCCATTTGGTGAACTTCCCACTTTTTAATTGTTGGCATTGGCAAGAAGGAACGAACAATCACCATTTTGTTGGCAAAACAAGAAGAGTTGTGTTGCAAGATTCTGATGATGACAACTGCAAGGAACTTCAAGAAATAAATTGAAACATTATGGTATGAATTTTTTTAAAGCCTCTTGTAAAGTTCTTGTTTATGAATAATTTGTATGTAGAAGTTAGCTTAGAAAATCACAAAATAGCAGCTTATACTTGACCACTCTGGGAAGGATTTTTGTTCTTCATAAAATGCTTTATGATAATCAATTATCACTTATGATAATTGAATATCATAAGTACTTTTTTAGTTTTCAAAATTAACTTTGGAATAATCGATTCTTCCAAAGGATAATCGATTATCAACATGAAACAATGTTTTTAGAAATTGCTCTGGCATAATCGATTATCATTAGTGATAATCAATTATCTCTAGTAGTTGTAACTTGTCTTTTCAGATTCTTAACCTACTTTTCAAAATTCTATTTATAAAGCATTAAACCCATTTTTGAAAACAACCTTTTTTAGTATTAGAATTTTAGTGTTGTGCTTGCAAAGAAACTGTCTGAGTGTTTTGAAAAAGGGCTTTGAAAAATCTAGTGTGGGTAGAGAGATAACTTTCACCAAATAGGTTATTGGGAGATTGAGTGTTGTTATTGTTGCTAGGAAATTTGTTCATTCTTTGTGTGACTTAAAGAAAGTATTTTTCATCTTTTTTGTCTTCAAGAGAGATGTATTCTAAACCTTTTAACCCTCTTATATATGATTGTTTTGTGGTTTATTTTAATGATATTAAGTTAATCTTTCTATTTAAGAGATTAACAACTGGACGTATGGTCTTTTTGATCCGAACCAGTATAAATACTTTGTGTCAATCTTCTCTTTCCCTACTCTCTTTATTAATCTATAATTACATTAAAGGAAAAAATCTTTAATTAGGAGGTTTGAGTGTCAATCTCATCTCAGCCCAAAGAAACCAACCTACACCTCCTAATGCATGTACTACTAAGCAGTGTTGTTAATGAGACATCATTTCAATAAAAGTCAATTTTATCCATATTTCTAAATATCATTGCATTTGTGTTCACTAAATGTATGTCCGAGATGATACCTCCCATAACTCCAGTTTTTATTCAAGTATAGGTCAAGAAACTTCATCTACCAGGATGATCCCTCCCATAACTTCAATTTGGGTCAGGAAGCTTCATTTGTCGAGAAGATCTCTCCCATAACTCCAATTTTATCTAGGTATGAGTCAAGAAGCTTCATCTGCCAAGATGATCCCTCCCATAACTTATATTTTGGTTAGGAAGCTTCATCTACCGAGATAATCCCTCCCATAACTTGAATTTTTATCCAAGTATGGGTGTGAAAGCTTCATTTGTTGGGATGATCTCTCCCATAACTTCAATTTGGGTCAAGAAGCTTCATCTGCCAAGATGATTCCTCCAATAACTTAAATTTTTATCTAAGTTTGAGTTAGGAAGCTTCATCTGCCAAGATGATCCCCCCCATAACTTCAATTTTTATCATGAAGCTTCATCGATTGAGATGATCCTTCCCATAACTTCAATTTTTATCTATGTTTGGCTTAGGCTTCATCTGTCGAGATGATCCCTCTCATAACTTCAATTTTTATTCGAGCTCGGGTCAAGAAGCTTTATCTGTCGAGATAATCCCTCTCAAAACTTTAATTTTTATCTAAGTTTGGGTTAGGAAGCTTTATTTGCTGAGATGATCCCTCCTAAAAGTTCTTACAACTTCAAATACTTGGACGAGAACAATTACGCTTATTGAGATGATCATGCCTAGGTTATCAAGTTTATATTTTATAAATTTCATTTTAAAGTTAATTTTTGTAACACCCCCAATTTAGGATGTCACAAGAATTTACAATTTGTGTTTCTTTTAAAAGTAAAACGATTATTTGATAAAATACGTACTTATGCAAAAAATATAATTTAAAGGTTAAAATATCTTTTTGGTCCCAATTTTCGTCAATTTTTTTCAAATAAGTCCTAATTTTGGTTTTGTGTTCAAATTGGTCCCAATTTTCGTCAATTTTGTTCAATTGGGTCCTTTTTTGCTAATACCGTTTAAATCATTAACGACCATGAACAGTGACTACCACGTGTCATTTCGTGATTTTTTTGATTTATTTTTACTTTTATTTTTTATTTTTTAAATTTTTTAAATTTTTTTTAATTTTTTTAGATGTACACGTAACCTATTAGCGTGCCACCTGTCATTTCGTGATTTTCTTTCATTTTTTATTTTGTTTTTCATTTTTTTTAATTTATTTTTAAATTTCTTTTAAATGTCCACGTGTCAACCCGGTAGTGTGTCACGTGTCAAAGTTAATGTTCTATATTAAATTTGGTCTCTATATTTGTTATTTTTATTCAATTTAGTCTCAATTTTTGTTAACATTAACCAATTTGGTCCCTTCCAAATTGAAATCAAATTTAATTTTTATATTAAAATTCACATTTTTTATTAAATATTTTTATATAATATACTAAAATTCACATCATTATAATTTTGATAAAAAAATTAAATTTGATCACATCTTTGATAGGGACCAAATTGGTTAATGTTAACAAAAATTGGGACTAAATTGAACAAAAATAACAAATATAAGGACCAAATTGAATATAGAACATTGACTTTGACACATGGCACGCTACTAGGTTGACAAATGAACATTTAAATTTTAAATAAAATAAAATAAAAATAAATAAATAAAAAACCACGAAGTGACACATGACACGCTATTAGGTTGACACGTGTACATTTAAAAAAAATCAAAAAAATCAAAAAAAATCAAAAAATCCACAAAGTGACACGTGGCAGTCAATGTTCATGGTCGTTAATGATTTAAACAGTGTTAACTAAAAAGGACCCAATTGAACAAAATTGACGAAAATTAGGAGGTATTTGAACATAAAACCAAAATTAGGACTTATTTGAAAAAAATTGACGAAAATTGAGACCAAAAAGGTATTTTAACCTAATTTAAATGTAAATAAGTAGTTCAAAAGTTCCATTGATAAAAGTAATAAAATAAAAACCAAAGTTCCAATTAATAACTAGAAAACAAAAGAAACTTTCGTAGTCTTCAACATTTGATTGAAATCAACTAAATAAATAATAAACCCCCGAGTTCATTCCATCCTCTCCGCGATCTACTTTGTGCTAGATACATCTGCATTACCACTTGCTCCCGTATAACACTTCATCGCACACACTACACAAACAAATAGGGGTAAGCTAACAAGAAACAATGATATATAATAAAGAAATTCGTAAATAAAGCATAACAAATAATACTCAACATCGCATTCAAGTAACACTTAAGCATTATGATCACAATCAATCTTTGGTTTGAACACGCAACCCCCAAATTTTAAACAACCATACCAAACCAAACAAACTATCACATTCATCTAAAATTCTTAAACATAGTGATCATAATCAAGCTTTGGTTTTCCGCGGCTTTTTACCCCACAACAACATCTAGTTTCTTAGAAATAGATGGTTCGACGTGTCCCATTATCGCAGCCAGACTGTCTCCCTTATTCCTCAAGGAATTATGAGTAAAAACTTCGGTGCATCGCACATCGGGCACTATACTCGCAACGAGCTGAAATAAGGTAAAATATTTTTCCCCTCCCTACTGCTTCACACAGGTGAGAGAGTACAACACTCGAACAAATCCTCTACCACTGCTTCACGCAGGCGAAGAAGACCCATTTCCACTACTTCACACAGGCGAAAGAGTCTTCATTGGGTCTCTAGGTATGGAAAACCTCACACAACACTTAATTCCACCAAGAGTCTTCAAGAAAGGCAAAACACTCTCAACATGCATCGGACTAGAGTTACAGATTGCTAACAAAACACACACCATCTCATCATGCATGGAAAATGAATTTCCCTCAAAACCCATCAATTTACCAAACAATACATTCAAGCAACGAACTCAACGAATGACATTCATTCAAACACAGGCATAACATCACATGCAAGTAATTATCCTCATACCACCACTTAAACTCCATAACCATGCAACCCATGAAAACCAAGAATGACCACCAATCACGTAACCCATTTATTGACGTCACTTCCTCACCGTGAATCAAAGCTATGCACCCTTCACGCTTCCAACATCCTCACTTAATCTCTCTCTCCCAACCTACCTACATGCATACCGCGGGTCCTATCTCAACTTAATAAAACTACACACATGATATGCCCCTCACATCAACTCTAATATAGCATACTAGAACTTACAATATGATACTCCTGGAACCAATATACTCTCGGCCCCTCCACCCCATCACTTATTACAACTATAACACGTTAGGTTGCACGCGAAAAAGAAGAAAAACATTAATTATGCATGTACGTGGTTAAAAAGAAAGGAAACAGAAGCACGTGACCTATCAAAACAAAAGATTATATACAAGGTAAGCTATCCTGGGATGTGCCCTTTAGTGTGATCTGCACCAACCATAAATAAGGAAAACCTAATGCATAGTATTGAAGGAAAGAGAAAATTAAAATCATGTGTGATTCATGGTATAACACGAAAGTCAATATCAAAATAAAAAGATAGAGTCATGCAAGCAGAAACATGGATATTGCACCGAAAACATATTGTTTACAAAACCAAAATAAGAAGAAAGAGAATGTAAAGTTGAACTATACACTTAGTGTGGTCTGCACTAAAATCCAAGTAAAGAGAGAGAAGTAAATAGGGGTGTAGGCCCCATGCGAAAATTGTAACCCAATGCATGTGATACAAACTAGCAACGCTGCAACAAACTTATAAAGAATGGAAAAGTTAATATGGTTAATGGAACAACGCCAAAGAAAGGAAGAATTATGTTTATGGAACACTAATGTAACCCACATGGTCACGCACTACCCCAACTCATCAATGTCTTCAAGCTTTAAATATACTCTCTTATAATTGGCAAGAGACAGAAGCATGTGGTCTGCATGCATTAAAAAGTGAACCTAAAAGGAAAAATATTGCACCGCAAATGCAAAATGTGCATACTATGATTTTCAAAATGTTTTGTACTGCAACGTTAAAGGCTTAGGTGTATACTATGATTTTCAAAAGATCAATTAAAGAAAGAAACCAACTAAAATCCCTTACTGCCATACGTTCACGTGATTAAGGAAAAGGAAACAAAACATGTGAGAGAAAGTACTAATGCAAACCAAAAGCTTTAAGATGAAAACTTGAATTTTCATGTGGCACGAAAATGAAGAAAGAATCTGCACATGAATAAAATAAAGAAAAGAGAAGTCCTAGGGTCCTTCAGAAAAGCTATGGCTTTTTTTTTCTTTACCATGCAATGCTACTCCTCCAGGAACAAATCTCAATGTTAAATAAAAGGATTTTAGAAGAAGATGGAAGAAATGCAATGGTTATTCAATGAAAACATGCAATATCCATTTACACCCGTAACCCCATAATTGTGAAACCCTTCATGATAAATCCCAATTACATGCATCTACATATCCGTGTGCGTGAAAAACATGCATGTACATGAGTAACTAAAACTGTGAAACTAATGCAAAGTTAAAAACGCGTAAACAAAACTGCCACACAAAAACCCCCTGCATTTATGCATGTTTAAGAACTCCAACGAATAAACAAACTAATGTGCATTGTGAGCTCCTACCAAATTATAAAACATTACTACAACCTGAAGACTTCAAGAAGGAAGTCCAATTCGAAGGAGACTCTCGTCATTCAAGCAATCATGCATAACAATTCTTGACAAACCCATAAGGATTTCTGTAAAGAAACCAATAGTACGTGACCATTACCACACGTTTACATCACCCACACAAACCACAACCATCAATCTCATGTAGACTATAGTACCATGAACGTGAACAAAGAAATCACATAAAAAGAGATAAAGAAATCCCTGCAAACGCTACCATGTTTAACCAACACATAAAGAGAGATAAGGTCAAGCTTCAAACAAAATAGAAAGGAAAGTTAACTTCCCCTACCTAATGGGTCTCTCTGAAACGTTTCTCTTCTCTACCACAACCGTTGGAAACCCTTCAGCTTGCACCCTTGTTCTCTGTTCTCTCTCTCGTCCTTATTCTTCTCACTAAAACCTTATAGGGTTTGGCCTTATCTAATCCTATACTAAATCTTTCAGTTAAGATTCTAAAAAAATCCCATCTATTTTTATCTATTAACTATATATCATACACAATAAAACCCAACTATATGATTTTTCGAAAACAATTGTGAATCCCGTACTAAGGAGATTGAAAATCCAAATACCAACTTCGTGGGCCCCACAACTTAATGGAGAGAGAAAAGATAAAACAAAAAAAAAAGATTTTAAAACCAACAGTACCAAATCTCAACCATTTAGGTTCGAACCCTAATCCTGCACAAATCTCACACCACTACCGCCACTAGGCCACATGCCACACATGATATAAAACACATTACAAATATTAAAACACTTCTTCTCCACAAACCATAATTAATTAAATTAGACAAATAACAACTTAAATCACTCAAAGTTTTTCATAGGTCTTACAAGTTTGAAATGGTCTAATTATACATTTTGATCATAATAGTGCAAGATAATACTGATACCTTTTCATCACTCTTAGTATGACAACTATCATCACTTTGTGAGGTAAGTGAACTCAACTCGACAGTCCCATTACTATCAAAACCATTATACCTATTGGCAGAATTACAAGAGGAAGAAGAGGATGACATACTTGATTATTCACGCTAATAAGCTTCATCTCGGAATGGCCGTCGAAAATCTCGGACAAATGGTGAGGAACCCTTCGGTCCTCACCCCTCTATTTATAACAAAAAATGAAATCCCAAAAGGCAAAGAGTTCAAAGCAGGTACATCTTAATCTACAAGGCTAGCACATTGTGTCCATTTTGGAATATACAACCCATGATATCTCAACCTAAGCGATTTAATGCCATCTAGACACATTACAACTCTTCACTTCCTATGCACCACCAAATGTCACACATACTCATGTCCTAATAACTTTTCAACAATTTCCAACCAAATACGTCTCGGATTAGGAGGTTAACGCATTAGGTTTTCATATTTGGATATGAGATATATGGCCCATCACATCTGGCCAAATGGTTTGATACCATACATTCATCCTTTGTTACCAGTTAAAAGTAGGAACATCTCGGCCTAACCTATTCCATATAAGACCCCTGCCACACTTCATTTACTTCGAGCCTTGGGGGACTAGTGTACTATGTAGGAACGAGATCATCTTAGTCACCACTACCTAGATCATCTCAACCAATACTCCACATTGGTAACACATAGGATTGTGATGATCTCGACCAAGGTAATATCAACACCAGGGGTATTGGGCTCATCCCAACCAAAATCCTAATAACTATGTGTAAGTAAGGATCATGTTGGCTTCAAGATTACCAGCACCTTGTCAACCTCAACAAAGTGACACATGACCCAATATATCTTGGCCTACACATCACTACCAATGTGTGAAATCGAGTGTATCTTGGCTTATTTGACTACTATACATCATGTTCACAAGATGGGTAGGGGCCATTTGATCTAAGGTTGATGGTATATTGGTAAATAACATTAATCCTATTTTCAATTATCATCACAAGGACATAAGACTCTTGTTACACTTTGTTTACTGTGAGCCTGGGGACTAGTGTATTGTGTAGGGCCCAAGTCTAATGCATCTCGGCTAAGGTAACTTAGTGAATCTAGGATGTAGGGCCTGCACCTGATAAATCTCAGCCAAGGTAACTTAGTGAATATGGGATGTTGGACTTGAGCCTAATATACCTTGGCCAAGACTTTATAGAAGTGTATTGTATAAAGGGCCTGATATGAAACAATCTAAATTAGCACATAATTATACCAATTAAATCATTACATAATTAATAATCAACAACACACAAATGTAAATCTATATATGAAGTATTCATAGTCCTCCAAAATTATAAGTTGATTTTTTTAAAAAAATATTTAATATCAATAAGGCACTGTTGACACTAGGTATACATATATACATGCGTCCATTCCTATTCACCAACCCACAATCTCGTTATCGATCATCAATACTACCTGCAAAACCCTCTACTCACGTATATTACATAAATATACCATCGTCGTAGGTCGAAACTATATCCACAAAAACATAAGGGTAAGGTAGTGAAATTATAATACATTGTAAGAAAACAAATAAAAGTTATTTACATAATATTAACATAAATCATACTAAAATAATCTTACATACAAATTCTATATCGTAAACCATTCATAATTAACCTTATGTAATTTTTTCACAGAATTCATGTACACTAAACCACATCCACCTAATTGTATAGGTAACCTCAATAACTATCCATTTATGGTAATTGTACCATTCCTTCTTTCTCAAAAATCTATAAAGATTAATTGAACTTTGCAGTGGTTAGTCAAGATAAATGAGTAAATAATCAACTCATTTAAATCCCCAAGGTTATACCTCTAACTATGATAAATCAAATTTTCTTTATTATACTTTGTAGTGGCTAGTCAAGATAAATGAGCAAGTAATTTACTCTAAGGTCATACCTCCAGTTACAACTGATCGAGTTTTTTTTATTATATTTTGTAGTGGCTAGTTAGGATAAATGAGAAAGTAATTTACTCATTTAAATCCCTAAGGCACACCTCCCGCTACAATAGATCGAAATATGTATTCATAGGAAATTATATCATTTCACACTTCATTGATTCAAGAATCAAACGTATATCACATTGCATACCTATACCGATGTCAAATAAATACCACAACCAACTCAACACTAAAGGATTTCTTGAAATATACTTCTGGGAGACAAGTATACTTATGACTCTATATCCAAAAACTTGTTACCAATGAGACCCTAACCACATAACGCATTGACACCACTTTCAACCCAAAACCTTAAGGCAATGAGTTTATGGGTCCTTATCCTTATATAGCGCTCCATTTCTCATTTCTAGCCAATGTGGGACTTAGACTCACACTTGGATTGTTAACAATCTTCCCCTCAGAGGTGAGTCCCTTCAACCACATTGGTATACTCCCCTTCCAGCGGAAGCGTTCCCAACCACAAGTATTCTTTTTTTTGCCCTTTTTTGTACCGTCGTTTTTCTTAACGGGATACGCTTACCTGAAATCCTTGCCAAGAAGACTTTCGATACAAGGACCATACTGCACTCATTTAAGCCAATTTTTTTAACCATGGGTTCTGATACCACTTGTTACCAATGAGACCCTAACCACATAAGGCATTGGCACCACTCTCAATCCAAAACCTTAAAGCAATGGATTTATTTATACTTATATAGTGCTCCATTTCTTATTTCTAGCCAATGTGAAACTTAGACTCACACTTGGATTCTTAACACAAAATATGTGTCATTTCCAACTCTACTTTCGGGATACATGTAACAATTATAACTCTACTTTTAAAAGTTACATATTACTTCTAATTTTATTGGGTTAAGTATGTTTTTAGTCCCTGAACTTTGGTCAAAATTTGAAATTCGTCCATGGTCGAAACTTTGATAAATTTTTTGTCGAAACTTTGATAAATTTTGGTTCCTGAACTTTAAAAATAAATGAATATAGTCCTTTTAACCCAATTATGTTGACTTTTTTCAAGATGTTAAATTCGTTTCATGTTAATATTGGAGTTGTTTATGCCGTTTGACACATTCTCGGCTCAATATTTACCGAGAAATACGTTCGAAACCTAAACAAGAATTTAACAAAATTGGGTTAAAAGGACTATATTCATTCATTTTTAAAGTTTAGGGACCAAAAATTATCAAAGTTTCAGTCAGAGACAAATTTTAATTTTGAATCAAAGTTCAGGGACTAAAAACATACTTAATCCAATTTTATTTCTTGAATTCAAGTAATATTTTCAACTCTATTTTCGAAAAGTTACTATAATTACAATAATCACATTTAATTCATTTTATAATAATCAAAACTTATTCAATTAAAATGTTATAAAACTTAAATATACTATTTTTTCTCAAAATAATATTATCATACAAATAATAATATTAACAATAGAATATTAAAATCATGATTGTATATTTTATACTAAATTGTGGAAAATAAGTAATATATAATTTACTAATTTCTCTAACTTATCCAATTAGCTAAATACCATACCATATCATATTATTGAAACAAGTTTCATAACAAAACATTTTCAATTAAAATTATATATAGAGAGGGAGAATTATTAAAATATTATTATAGATATATTATAAATCTTAACTCGGTCAACGATAGATAATTTATTAATTATAATTCATATATCGGATAATCATAATACTCACATGATTACAATTAAGTTATTAACATAGATAAATTTTAGTATTTAAATTAATTCCCCATTTATTTAAAAATGGTTTTTCTTAAAAATTAAAATAAAAGAATTTTACAAAATATTTTATGTTGGACCCGACAAGAATTAAATTTGTTTATACGTAAATTAGGTACAAATATATCCGTGCATATCAAAATTAACGAAATATAAATATATATTAAATAAACATATCAGGAGGTAAATATAAAACTAGTGCATAACTGAAGATAAATACAAAATTAAATAAATATAATCAATGTATAATTGAAGATATTAAATTAAATGAATAGAACATCTACATAACTAAAATAAATAAAAATTAGAATAAAGTTAGGATATTTACTTAGTATAAATTTATAAAAATAATTATAAATAAATAGTAAAATAAAATAAGGTATCTCCTTCTCTTACCTTAGTTATGGAAGATATACTTTAAACATTTGAAGATGATCTATCTATTTTCTTTCTCTCCTCTTTCTTTGCTCACACTCGTATGAACTCTGTTCTTTTCTTACAACCTCTCTTTTCACCTCCCATTTTCTTACCACCATGTATATAAAGCTAACTCATTGAGGTAAAAGGTATCCTAATCTTACTATCATTACTAAAGTGATCATATATTTTTTATTACTAACTTAAGTGTTGGAATACTTGTAGGTACTCACTCCCTTATGGTTCATTATATCAGACTTGGTGAGGACATCCCAATCTTGAAGACAGAGTGCATCTCGACAAGCAACAAGATAACAATACCACTTGCGAGACAAATTGGTTCCACACATAAACAATTTGCAAACTCTATTTAGTGTATTTATATAGCTAGCAAACTATTTCATATTAAATAATAAAAAAAATCATAAAAAGTTGCTTGCAAATTTAAAAATTGGCTATTATTTTTATTTATCATTGGTAAAATTGTTAATAAGTTGAAATCAAAGTTCAGCAATTAAAGTTATAAATTATAAAGATAAAAAATTCTCGAATTTTTTTTATATGAATCAAAGTCAAATTACTAATTATTCGCCATCGTAGGCAATAAACTAAAATCAGACTTAAGCAAGGAATCAAACATCATTGACAGGAACAAAGAATTGTATTCGCCAATTGCCTTCTTAAAAGCATCGAAACTTCAGCAACTTAGGGCGGTGTGCTCAAGTGTGAGACACTTAATGGAGGAGAACGGAAAATAATAAAAAATTTGCAGGATGTCAAAAATAACTTTTACATAACATAAACATTACTTTGTGAAAAAATTAATGCCAAAATATTTTTATAGATTAAATCATATACAAATTAATTTTAACCTGTTAAAAAAGTTTATTCTATTTTTTTATGTCTTTTCCTAAAAATACCTTTGAAAGTTTATTCATCGGATAAACAATAAGAACCACTGATGATGTATATTTTTCCAAATATACCCTATCATTGGCTTTAAGCTTACTGAAAACAATAATATGCAAAAAAAACTCATTATATATATATATATATATATATATATATATATATATATATATATATATATATATATATATATATATATATAGATTTAGTTATATTTTTTGTCTCCATTTTCGTAGCAAAATCTCAATTTAGTCCCTCTATTTCTTGTTGTCTCAAGTTGGTCCCTTCCGTTAGTGGTACAGTAACACTGTTAAAGGGGTGCCACGTGTCAGTTGCTGAATTTTTTGACTTTTTTTAATTTTAATTTTTTGATTTTTTTTTTGAATTTTTAAAAAAAATAAAAAAATTGTTACATGTCAAGCTGTGTCACGTGGTAGTGACAGTTACACGTGTCACTTCTATGTCAGGTGTCATTTCCACTTTCTCAATTTGATCCATTTATTTTGATTTTTGTCTCAATTTAGTCCCTATTTTTGTAATAATTGAGCAACTTTGTATTTCTCCAAATTGAAATCAAATTCAATTTTTATATAAATATACACAAATATTTCTATCAAAATTGATATTTCAAGTAAATATTTTTAACAAAATTAAGTTTATTTAATTAATATTTTACATTGAACTTTATTTAAAATTATTTTAAAGTTGTCAATAAGAAATTATGTTAATAGAAAAAAATTCATAAATTATATTAATATTTTATTACATCGTACTTTAATATTGTATTTTTATTTGAATTTATATTTTAAATAATTGTATATTTTTAAAACGTGTAAAGTTCAATAATTTGTTCATAAATGTTTGAATTGGTGTACAAATAACAATTATAAAAATTTTAAAAATAATTTTAACTAGTTCATTTAACAATAAAAACATATAAATTTAAAATTTGAAAACAATTTTTAGTAAAATTGAATATGAAACACAAATTTAAATAAATTTAGTTATGTTAAAAATATATAATAAAATATCCATTTAAATAAAAATATCAAATTTAATATAAATATTTGTATAACATTTATATAAAAATTAATTTTTATTTCAATTTGGAGAGAAAGGAAATTGCACTATTTTTACATAAATAAGAACTAAATTGAAACAAAAATTAGAATACAGAGACTAAATTAAAAATAAGGAAATAACATTTGAGATAATACTGACACAGACATTATCATTACTATATCACTCTTTCACTGCCATGTGACACAGCAACAGCTTGACACATGACAAATTTTTTATTTTTAAAAAAAAATTCAAAAAAATAAATAAATAAGAAAAAAATTTCAAAAATAAATAAAAATCCAAGAACTGACACATGACACCTCATTTAACGTTGTTATTGTACCACTAACGAAAAAGACTAAATTGAGATCAAATTTTCCAAAACAATGATCAAATTGAGATTTTGCTATGAAAATAGGAACTAAAGACATAATTGGCATAATTATATATATATATATATATATATATATATATATATATATATATATATATATATATATATATATATAGCAACCCGCTTGAAGGTGAAAAGTTTGAAAACAACCCGCTTGAAAGTAGAAGGCATATAGCAAGCATGGAACTAAAATGATCATTGGCAGCCAAACAAATTGAAGCAAAAATATGAGTATATTTATTTTTTATCAGAAGTCAGGCTTATCCCTTTTCAGTGAAGGTCTAGTCACTGTTGGAAGGAGTTCTCTGATTTCCTTAGCATGACTATCCATACCATTAAAAGAATAAGCTTTAATCATGGTTCTATAAGTAATGATATCAGGTTTACAACCACTCTGTTCCATCATCTCAGGCACCCCTTTCATCTCAGCCAAACACCCTAACCTCCCATAAGCATCCACCAAGCAATTAAAGAATACAGTGTCCAGTAATACATCTGAATTCTCAACAAAACGCAGGACACCACCAATTTTTTCAGGCTTACCTGCATGTGCATAAGCCCTCACAAGTGAGCATAGTGTAACACAACTAGGTTTTATTCTCTCTGAACGCATTAGTCTAAACAAGTACTCCATCTGTTTGAGATCCCCAGCCTTCCCAAAAGCATCAATCATAATATTGAAGGTCACAATTGTCCAAGAGTAATGGTATCTCTGCATGTATTCCATCACAGCACTCATTTTCTTGTATTCCTCAGCCTTGCCATAGGAATCCAACAGAATGTTGAAGGTCTGAACATTAGGTTGGATTCCAGCAGTTTGGAACTTCTCATAACACTTCTCCATTGTTTCAATTTGTCCAATGTTGCCAAATGCCCTTAGTGTTGAATTCATGGTCCATGCATCAGGTTGGCAATCCCGGTCAGCAAGCATTTCCACAAGTATAGACTCCATTTCTGAAAACCTTTCAGAAAAAAAGATAATTATATTACAGATATGCAAATATGATACTAAATCATGCTGCAGCTGGTTGCTGAAAGAATAACAAACTTAACAACTATATAAAAATGAAATAACTTGTATAACTCAATTTTACTTGGAATGGAGGAGGCAGGGGGGATTCAGGAATGCATGATGGTGCATCAGTGCCCAACATAAATACACCGTGAGAGAGCTCAGTTATGGCAATCATAGAGGCTAAGTGTACCAATACATTGACTACTTTTTCACCTCAAAAAAGTTTGAATCTCCGCTCTCTCAAATGCTTTTATTGTACCTAAATTCTAGAGTATGAGGTAAAAGTAGGGTAGTCAATTTAATAAATTTTCCAATTTCTGTTAGCAACCAGATTGTGGATGTATTACTTTCAGAAGGTATAGAGAGACAGGTAAAAGCTTACTTTCTTGCCTTCCCATAAGCATCAATAAGAGTATTGTAGGTAACCGTGTTGGGTTTGATTCCATGATTGGCCATGTCAGATAAAAGACTCTGAACTTTGTCAAAGGCAAAAACCTGTAAGCAAGATTTTATGAGGATAGAATAAGTCTGTACATCTGGCTGACAACCAGATGTATTCTTCATTTCGTCAAGAAGAGTGAAAGCTTTGTCCAAGAGACCACTCCTACTGTAGGCAGACAACAATGCAGTGTATGATTCACAGTCCAAAACACAACCCTCATCAACCATGGCTAGAAAGAGCTTATGAGCTTTCTCAGGTTGCCTACATTTTCCAAGCATGACTATTAACTTGATGTATATACCAGTGTTAGGTCTGTACCAGATCTGTTCACGCAGTAGTTCAAAAACCTGAAACCACGAGAGTATGCTTTAATATTATTACGAAGTCTTCCTATAGAAAGATAGTTCCACCAGAGCGTTTATGATAGAGTAAGTGCAAAAACATTTCAACCATAGTTTTAAATTCACGTTCCTAAATATGAAAACATACAAATTAACTTTTCACAGCAATCCAGTAAGATTTCCTCCATCAATTTAACTCTTCCTTATGCTGCCACATTTTTCAACTTATCTTCTAGATCCCAATGCAAATATGCTCCCCTGTATCTTTACTTTCTCCCTTCAACATTTCATATTTCCTGAACATGACCCAAATAAGTATTGACACTTACTTGCTTCCCTATATACTAGCATACACACAGGCACAATGTATATGCATTTTTTAAATATGAATGATAATATATTAATAGGTGATAATAGTGTAATGTTATTAAATTAATATGTAAAATAAATTTATATTTATTAAGAATGAAGTGAAATGTTAAAAATAAAGTGAAATAAATAGATAAATTAATTGTTGATGAATGAAAAAAAAGAAAAAAAGAAAAACAGTTATATAGAAAATAGGTAAAAATAACCGTTAATTTTAAAAAAATTTAATAAATAATTATATTGTAAAGAGTAGAATTGGTATTATGAAATGTGGACACAAAAGAGAGAATCATCTTTATATATTGTTATAGATATAAATACAGGAATAAAATAAAATATATAAAAGGAGGCAGAGAGGGGGGGACACCAACCTACTAACATACTCTTCAGCTAGCTGATAAATAAATGACATAAGGGTGAGAGGAAACATATAGCAGGATATAAACTTGTTAGGACTATGCCAATGAACACATTTACCATGTTCTACTACACAAATGAAAATAATCCCAATCCTTTGTTTTTTGCATCTCTACATTAAGTTACTCGATTAATAAATGAGCTTTTTCAAGAAATATGCTTAACTCCCTTTACATCTAGCCAATGTACTACTTGTCCAAAAAAGCTGATCAATATTCAATTAAACCAAAAATTAATATGACCAAAGCTTTCTGTATGGGTATTTTTATCTACAGAGATCTTAAACAAAAGATAAACACTCCATGTGTTTGTAGGTATTTTTTCCTGACCCAGTATTTTTACAGGAATTTGATAGGCCAGCTGCATTTGATGTATGGCCAATTCTAATTTAGCAGAGAAACAAGGGAAGCAGAGACAGAAATATTGGGAATTAGAATGCACAGGAAAAGCCCGCTACAGTTCGGTCTAACAGAATTCACAGGAGGCAGTAGAAGATTAGAGAAAGGAGCGAGGTAACCATGGGGAATGGGGAAATTATGTAGGGAGCTAGATGGACCATTAAATCTATGATGGAAACTCACGAAGGATTAGTCCTTGGGAGTAGAGCACATTGAATTTGTGACTGAAACTCATCAGGGTTTAGTCCTATGGGAAGAGTAGCACTCTGTGCCCTTCTCCTTATTTTCCCCATGTTCATCTGCTATTTTTTGTTCTTTCAATTGCTGTATTTAGAGCATAATTATATATTTTTTCCTACATTTACGTTGTTAGGGAAACGGATATATTGTTTCATCCATCAAAGTTACACTTTCTTATGAATCAGTCTCACTTGTTTTCCTCTTCACATCCATTTATTGAACTACTTACTTAAATGTTAACCAAAATTTAATTGTAATTAAACCAAAGATTATCATAATCAAAATTTCTCATCCTTCTCATCCTTTTCTTTTATATTCTAATTTTCCCTTCCCATGTTTTTATGGAAAAGTTGAGTAATTACAATCTCAAACAACTGAGCAAACACCAAATTCCAAACTCATTTCCACGGCCACAAAAATAACCCATTTAGTTTGAATTTGAACAGAAGCGTAGTCAACTCCAAAACTTACAAGCATGGAGTCCTGCGGTAACAGAAAAATCCGAGACTAACGATTCATAGTAAGAATACTTGCCTAAACTCTATTTGCATTCTCTAGCCCAAAATGCTGTAGAATCAATTGCCACATGATGAAAACTCAATTTCCATCCCTCACAAATCATTCAGAGTCTCATACATATCAGTTTCCTTCCCTGCTTTCCATCTTCAAATCTTTGCACTATAACTTCCATCCCAATAAAATCTCTGAAAAAATTACACACCCATCTATCTGTTTCACCTTAAAATTCAACAACGCTATGTTAAATTAAGCCCAACTCTCATTTCATTTTTAGCAAATATAATCACATAGTGTAAAATATAAAAAAAATGGGCCTGTGTTCTCTTCCCTAAGTCGTCAATCCAACACTAAGTCTTCGTTTATTTACTGTTTTCGAATACAAGTTCTCTATTTTCTAAAATTTGGTTTGTTTTATAAACAAATTAGAAAGTGTTTGCTTCTAAATACATTTCTGTTTTCTAAAAGTTTGTCAACACTTGAACATAGCACAAATGATGGAAAGCTTAGAACACTGGAGAAAGGGTTGAGGAGGGAAGCTGGGAGTGGGGAGAACATGATGGATGGAGCTAGTCAAGAGGGGCATAACGAATATGTTATTATTAAAATGCAACTTATCACCTACATATTATCATTCAAATATAAATTAATTATTATACGCAGAGACTAAATTTTACTTTAAGTTTAAAGATAACATTAAAAAATGGATAAGTGACCCATTTAAGTGAGGCACTATCAATTTAGTCTTTTGAATAAAAAAAAATCCAATTTATTCCTTAAATATTTAAAAAAAATTCAAATTGATCTCTCATATTATAGCTTAATAACCAAATAGTCCCTGATTTACTATCAAATTGACCCTGAAAAATATTTTTTCACGACAAAGAAAAGTTAACCATAGGACTTACTTACAGGACTCTTTTTACATATTAAGGGATTAAAATAAATGTTTAAGGACTCTTTTACAGGGATTAAAAAAATGTTTAGCTCTTTGAAGGATTAAATTACCATAGTCTCACACCATCTACGGACCAAATTGTTCATTTACCCTTAAAAATCTATTTGAAACAGGTGGAGTGTTAAAGAGAAGAGTTATTTGAAATATTGTTTTAGTTCATAAAACTTGAGGGCTAACATGAAACAGAAAAAGGACCAATTTTTTTTTTTTGATCGGACCATTTATCACAATTTAGAAGACAATTTGAGTATTCACCCAAATTCAACCTCAATGTCATTCACATTCCAAGCTAATAGACGACATAGAACAACCCAACAAAACCCACATAGAAGAGAGAAGCAAAGAAAGTTGATAAACCTTGAGAGCGGATTCCCAGCGCAGAGCTGCGACTCTTTCGTGGAGTGCTTCAAGGACAGTTCTGGGAAGAAGCTTCTTGGAGTTGATGGGACCCTTCTTCTTTCTGCCACTCTTATCAATCACGGCCTTTGTGGCCTCTCTCCACAGAATCACCGATACCGCTTTCTGCGACGCTATCTTTCCGTCCCTCAATTCCTTCCGCTCCTTCGCTTCCCGCTTCTTCAGCTCCTCCAACTCCCTCGCTATTCGCCGAGTACGCTCGTCCACCACCGTCAGCGCCGTCGAGGAGGGAGATGAAGAGGGTTCCGGGTCGGGTCGGGACGACACCTGGACCCTTGTTGAGGCGGTTCGACGGGCGGAGATTGGTGGAGGGAAAAGAGGGACGCCGGGCGTGGTGGTGGAGAGTGATGCTGCTGCTGCCATTGGGTTTTGGTTGGTCTCAAGCCTCCATTAAGACCAGAAATATCCGTTTGATGAAATTTTGTTTTTTAGATATATACAAGTGAATATTCACTTTTAGTGATAAAATAAAAAATTATTAATAATTGAATTCAAAAAATATTTATAAAAACATAAAAAGTAAAATAATAAAATAAAATATATTGATATAAGATAAAATTAGTAAAAAGTAATGTATACTAAAATAATTGTTACAAAACGAATATAATGATAAATTAATTTTTTTTTAAGTTTCAAAAATAAAATAGATAAATAAAAATAAAATTGTGTGATTAAAAACTCAATTCCATGAATATATATATATATATATATATATATATATATATAAAAATAAATAGAGAAATATATTTTTTGTGAATTTCTTTATTTTAGTTTTATTTTTAATTATTATTTTATAAATAATTTAGTTTTAACTGATGTTCTAAATACTTCTTTTGTAGTTATTTTTAAAACTTTTTTTTGTGTACATATTTTTATTTTTCTAATTTTACATTTAATAACTATTTTAAAAATTAATTATCTATTTTTTATTGATCTTAATTCAAATTTATATAAAAATTTAAAAATGGGAACACACGTGCGCGACATCTATTGTGTTTTTGCTAGTAAATATAAATGTTCTTCAATTCGTTTAAACAAGCATTCCCTCTAACAATTTTTTTATCTTTTCTTTTCTTTATATTATTTTTTATTCTTGTTTTTATTTCATTTTTATATATAAACTATGATGCAATGATAATTTAATTTGTATCATGTATCCATATCCGACACGTATTTATATTGTATATTTTAGTATCACAAGAAAACTCTTAAATAATGACCAATTTTAGTGAGGAAAAATATATTTAGAGACTAATTTTCTAATTAAAGACACATTTTTTTAATCAAAATCTTGGTAGCTAATGTTAGTGACCAATTAAGAAACCAATTCATAATAAAAACTATTTTAATTACCAATTTAGAAACCAATTATAATTTTTAGAAACTATTTTATACCAATAATTTTTAGTTTATAAATTGATATCTAAATTGTTTTGGCCACTAAAATTAGTCAAGTGTTGTATAATCTCATACATAAGGTACAAATCCTTTCTAAATGCCAATAATAAGAATGATTAAGTGGTGACAACATTTTGGTTATACAAAATATTGATCAAAATTTAACAAGTTAACTAAACTTAATGCAATATAGCTAACTGATGAACCATTATTTTCCCCTATTTTGTCAGCTTTTTGTACCAATCTTAATTGTTGATTCGTGCTTAATTGTCTTTTGTTAGTACATATTATCTTTTAATTGTCTTTTGTTTATTAATTGTTTTCAAATTTTGTTATCAAGCAATTTTGAACCTGGACATTAATTTTAGGCTGAAGAAAGGAGTGCCACGTAGTGTCATATTAGCTACCATTACGATTAGTTCTATTTTTCTTTTGTTGTATTTATTGGGCCAAAATGAGCCCAAAACCAAGGGTAGCTTAGGGTTTGTAGTGGGTCTTATGTGACCATGTGACAGAGCTCCATACTTTAGATTCTCATGTTTTTAAAACACAGTTTCCATTCCGTTTCCACGTTCTGAACAACACCTACTTAGTGGTTTCACGTTCTGCATTTGGACAACAACCCAACTTAGGGTTTTCGTTTTTTCTACCCAGTTCATTTTTTTAAGCTATTCTACATCATTGGTTCACTTCTTCCTTTTAATTTTATGATGCATTTTCGTTTTTCATTGAGCTGTAACTCCATATCTATGGAGAACTAAACTCTTTGTATTGATTTCCTGAAGAGAATGCATTTTGAAGTTTTGTTTTGTTAGGTTAATGGTTAGTTTATGTTTGCTCTTCATCTTAATCTATGTTTAATGAATGAAACTAATCTATGTATGCTTAATATACAGTTTGGATATTTGTGTTAACTCAACTTTTTCATGCTTAATGATTGTAGTTTGTGTTATTCACACGGTTTCAAATTTATGGATGTGTACATTACTTAATTGCATGATGAAACTTGTTTTAAACTCTTCTTAGTTGAGAGTAAAACAGGACCCTAATTTTGTAACCTATGATTAGTGAAATTGCATTTGTATGAGGGAGTCAATACATTTTATACCGTTTATTTGTCATTATTAAACTAATTGTGTTTTGAATATGCCAAAGCCTCTTGACTTGTGTTGGATTGAAACCTTTGATTGAAAATAGTGGCCAATGGGAAACGACCTAAGAAGAACTCCTCATACTAGATTTTAACCTGTATATTTGGTTGGGTACAGTTTATTTGGTTATGTACAATACCGATTACTAACTCTGTCGAATCTCACAAGGACACAATTGTAGGAATGTATTCATTACTCAACATCACTCTCTTCTAAAAAATATAGTAAAGAAAATGGACATATTTGACAATCACTTAATAATTATAAAACAAAAGAGTGATAAAATAAATTGAAACAAAATAATAAAATTTAAATGACTAGAATTTTTTTATCTATTTATTTTTAATAATTATAAAACAAAAGAGTGATAAATAAATTGAAACAAAAATAATGAAAATTTAAATAACTATACTTTTTTATTTATAATGATTATGAAACAAAATAGTGATAAAATAAATTAAAAAAAATAATGAAAATTCAAACAACTAAAATTTACTAAAATAGCAAAGAAAACTCGAGAGCTTTAAACAATTTGAAATGAAAATACATCAATTTATAATTATGATTATGACAAATTGAAAGGACCCACAAAAGTGATTAAAGATGCTAAGTTCTAAAATGTTAAATTAAATTTAAATCAATAACCATGAATGGATGATGAAGCCTATGACTATTTGAATAAATGCCTAAAACTAATAGCTAAAATTGAATGCACACAATATCAATTAAATTAAAATGCTGAAATATATATATAAACTTAAATTAAGTTAAAAATTTGTCGGAATCCAATGATGAGGAAAATTGAATGCAACCTGAACTAAGAAATCATAAGTTGAGAATGCTAAGGGCGAAAAGGGAATGTAATACTTAAATAAATAAAAACAATAAATTATTTGGATGCCCATTTTATAATGATTGTATTGTATTAAATGTGGTGGTGAGTGGCGTGGGTATAAAAGTGGTGTGTGAATAAATATAATAAAATAAAAGTGTGGATGGAATTGTGAAAAAAAAATAAAAATGAAGTAACTCGAGTATTGGAATCACATAGAATGGTCGAACAAGTAGTTAAAAGAAATTAGACCGAAAATCCCAAATAAATAAAGAAACTTGAATAAATATAAAACTAGATATTAAATAGAAAAAATGCAAATTATATTAATAAGAGAACTAATCGGAAAAAGTGACCGTGATTCTTTGTTATTTGACCCAAACTAACAATATATCGAAGAAAAGAAGGGAGAAAGAAGAGAGGTTTTGCCCTTTTATCCACACACTATGCTTTGCTCCCAAGTCTCACATTTACAGGAGACTCACCAACAACACTGTTAGATAAATAGATATAAGAATTAATTACAATGAAATAAAACTGATTGGAGCAATTAATCTTTTTCCCAATTTTAGTGATACACAGATTGTATTGCATTTAGTTCTTGAAATTCTATTGATCTTTAATTTAGTTAAATTGGCTTGCAGTAATTAGTTTTACTAATTAACAATCTTCATTTGTAATGTTTAGAAAATGGTTTGACGAAATGAAATAACACATTGGCCCTTGGAGCATCCTCTGATGAATTGGGAATGGATGAAGTTGGGCCCGCGTTTGAGAATTGTCATGCATTTGATGGCATAAGAAAAAGAGAAATATGCCATCTGTATGTATGAATGTATACATCGATGCTAAAATTATGCAAATTGGGACAAATTTAGTAAAATTGAAGTATCTTCGTTGGCGGAACTACTGAATGACATCCAAAATTTTTGAATTTTTTTTTATATATTTATTTATTTTTTAAAATTATATTTATATTAAGTTTATATTATGAAAAATTATAATAAAAGATAAAATAAAAAATTTAATAGAGATATTGATTTATAAAAGAGATTAGAGTTTTTTTTTAGTTATAAGAACTTTTCATAATATAAATTATCATGAAAGTGTGTGAGGAGAAATAAATACAAAAAGATAGATTAAAAAATAGAGGTTGGGGAACACATAGATTGAGATTGAAGTATACATCGTCGGATGCTCTCTCACATATCAAGGTTAGTATCTTATTATGACTTATAAATGTTAAATTTATGATTCTTTTTAGGATGTTTCTCCAAAATTAAGTTTATTCCAAATGAATATAAACTCTAATTTTGATTTTAGGGATTTTTTTTTATGAAATTTGTATGAACCTTAATTATAATTTTTCCCAAATTATTATAACCCTTAATTATGAAATTTAGGGATTTTATGTTTTCTGCTACCTAGGATAAATTTTTTTAAAGTTTTGAATTTATATAGTGTTGCTTATTTAATTAAAGTTGTATGAGTTTTGTTATGTTTTGCATTGTGATAAGTGAATATAAATTTTATCTTTTTTCTAAACAGGTGAGAGGTGATAAATTTATATTAGAAAGATTATGATAAAGAGTAAAATAATTGATTCTTTTTTGGAAAGATGAAGGTTTGTGATAAAGATGAAAACAAAGAGGATCTACATTAACTAAACTTAAGAAATTTCATGAGAACCCAACATTCAAGACAATGAAAAATAGATTTTTAAAGTTTCTAGAGTTACATATAATGAATTTAAAAATTCATTATAACAGACGATCCAGAAAAAAAGTCCTCAAATTTGACAATACCCACCAAATCAAATTGAAGAGATACGAAAGGCTTATCAAAATGGTATTTATGGTTTGATATCATGATATAATAATGAATGATAGTCATATTTTTTTGAATTTTACTATTATGTGTACTTGTTTTAAGTCGAGGAGATGAAGAGAAAAAATGAATTTTTTTTCTAACTAAAAAAAATTATATGTAACAAATTTAATTTGGCGCTCCTAAATTTTTTGTCCAAGTTCCGCCACTGAGTATGCTATGTTTTTATTAAAACATGTTAAATGCCTGGTTTATTAGGTGAACAATTAGCTTAAAATATGCCCTTAAATCATTAAATAAAGAGTCAAATGAGATACATCGTCTTAACCAATAGTAGCGAAAAAAGAGCAACTTACATTACAACATTAATGTCTAACCTAAAAGAACACAACATAAAAATGTGTAGTTGTATTTTTGCAATTAAAAACAACTTTTTAGGTAGGATGTCCTAGGGTTCGATGTAAATTTAAAAATATACGTCGCATGACGCCATAATCTAATATTAATTTTGAAATGAGTTAACTATATTTTTGGTCCCTGAATCTTGATGTGAAATTAAAATTTGTCATTGTCTTAAATTTTGATACATTTAAGTCTCCAAACTTTAATAGTACATGGATATAGTCCTTTTTAATACAATTATGTTAAACATTTTGACATGTCAAACACATTTTTCAATATACATTGAAGCAAGAATGTGTCAAATGGGTAAACAACTCAAATGCTATTATAAAACGTGTTTGACATGTAAGAAAATTTAACATAAATTAGTTAAAAGGATTATATCCATTCCTTTTTAAAGTTTGAGGACAAAAATGTATTAAAATTTCACACAATGACAAATTTAAATTTCCCATCAAGATTTAGGGACCCTATGACATGCAACATAAGACATTGACACCACTCTCAAGGCAATGAGTTTATGGGTCTTTATCCTTATATAATGCTCTACTTGCTCATTTCTAGTCAATGCGGGACTTAGACTCACACTTGGATTCCTAACAACCTTTCCCTCAAGCAGGGGCAAAATTATTAAGGGACAGGGGGGAGCCATGGCTCCCCCAACCGTTTTTTGTTTCATTTTTTTTCCATATATTTAAAAAATAATATTTAAAAATTATTACTCTATTTATATTAATTATTTTTATTTTATTTTATTTTCTATATATTTAAAAAAAATATATTTATATATTACTACTTTATTTATATATTATTACTTTATTTATATATTATTACTTTATTTATATATTATTATCTTATTTATATTAATTTAGTTTGAAAATTTTATTTTAAAATTTAAAAATCACGTTTTGTTCTCTATTATAATTTCTTATACTTTTCTATTTGGTTTCTCTCTTCCGTGCCTCCAACTCTTTCTCCCCTTTTATTTCCATCTCAATTTTCACCATCAATTCCTTATTATTTTCAAAATCAAATTGCACTACGGCAAAATTGAAGAGTTAAGGAACATTTTGGACCGAACAATTTCTTCTTTTGAGTAAGTTCAACTTTTCCTTTTTATTTTTGAAGCAATATTCTTGTATGTGGTTTTTCTACGCTCTAGGCATATATCTATCTGTTAGAGATCATAAAATCATGCTTTAATTATTGATCAAACTCTTCTTTGTGTAGATAGAGCTATTTTAAGCTTTGAAGTTGTGTAAGGGAAGAACAAGATTAGGAATCTACTCTAAGGTAAGGGAAACTAATCATTTAGAAGTTATTAGTTTTCTTA
>Ga0209589_1001459_pt1 | contig 39064 bp, 29 predicted proteins | sample CowpeawhiteBW_FD_187525 | JGI IMG/M metagenome (GOLD analysis project Ga0209589, IMG submission 187525) | Root nodule microbial communities of legume samples collected from California USA - Cow pea white BW (SPAdes) (version 2) | ecosystem: Host-associated > Plants > Roots > Nodule | place: USA...
TTTATTTTGTTTCCTGGACATTCTAAGGTGTGATGTGACGCTAAAAGTAAAATGTTACTAGTTTCTTTGTTAATATATATTATTCTTGGTTTATATATATATATATATATATATATATATATATATCTGTCTCCGTCTATATTTTCCTTCTATCAACTTTCTTATGCCAAAAATTTTGGTCATGTAACTGGGGTGATGGGAGAAATGGATCTTATGAAAGGAACATTTGTAGTTTTTACAATTTTGATTTGTTGGCACCTTAGTTAAGACAGTTCATTTGTTTTATTTAAAAATTATTAACATTTCTTTCTATGTCAGGTTTATGATTAAAATTTCCTGCAATGAAATTGGATATACATGCGAAGAGAAAAGCTAACAAAAGGTTAAAAGATATTCTGTGCTCAATCAATTTTCTTTTTTGTTTCAGCAAGGTGACAGTCAGCCTTCGATATGCTGATCTAATTTCGGTGCTCCCAACTCGAATATCAGTTCTAGCCTGGCCAATGTTCAATAAAAATACTACAGCAACTTTGAACAGGAAGGAAGATGGACTTTCTGGAAGTCATTCTACTCCAATTCGGTTAACCTACGCAGAAGATGCCTTACGAACCATGAGTTTACCAGAAGGTGCATTAACTTTATTTCTTTTCTTAAATCAGCTTTCTGTTCCGTATGAGCACATGATAATAAGTTAAAAATAAATTCTTTTATGTTGAAAACTTTATTTCATGATTTTGTACCATGTAGTTGTTGGACACACAATAGGCAGTTAATTTGTTAGAACATATTTATTTTTGGCTTTTTTTCATCAGTTGTTCATGTCCTTGTCGGATGTGTGTAGCTAGGTGAAACTATCACACGAATGAGTTCGAGTTCTCAAATTTTTTCATTGCAAGTGCTTTTATTTTTATGGGAGCTTCCCCCAAGTTTATTTTACAAGCCTGCTTCCGTGTTCTTATAATTGTGATGAGTATTTCTTCACTGCTCTCTACTGACAGTCCTCTCTATACTGACCTTTTTATACATTGCTTCCATTCCAGCATACGCAGAGATTGTATTAAACTTACCACAAGCGCTTCAGCAGACGTATCATCAAAAGGCTCCCGCATAGTCTAGATTCATCTGTAAAAATTCTTGGTAGAGATGTTAAATATTAGAAAAAGTAACTTCAAAATTGTTACCTCACAGGATGGTTCATTTTTCTGTACTGTTGTCAGTTAGCATTTGTATCTTGGCCCCTTGTGGCCTTGTTATTCCTTCAATGCCTACTCCGATGTCCTGTATAATTACTACGACAGAGCTAGGTTCATCTTTTCAAACTGTTGTCATTTATTTTTTCTTGTTTATCATAATTCAATATATGTAAAAGTTGGTTTCATACAAGTTCCATCTTTTTTACATGCCAAACACCATTTGCTAATCGTTTAAAATTGGAATTAGAATAAATTCTTCATTATGAAATAAGTAGCAGAATGCAATACTGCTACACTCGGGGTTTGGACGGTTGTGTTGTTGGCACTGCATGTTGTAATGCCAAAACTTGATTTTGATATTTAATTTCTAATTGGTTGCTATTTTCCAGTTGGTGTTAGGCACTCAAAGTTGATGCATTTTATTTGGACAGATTTATTAGTTTTTGTGAGGATTTTTGCCTTCAAAAATAGAAACTCTGTCGACAGCTAATAAAGGAAAACTGGCAGGCACCATATTCGGAATGCATCATTGTACATAGAATGTAGATGGTGCTGTTCGAATAGACTTGCGGTTTCGAAAATCTTTAAAGTGGGATACACATCGAATTTTTGAAATTATCACTTTATTCCTTGGAATCTCTATCTCCAGGTCGCGCAACAAAAAAACGATAAGTATTGTGGGCAAACTTATCTCCAAACCGACAAGCTTTAGTGCTGTATGCCGACCACCAAAATTCTTTTCAAGAACGAGGAAGAAAAGAAAAATTCAGAAATTGCTACAGGAATATTATTAGCTACATTTACCATTTTTATAAACAGCCATGGAAGAATGGATCATGCCGCTAGAGGGTTTATTCCCATGTTTTAACAATTCTCTCCCCTTAAATAAATGAGGCTATCTTTTTTTCTTTTTTTTTTTTAAAAAAAAATCTTTAGTTTTTAAAATCAATTGAACAAGCTTATCAAACAGTAGGTGAAGGATGGTGCAAGCCACATATAGAGTGTGAAACCGAGGGAGAAGTTAAACAAGGCGAAAACAAAACGATAACAAAACTTTTATCTTTTGTTTCTGTTTTTTTGTTTTTGAAGATTATTTTTAAAATTAATAGATTTTAAATGAGAAATTCATTGCTAAGTAGCGTGAAAATGTCTTAAGAAAGAATTTTTGAAACTAAAAGGAGAGAAGAGAATCAACCATGACAGATATTGGTGGTAGTGACTAGTTTCTATTTTTTGCAGAATTTCAAACAAAGTTTAGGGCATCTCCACCTAAAACATTATAAGAATGTTATTCCTTGCATTCATTCACATGGCTTCAGACAGAAGGAATAACTTAGCCCATAAAAAAGAAAAAAAGAAACGTACAGAAGGACGGACCATCTTATGCAGTGGAGTTGGGTTGGGGAATAATCTCTTTATAAGTCAGAATCAGAATCCATCTTCCTTATCTGATTTCAGATTAGCACTTCCCAATTAACGTTATCTCTCACATCCAATTGCTCTATCTGCTGTATCAATTATAATAAACAAAGAAAACACATTTTGTTAAATTCCTCAAAACCCACCTCTAATGGGTAACTCCACCAATCTTATTTTCTTTTGTTTAATTTCAATCGTGAGGTACTGTTAGGTGCTTCCACCATCCATTGATTGTCCCTTTTATGCTGAACACGAACAAATTAAAAAGGAACACGGAGTTGAATTCATTATTGAGCTACGTTGATCAAGATGGGAAATATATCGAGTTTTGTTCATCAGAAAAAAAAAAAAAAGAGAGCTTAACAGTGACCTTGATATCATTTAACACTCTCAAAATAAGACGTAAGTAAATCCTATCTACCATGTTATTTGGTATCTAAAGAGCATAGCATCTCCTTGAGCTACTGACACAGATGAAAAGGAACAGTAACCGTTCAAATTTTCACAAAAGGACCTTCATCCTAATATAAAGACACATTAACTTAGGTCTTCATTATATTTGTTGTTTTTGTTCTTGGACAGCACCAGAGTGGCTTCTTGAAGATTGTCCAAGCTTCTTAAACTGTGTAATGCTGTTGGATTGTGTCAATGTCAAGTCCTTTCAGCTTCACCACTGACTCAACATGTCCTTTCAGAGTATGAAGCTCCCTGAGTCTGTAAACCAATATAAGAAATATCTCTGTAAGACATTATCACTATTTGATAATTACCACTTCATGAAGGACAACTTACATATAGCTCCTTAGGTGCTTTTATTGATGTTTTCCAATTACAATTAGAGTTTCATCTAAGTGTAATTCCTGTAATAAAGGTTTAATGCAGATTACCAAGATGAAACTCTAACTATGATTGGAGAACAAAATAAAAAAAAGTACTTGTGGAGTTATATGTTGTCTCTTCATCAATCATTTCACACACAAATTTATGCCACACAATGGCACTGTGGAAGTGGATTCAGTGTCTTACCTAGCAACCTCAGCACGTCTCTTAGCTTGTTCAGCAATCTCTGAAAGCTCCCTGTAACTGTTCTTGTCATTGAAAAGGTTGGTTGTTTCAGGTGGCTGAAGACCGTGAAGAGTTCTCTGTGCAGTTGCCCATTGTGCTTCTCTCTCTTCTTTTCCATAGTCTTTCTTTGTAGTGAAGGCAGTCTGTGATAAACAAGTTTTGAGTTTTGAAGTTTCTGGTTTAAAGATCAACAATGCCATTAGTAATAAAAATAATAATAGTAAAGATGAACATATTACCTTGTTCTCTAAAAGATTGTCCCAAGCCTTCCCACTGAGAACATAGCGGATTGCGAATTTAAGTATATCAAGTGGAACATATGTCACTAAACTGTAGAGCCAGATTACACCAGCCCAACCCCATCCCATTCCCTCAATTCTTGCAAAGCCCCAGTTAGCATATACTGCTAGAAATGTTGCCACCTATCAATCATGAAGCAAATTATTATAGCCACAGAAGAAAGCCAAAATGCCAAAATATTTTTGAACTGATCAATCACATAGTGGAGTACCATTGAATTGATTTTCATTCCGTTTCAATGCTAAGTTTAGTTAGAGATGTGGTTATTTTTTCTCTTGTGGATGTAAATATTTTCTAGCTACATGGTTTTAGTGCTTCAGTTTATATTATTTTAACAATGATGGATGTGGATGGGAAGTGAGTGACATGTGAAAGATCATGATGACCAGGTTCTTGACAAAACGCAATGACACTGCTCTTCAATCACACAATCAGAAGATAAAGTAAGAAACAACTATATGTACTAGGTGCTGATAATAGGAGATTCTAGATTACCAGCTGTGCAATCATAAAAGCACTCAGTAGGAGAAGACCAGGTCTTTCAACATAAGACCAGCTGCGGGACCTTGTGACAAAAATCAGTGCTTGACTTATAATACTGACTTGTAGGTACAGGGCTGCCATCATTTCTCCGGGGCTATTTCTTATAGACCTCACACCAAACTTGTCCTGCAATTGGGAAAATTGTGCTTATGGCTCTTACAGTTTTCTCCATTTGGTGGTGATAATATTGAGGAAAACCAAAACTATAAACTATTACCGAGAAGAAACTGGTATCCTTAATGAGCCAGAAAAATACCACTGTCATTAGTGCCAAGTAACTACCTAGCACAACACCAGTGGCAAAAATCTCCCTCAGCTTCCAGCTGTCTGGCAGTGGAGATGGTTTCACTCGATCCTTGGAAATTGTCATGATGGTACCTATGTAATAGGGGTGAATGAAATCAAATTAAACTTTTTCACAGAATAGTCTATATAAACAGCCTGAAGGTTAAATAAGGATTATCTTACCATCGTTTAGTATTGCAATAATCAACACCATGAAGGGTGCAAAATCAAATTTCCAAATCAATGCAATAAACATGAAACCAAACTGCCACAGAGAAGTAGATCACATAAATTACATGAACCACGTATATATATGTGTTTGTAAAAATGTTGACATGTTTTTTGAGTTAACATTTTCTGCACTTACCACTATACGAATGGTGATGGACACTGCATAGATCTGCCATAATCAACACTTCTGAGTTAGGTTGTTAAGATATTAAATAAAGTCAATCAATCAAATTATGCATGCAAGGAAACTAACAGTATAATTCTTCATCCTTTGGAAAATTGCCCTGCTGGTCAGCACTGCACTAATAATGACACTCAGACCAGGTTCGGTGAGGACAATGTCAGAAGCACTTCTAGCAGCATCTGTGGCATCAGCAACAGCAATTCCAATGTCTGCTTTCTTTAATGCAGGGGCATCGTTGACACCATCACCTGTCATTCCACATATATGCTTCCTCTCTTGAAGCCTCTTCACGATTTCATATTTGTGTTCTGTCATGTCATAGTGTGAAGAAAACATGAATAAAATGTTGTTTGATATGAAACATGTCACCATGAAGGTTAGTATTGTTAAAGAAAGTACTACGTAGTCCCATTTCACCAGCTTGCAACGAAGCCATGAACGTTGAACAAGAAAAAGGATGTCTAAAATGGATTAAAACAAAAAAATGTGTGACAGTGTGATGCTATCAAGTACCATGATGATTATTATCCTGGACAAGGACCTACCAGGAAATACTCCAGCAAATCCATCAGCTTTCTCAATCAATTCATCAACTGGAAGAGCTGAAACAGAAGCATCCTTGCTCTGTCCAAGCAATGAAGAAGATGGGTACATGTTTGTTCCCATCCCAAGCCTTCGGCCAGTTTCCTTGGCAATGGCAAGCTGATCACCTAGAGAACAAGAAGCCCACAAAGAGTTTCTAAGCTACATGATTCTATTTTTAGTATGAAACATGAACTACAAGAAATAATGGTCTCCCTCCAATCTTACCAGTAATCATCTTAACATTCACACCAAGGTTCAGAGCTCTTGTGATGGTTTCCGCACTGTCGTGCCTTGGAGGATCGAAAAGTGGTAGAAGACCAACAAACTGCCATGGTGCACCAGGACTATCCTTGTTTTTCTCAGGTACCTCCTGTTATGCAGAGACCATGCAAACAGCAATAGATGAAGGAGGGTAGTCAATAATTAATGGGTTGGAGAAGAGAAATGTTAAATATCAGCTTTGCTAACCTGTTTAGCAACACCTAACGAACGGAGTCCACGCTCAGCAAACTTGTCAATCACTCCATGAACCCTCTTTCTGACATCTTCTTTGCAGTTGCAGAGGTTCAATATCTAAGCCAGGAAAAAGAAGTACATTGTTCATCTAAAATGTTCACAAATGAACCAAATAGTGGTAAGGTAACAGAACACATATTTACCTGCTCAGGAGCACCTTTGCTAGATCGATGCCAATTTCCATCAGAATCAATGTAAGTTAGAGCAGTCCTCTTGTCCACAGGATTGAATGGAAGAAAGTGGACCTCCCTGATACCAGCTCGTGCCTGATAAATTCACAGTAGAAGTTAAATTAATATTTCTTTTATCTTCATTTATCCCAAATGACAGTGAGCACTGTTTTGACATATTTACCTCCTTTGGATCAGCAAGCATCCCAACAATTGCAGCATCTATAGCATCCTGATTCTCAGTCCTAGAAGCCCTGGCTGCAAGAAGGATAACATAATCCTTCTCAATACCCTTGGCAAAAACTTCAATCAGATTCTTGTCAACACTGAGCTTATTTAGGGTGAGAGTCCCAGTTTTGTCACTGCAGAGGACATCCATTCCTGCCATTTCCTCAATAGCCGTCATACGTTTTGTAATGGCACCTTGCTGTGAAAGCCTGTGAGAACCAATAGCCATAGTGACAGACAGAACAGTTGGCATGGCAATCGGAATTCCTCCGATCAAGAGAACTAACAGATTGTCAATCCCATCTCTGTACTTGCGGTGTTGTATTGGGTACATGACTATGAGCTCAATGATTATTCCAACCGCAATGGAGCAAATGCAGAAGTTACCGATTGCTGTAAGGACTTTCTGGAAGTGACCAACTTGGTTGGTGCTGTCAACCAGATGAGCAGCCTTGCCAAAAAAGGTGTGCACCCCAGTGGCAATCACCACTGCTTCTATCTCACCCTTCTTCACGGTTGATCCAGAAAACACTTCATCAGAGGGATTCTTTGTCACTGGGAGAGACTCTCCTGTCAAAGCAGACTGATCAACACTCAGAGCATCACCCTCCAGAAGACGGGCATCAGCAGGAATGATATCTCCCAGTTTGATGCTGACTATGTCTCCTGGGACCAAAATTGCAGCATCTTGTTCTGTCCATCTCCCATCTCTCAGAACCTGAATTTTTTTTTTCGGCAACAGCAAAAATTTAAGATGAGTGTAGAATTGAGAGAGTTTGAACAAGATGAAAACAAAGAAGATGAGGAAACATCTATCAATTCATTATGTTTTTCAGATTTTAAAACTTAATATGATTAACACTTAACTACCAAGCAGTTTGAAACTGTTTGACAAAACTCTGCTTAAAACCAAAAAATGACAAGGGAATCTAAGTGACCCTTGAAAATCTGAAAACACTTCATGTTGGATGCATGATATATGGTACAAATTTAGATTATTAGATTGAGGTTACCTTGGTCTTGGGAGCTAAACCAGCCATGAGTGCAGCAGCTGCATTACCAGCATTGTTTTCTTCGATGAAACTGATGGTGGAGTTAATGAACAAGAGAGCAATGATACCAACGAAATCTTGCCAATCCGGAGGCCTTCCTCCACCATTGGCCAGAGCAATGGCCATTATAGCAGCAGCTTCCATAACCCATGACAAGGGGTTCCACATGAAACCCAAAAACTTCAAAATTTTGCTTTCCTGTTCACCATACAACAATTCAGTGAGGGATGAAAACCAAACTTAACTTCTCTGTGACACAAGAACAAACATCAACAAGACAGAAAAACCTTTTTCTCTTCCAATTTGTTTGGTCCAAAAACTTGAAGCCGACTGGCTCCTTCCTCCGATGTTAGACCTGCTCTTGAACATTTCAGCTGCTCAAACACTTCCTCCACCGGAATTCGTTCCTGCAATTATGTGACACTGTCTCGTTATTTCTCCAATTATAAAGATGGTTTACTTTGCTTCAGTTTTTCAGCCTTTTAAAGCTGATTTCATGAACAATCATTTCAGAATTATATTCAGTTTTTAACAAGATTGTTCATTTTGTGACAATTATTTTGAAAGCGATGCTTAAAGATAATTTGAACTGGTTGACAACATTTAAACTCAAGAACAAATAATCAAAATTAAAAAATATAAATTCAGAATTATCAGGGGTGCACGTCATCACAATCAGAAAAAAAAAAATTGAATTTTTTTGTAAGTTGCCTGCACTTGTTGAACAAGTTACCAGTGAGATTAAACGTGTTTTCTCTAAAATTAAGCATGCAACAATATTTTGATATAATACTAATTCGTATGCAAGAGAAAAAGTGCATGGAAATAGAATATGGTGATGGTGTGAGGGACACGCGTCAGAAGCTAGCTGATTCCTTTCTTTCCGTGCCACAGTAGTTGTCACTTTTTTCCGAATCAACATCTATCTCATGCTAACTATACATCCATATAAATAGAATAAAATAAAAAAAAGAGTTATTCAACTCACGTAACGTTTTTTCACTGCAATAATCTCGTATAATAAAAATACACACGTCAAAATTCAATTAAAATTTATGATAACTTTTAATAAAAAATATTAGTTCATTTATTCGTATTGTGCGTACAAACAAAGTGTTATAAACAAGGCAAGATTCGGGAACGAAAGGAACTGTTAGCGTAAAAAGAGGTTTCTGGTTCACGCGGAAAAAGGGTCCATCTTTTTCCTAAATTCACAACTCCAATAAATATTCATTTATATATATAGATATAACGTAAAACTCATTCTTAATTACAGGTAAATAAGACAAGCAAAATATTTTTTTTTTATGATCATGAAACAAACAATATATACAGTCTCTGGAAAAATCACGTAATCAAAATCAATAGAATGGTGATCATTTTGTATACTTTACTTTTGGAATTCTGACATAAAAGAAAGACTGAAAACGAGGAACATGTCATACAAGGTTGTAGTGCATGCGAGAAGAAAGTTAAAAAACATGGTGGTTGGTGCTTAACCGAAGAATGAGAAGAATGAGAATACCAGATCAACGTTCTCGTTTTTGATTTCCTCAAGGCTGATACCGCCCATGTTGGAAGGTGTGGAGTGGTGGTGTTGCAATCAGAATGGAAGAAAGAGAAGGAGAAGAAGATGTTGCAGAGGGTGCAGTGGCTTATGGGGGTGCTATATATATATATATATATATATATATATATATATATATATATATATATATATATATATGAATGAGTAGTGAATGAATGAATGTGGTTGTGTTTGCAATGGGCAATAGGTAAAGAAGTTGTAGGTGTAAGAGATGTAGTAGTGGTGGTGGGTACCACAATCCAACACTTTTCTGCATTGACCTCCCATGTTCATTGATGCTATCAGGGGTAGGTATTTTCCTTTCAATTAACCTTATTCTACTTCCCCTTTTTCATGGAAACGTTCTTTACTTTTCCACATCACATTAATTTCCCTCTCTTCATTTCTAACACTTCTTTTTATCTTATTATCGTCTATTAAATACATAATTAATGTTTTTGGTAGTGGGTTTTGTAAAGTTGAATTAGGTTTGTTTAATATAATATTAGAGTCGTGGGTTAAAGTCTATGTTCCGATCCGACTCAAGTTCGTTTGATAGTATCGGAGTAATAACTACGTTTTTTAGGTATTGCCTTGCCCACTTTGAAACGTGGAATTCCATCACGGTTTTATCCTTAAAAGACACCACAGAAAATAGGGAGAGGAAGAAATATTTTTTAAATTGCGCGCCAATATTCCCACCGCAAGTCTGGCCGACATTGCTAGGATTAACCACCATGTTTCCGATATATTGTCCGTTTTGGAGGATGGAACTCCATCTTCCGACACACCCAATAATATTTTAATTTTACTTTATTTATTTATTTCTCATATAACCAAATAATATGTGTTAATTTATAATATTTTTTATTATGTAAAGTGGCATTCTAGTTTTGTTGGAAACTATTACTCACAATATATATGATTGTATTTTTAACTTATGTCTTTGTATATATATCCTTCTTACGTACCAGTTTTAATTTGTTATCTAATATGTTATGTTTATATTTACAGAAAATTTTAGATTAGAAGATGTACTTAAAAATCCCTCTTTACTAATATTTAGCAATAACATCAAAACTTAGTTTTTCTCTTAAAAAAGTAATGTTACCCTCATTTTTTTAGTAATGTTACAAGCATGTTACTTAAAACCATTTGAGAGGAAATAATAATTTCGACATACTTATACAAACCTACTATTTTTGGAACTCACATTCTTAATATTATTTTGTTATTAATATTTCTATGAACATTTATTTATTTTTAAAAATGGCATTTTTTTTTGTCACGAAATTTTAGAATCAAAGCAACATTTTTAATCCTATTTTTTCTTCAACATGATAGAATGTTTGTGACTTATATATATACTATATGGATTAACAAGACATGGAATCTTTTAACTGGAAATAATTCTTTCAAATTCAAAATTATTCATCTTGAATTTGCATAATATTCTATATTTTAACCATTAAGTCAAGTGCCATTGATTATTTAACATGTGAAAATTAATTAAATAAATATTTATAAGTTAATATGCAATCACGATGACTTTAAAAAGTTTATGATGAAGTTGATTAATCAAGTATAATCTTTAAATTGTATGAAAAATGTTGTAAAATTAATGACCATTATTTAATAGTTACATATGCATAAAAAATTAATGATCAATTAATTAGGTTTGCCGACACTTGTTCCTTGATAAATGAATCCTTGTCCCTATCTATATGTTGATTTTATAACTTTCTATTAGAGTTATTCTTTTAGACTCTTGAGAAAAGGAAATCAATTGTTTTTTTTTTCTTTAAAAACTATAAACTTTTAGATATATTCTTAATTAACGATTTACAAGAATAAAGAGGAAATTATTCTATTTTAAAAGAAAAGACATAATAAATCAATATGAAGTATTAATTTTAATTTACCTAAAAAAATATATATGACTATTCTGTGCTTAAGGATCGAAAGAGTAAATTACTATAAAGCAAGGAAAGTTATGTGTATTTTTATGATAATAGTGAAAATGAAGAATAATTAAATTCTCATGCATTCACCTTAATTCTACCATTAGGGCACGCGTAAACTGGACCAATCACGTTATTGTTTCAAAATCTACGTTTTAAAAACGATTTTGATCTGTTGGTGAGAAAAAAAACTCAAAAACTTGATTATTCTGCAACATCCTTCAACAATGAACACATCATAAAAGACGTTATACATAGTTTAAGATACCATTTTTTTTTTCTTTACTAAAATTATGTAAAAATAAGTTGTCTAAAAATTGTGAAATTAAGATTATTATTTTTATATTTTTTAATAACATATGACTATCCATGTTTCTTATACATTCAAGAAAATCAAGAATGATAACAATAACTAAAATGTTGGATCGTAAGAATATTTCATGTATAAAACCTTAAAATAATAAGTTACCAAATTATTTTCAAAATCAATATTTATTTTTACTTAATGCTTGAATTTTAATATAAAATATTTTTTAAGAAAATACTATCACTACTAGAATTACATAATAAGATTAATTCCATCTTCAATTTAAAATTTTGAAATGATAAATTTATTAATATTGAAATTTCTTATTTTTATTAGACATGATATTTAAAGTTGTACTTAAATTTGATGGATGAAATTATGTAATTATGAATATTAATCAGTTGCTTAAACCGACATTCTAAACTGAAAGTTTTTTTTTTCTTGTCATTAAAGTAGATATAGATAAAAAGTTTATCCCCTATGGTTTTAAATTTATTTGAAAAAGAGAAATGAGTTTGGTTAATTGTTTGGGCATGGAATATATAGACAAAAATAGGTGTTGTCTTTTATTTGAAGAAGAAAATGGAAGCATAATTGCATTTGGAGAAAAAGTTAATGGAGGAAAATAAGTGAGAATGAAGATGAATCACGCAACACTGCAAATCATTATTACACTCTTCCACACAAAAAACCTAAATCATTGCGCAATAATCTTTTTCTTCTTTCTTAATTATTATTATTATTGTTTATCTCAAACAAATTCTTCTTTTCAATAAAACAGAACCACGTGTATGTTTCATCATTCTGCACTTTCCATGTTCTTATTCTCATAATAAAGGCTATTTTTGTCATTCACAATTTGTGTTTAGAAAATTATAAGAAGTGATGTAAGAAAATTATAAAAATCAGAAGTGAATTTTGAGTCACGTTGAATCTTAAAAGTCAGGTTATAATGTGAGATTTTGATTTTATTTTTAATAAAATGATTTTCGACAAATATTATTAATTTATATGCTAAAATTATACTTCAAAAACATTAATTAAATGTATTTGAAATTTAAATATATAAATTGAGAGAAACATTTAAATTAATGATAATAATTAAGTGCATGGTTAGTTGAAGCAACTTTTCAATGTAGATTAGAAATTCGCATAATTAATTTATAATTTATATAATAGAGATTAAGAATGAGATATATTATATTTAAGTGAGGATCTAATCTAATAATGTTATATGAAAAATAAAAATTGTTACGAAAATGTAATAAATTTCAACAGAACGCGGAGAAATAGTGTAACGCAAATCGGATAGGTTGTGAAAGAAACATCCAAAGATGCAGCAACAGAACGTGACATCATTTCATTTTGTCTTTTGAGCATTTCGATGTATTTAAAAATTAAAATAGATTATATTAAAAAGAAAAAGGTAAATTTGAATATATATATATATATATATATATATATATATATATATATATATATAAAATAGAAAATAGATACGTTAAGAACTAATTTTATGTTTAGTGTTCTTTTTAAAAAATAACAATCGTAAATTATGCTATGTACAGTTTTTCACAATAATTACATTATAAAAATCATATTGGCTGGTATTTTTTTTATTATTGGTTGAAATTATATATATTTTTTAATGATCATTAGTTTATATAAAAGGTAAAATATTATAACTATGATACTAAAATTAAGAGAATTAATGTTTGTTTGATATTATATCGTTGACTTAGTAGTAATAGATGCATGTCTATAGTTTCATTTAATTTGCATTTACTTACAAATTTTATTTCATTTTTAAAATTTTAATTGAAAACCTTATATTTGTTAAATAAAAGTTAATAGCTTATTAAGTACTAACACTTTAAAGTATAAACAGAATTTTATTTTATTATTTTTAAGTCAAGAAAATGTATATCTATAATAATTAATAATAGACAATAATTTTTTATAATATTTTTATATACATTTTATTTCTTTTTACCTTTCTTATTTTTTGTTATTTTAAATTTAATTAACTTATAATTTATATCATCTTCGATTATACTAAAAATAGTCATAATAATGGAGCGAGAAAGAATGGGTTTAAATATTTTATCCTCGTTCTCGATATCTAATAGTATAAAATTGTACAAAAATAAATATTTATGATTTTTAATATTAATTTAGTAATTTTTTTATAAAAGTTAAAAACAATAATTATATCAAATATTTAATTTAAATGTTAAATTCTGAAAAAAATATATAAATATCAAATAACAATTGAATAAAGATAAGTATGTTAAAAATAAGTATGAAGCTACAAATCAAATAAAAGTTAATATAATATTGTAGATTATTTAGTAGATTATAGGTGCTTTAGTATTTTGAAATAGAGACAGAAACATACGAGGACAGGAATAAAACAATTCTATAAATACTCATCTTTATCTCCTTATTTAAATTAAAAAATTATGTATTATCTATACTTATATTTATACTTTATATTTATACTTAATCAATTTGTAAATTTTTTATCGATCAAGTTCATTTGACATTCCTAATGGTAAAAATAATTAATAAAAATTAAAATCTCTTTATAAGTATGTTTTTATACATTTTTATTATAATTTTCATTTTAATTATAATTATTTTTCCTTATAATAATAATTATATTAACTTTTTAATTGAATTGATTTTTTTGTTTGTTTTAGAAATGTAGATAACAAGTGTTTGTATTTGTATTTGTATTAGTATACTATAATATTCTTTATTCTTTATTTGTTTTACAAAAATATGTAAATATATAATTATATTGGCTTTTTTATGTGTTTTGAGATGATAGAGATTGAGTAATATGTTTTATATTTACATCGATGATAAAATGAATGATTATGGTGACAAATATTCAAATGACATATAGTCTAATTTGTATTTTGTCGTGCTAAATATTGAAATCCATTCAGAAGTGAGATATATAATGACTTTACTAATGGTCATAAGTAAATTAATATAATAGGTAGTCATAAAATTAAATAAGTTCGTATAATGAATTTAATGAATAGATACAATGAATTGTCTTAATTTCATTAAGTTGTTGATGGTATATGTTAGTAGGTTTTTACATTAGTAAGATTTTTCTGGGATAAGTTTACAAATATAATATGTGTATTTGGAAAGTTGTCATAATTTTTTTTTTTGAGGTAATGATTGTGTGCAAATGTGTAGTTTTTAATCCATTTGTTTAGATAAATAATGAATCTAACGATCTAATTTTTTATGATATAATTCTTTGATTCTCTTCAAATAATGAGCTTATAGAGTTTGGGAAAACAATTTTTTTCCAAATACACAATGTTAATGTGATGATAAGAGAATAAATAAAATTGTACATCTAGAAGAAGATGGGACAAAGAGTTTTCATTTAAAAAAAATAACATTTTGTACCATTCTTTTATAAATTCAATATTTTTTTTTAAGATGGAATAAAGAGTTTATATTTTAAAAAACAACATCTTGTATCATTCTTTTCTAAATTCAATATCTTTTTTGGTATATATATATATATATATATATATATATATATATATATATATATATATATATATATATATATATATATATATATATATATATATATACCTTTTAATGATATACGATTGTCCTTTGAGTGCTATATAACAAAGAACTTTGTACTTGCACCTTGTATTCAATTGAGATTTTTTTTTTATATTTAATAATAAAATAGTTGTATTTATGAATAAAAAATAAAATATGCTAAAATACATTTTACTTAGTTTGGCAAACAAGGAATATTACGCCATACATGTATTACTAAAATATTATTTTGCACGTATCTAAATAATATTGCCCTCCATTTGTAGCGGAACGCAACTAGGGAAGTACAAAACGCAATATACATTACAATAAATTTAGAGCATTTACTCTAAGTTTCCCTATTAAGTATTTACTTTTTGTTTAATTAAAAAAAAGGTGACCAAGGCCTAAAATTTCCAATATATTTATTTTGGTGTAAAAAAGCGACAAATTATTTTAAGTATTTCGAAAGTGGAACGCATATATTTCTAATATCTATTTCTTGAATGGATGCATAAACCGATAAATAAAAATCACTCCTTACACTTCTGTTTAAGTTATGCAAACACGTTAGCTTGTAATGATATTTGGATTATGTTATTTGATTTTTTTTTTTTAAAATTGCATGATATATGCAGAAATTGTTAGTTTAATTTGATTCACCAAATTTTCATATATTCTTTTTAAAAGTGGTCATAAAAAGACTATAACAAAAAATTGACGTGCGTTTTTCTTTTCTTTTCTTTTTCGTATACCACATTTGTTGATGAACATTTTTTTAGTTCATAAATATTTAACATGATGCTGAATTTAACTAGACTTTTTACTAAGGGACAACTATACATTTTTATTGAGTGAAGCAAAACAAAAAAAGACAGATACAAAAATAAAATAAAAGAGAAATAAAGTAAATGATAATGCGATTGTTGAGTAGACAAAAATAAAAAGAAAGAAGTTATAACTTCATATTTTATAATAATCATGTATGAAACTATAAAATTAATAAGAATATGAAACTATAAAATTAATAAGAATATAAAACTATAAAATTAATAAGAATATAAGATAAAATATAATAAAATTTATTAGGTTATTATGTTATTGAGTCTGCTGGTTTGTAAAAATTTGACCTGCATAATCCACAATCTACACGGGTCAGAGGCGGAGCGGGACAAACTGGTCCACGGTTCACATAAAAAAAAACTTACACTTGTGTATGCTGCTTACTTCCTTCTAGACTTTTTCGTGAACATTACAAAGTCATGTATAAGAGAAAAAGACAAGTATTATGTATGTTTGAATGTGCTAAAATTTGAAAATTTCAACATGCATGTTAAAGTACAAATATGAATATAATAAAAATGTTGGATTATCAATTGATCATTAAGCTCTCTAAAATCTATGCTTAATTTTGTAAACTTGCTAAAATTTTTCAATTGAACACTAAGAGGTTTATCATAAGAAAAAAAATAAAACAGTGCGATATGCGAGTCAGAACCTATGCAGAGCGAGCCAAATTTTTTAACCTGTAATTTCAAAACGGGACGGACCGACACGACTTGCATTTTATAGGTCAAGTATGAGGTGGACCTAATCAATCCCGACAGCCTGCACTACCACCCATGCTTTTTTGAACATTCACTTTGTTAAACATTGGTATGATACTTAAAATAAACTTAGTTACATACCTAATCTTCATTAAAAATAGAAACGCATTTTATAAGATTATTTGCCAAGGAGTTTATCCTGTTCATTGAGTGCTTATGAACGAAATAAAGAAAAAATACCGTTTTTTAATAAATGAATTTCGTTACATATGTAATGAACTTTTCCCTTCTTTTTTTTTTCAGCAATTATTTATTTATTTTTCATTTATAATTTAATTTATATTATAACGGATTGTCACATTCTTAGAAATTTAAATTCAAAATATTCAGTTTATTTTACGAATACATTTTATTTATTTACTTCTAGTTAAGATACATAAATGCTCGCTAATTGATTTATTCGAAGAGGAATATTTTCTTATTAACGTGATCAACCAAATTATATTTAGTTGGCTGTTAATTTTACATAAAATTATTAGAATGAAGTGACTAAGAATGCCATTTCAAACAGCAATGACTTTAATCAATTTATTTAAAGACATGAGAATTATGATATTAACAAATGTTTTACCAACACCACATTACACACATAACTTTATATTTCAAGTACTATATGTCCAATCGAAAAGCTATGTTTTGTAGTTTTCATAACTAAGTTGAAACATGTCCACATGTCAAACGCATAATTAAATGGCAAATTAAGCTATAATAAGAAAATTTGGTTGACCATTGTGAGAGTAATTATCTTTGGAGTGTTAATAATGATCCTTCCACAAATCATTTATTGGCCGAAATAAAGAGCTTTCAAAACTGTGAATAGGAAGCTTTCACCATGCACTTTATTCACCGTTTCTTTCCTCTGTGCTCCATGGAATATAATATGCATTTGTGCTTCAAAGATAAAAATAAAATTGTGAATCTAGGTAATAGAATATAACCATGGTTCGTAAAAAATAAAATAAAATATATTTTTTGTCACTGTGGAAATTGAAATTATTCTCCTCTCAAAACTTTACCCCAATTTTTAAAATACATTAATTTAATCATTTTAATTAGATTGTTTATGTTTCTCAAATGTTTTGAAACCTCAAATAAACTTAACAACATTTGGTTAAAATAACTAAATACACATATTTTTAAAGTTTGAGAATTAAAATTAGACCAAAGTTTTGAAAAGGAATTAATTCCAATTTTCACTTAAAGTTAATGGGCCAAAGACATATTTAACCCAAAATAAAAGTATATGAAAATAGTATTTACGCGATCTTGACATTGAATTTATTGAAAATCTAAATTTAAGGTTTACGTTAAACAAAAATAAAAAAGTTAAATATCATACAAGAAAAACATAGATAAAATTGTTATTTTAAGATTTTTAGTTGAAAATAACATCAATTTTTTCCGTAAGTTAAATCCATATATAATGAAATTGTATCTCTTTGATGATCGACTCACTAAAATTAAAGACGTAAAATTTTGGATTGAATAAGAAATTTTGAATTGTGTCTTATCATTGTTCATGTATGCAAAGTGGTCCTTGGTGATTGCATGGAAACATTACCCCCACAAAGTTCCTTAGGGTTTGTCTTTTTGACCTACCAAGTTAAATAGAAGATGGACACGGGTGGAGTATAAAGTTGAATAAAGAAAAGGGTCGGGAAAGAAAGGCAGAAATAAGAGATGCCATTAGAATAATTATTATTGGCGAAAAAGGTTGAATAAGGTGTAGTTGTGCTAAAATCTGATTGGCACACTAACCAAAAACTAATTTTGAATGTGATGAGGAGGAGCAAGTGGAGCAAAGATTCTCAATGGATTGGCTCTCAAAATTCCTGTTGGCTGGGTCAGGACGAATGTATACGATAGCAATCATTCCCAAGGACAACTACTTTATCTATGCTTCGAGCATTGTAAAATCACCACATATTTTCTTTCATTGTCACACAAGTTTAAAATTACTTCTACATGTAATCACAGTTTATTCACATTGCTTGAGACTTTAAATCTGAATTGCCATAATTAGAATTTGAGAGATTATGATTCTACAACGATAGTAACATAAAACAGAATTGGAATTGAGCTTCCAAAAGTTTAAGTGACATAATTACAATATCATGAGTAAATTACTTACATAATGATTAGGTATGATTCCTTTAAGAAATGATTGTCAGAGAGATATAATATTAATTAGACATAAATTCAATTTACGTGTAAAATATTGATATTAACTTCAATCCACAACATTAATCCAAAACATTAAAATTTTTTGATTCATAAGTTTTATTCTTATATAATAATAAACTTTCTCACTTTTAATTGGAATTTTAACTTATATTTTGTCTACCAGAAAAGCACATAAAACATAAAAGCACAATTGTGTAGACAATGCATCCATACTCAAGTGGCAAGACATTTTTTTTGTGTGATAACTTCGAATTTTTTTCTGGTTATACGATTTTGATGGGATTGGGGAAATTACACTGAACCAACCATTTTTTTAAAGTAGTATTCTCTTCTCTTCGTATCCCCACCCTTATGCTATAGCTAGGCCGTTATATATTAGTATCTTCATAATTCATTTATTCCAGACTTTTTGGCTCCAAATATGAAGTTGCACAAAACCAAGACAACAAAGTTAGTGACTTTATACGAGGACATGACAACGCTTTAAGGAAATTTTGCATACATATTTTAACAACATAGGAGTGAACATGTATAAAGTTTTTTTTTTTTTGTGTGTTCATTGTAGTTACTGTGTTGTGAAGTGGTGATAGGATTATGATATGATATTTGATGGTGGAAGTTAGGTTTCTCACGAGAAGAGTGGTAGGAGTTGTGTGTGGAGAAGGCAAAAGAGAAGGTTGGTGGCAACAGAAGAAGAAAAGGGAATGGCACGAGAGAAATGTAAAATTTGGGAAAGTGGAAAGTATATGATGGATTCTGAAAGTTGGTTATGGAAGTAGCTAGGCCTCCATCATATATTGAGGCAGTGCCAGATTCTAGAAAGAGAAAAAAGAGAGTCCTTGGAGATGGGTTAAGTTCCATGTGAAATTGTCACATGTAAAGAGAAGGCCATTACCTTGTCAATGAAGACGTTCCTTTTTCTGTTATCCCCCAGAATCTTATCGAACGCATCTTAGTTTTACAATTGGCAATGAGAGAAAAAAAGAGTTAAAAAGAATTTTTTTGACACATTTTAGAGATCATTTACCAAAAGGGTAGATTTTTATTTGTGTGACTTGCACAATTATATAGTTGAGAGTTTATGGTAATAGTACCTAATGCTCGTATTAAGTTAAGATTGAGAGAGAATGATGAGAGGTGTAAGTTTGAAGATTGAGAATTTGACAAAGTGTAAAATGGAGGTTGATGGGGAAGAAGGACAAAGAGTACGTCTTCATAGAGGCCTCTGTTATTGGGTATCTAAATGATTATAATGTGAATTATCGTACATAAGAAAAGGACTTGCTGAATTATGGCCCTTAGACATACACTGAACTCGTCTTTGGTCTTTAACCTACTTTTTCTCAGACCCTTCCATTTTGTATCAACCGTTCATTCTCACATGATATGATGCGTATCCAATTTCACCACTGCTCTCTAGTTTCAACGATCCCAACTGGATCAAATCATGACGCTAAATCTAGGTTTTACTTATTCTGTTATTATTGTTCCATTGTGGGATGTTAGCCACACATTATTTAAACTTTCTCTTTTACAATATGGTCTAAAATCTCGAGAAGAAAATGACACGATATTTTTAAACATTTCTCATGATAAATTCCAGCCGAATCAATTTTAATACTGATTACTACGCTACTCTGTAAAGTGCAACTATTTAATATAAAGAGTGATGGATACAGTAACATTATTTAGACAACCCAACCAGTCCAACGTTTATTTGTGGTAAAGACAAAGACTGCATCAATCACAACCCCGCAGAATTTGGACCGTACGATAAAAGGCGAGAAAAATAACTTGGGTGGAAGTAGTAGTAAAAGGGCATAAAAAGGTATTTGTTAACTGTATTCGACAACGGTTTTGTTTGTGTTAGGTGAGTTCCGGTGCATGGTTAACAAATATACTAGTGCAATAAAACAAGAATATGCAGAGGAGGGCCAAAAAGAAAAATACAAGGCTAGATTGACTGTTATGTGGAGCATAAGAGTTGGCCGATAATTGAGGGCATAACAAAAAAAAAAAAGGAAAGAAAGAATATATCAATGCATGTCTAGCAGAGCCAGAATCAGCTTTCAATCATTGGTTCAGGACCAGATGGTTCAGTGTGACTTCTATTTGCTTGATGGACGGAGTTAAACAAAATGTCCTTGATGACCTACACAGAAGAAATTGATCATTGCATTTCAGAAGCAAAGTAGAGAATAATTTAATGAGGGGGGTAGCAAAGCAAGTTACCTGTGACATCAGACCATGCACCTGCTCCACAGTTATTTTGGCACTGTCACGAGTAATTTTAGCAAGAGGAGATTCTTCCTGCAAATCATGGAAATGTCGGTATCAGGTATGCAAGGAGAGAAAATTAGTGGGAGAGGGTAAAGAACGTTAACATCAACATTGAGTGGCATTCATAGATGATCATAAACAAAGTTGATACAGAGCAGCTTCAAATTATCAACAGTCAAAGACCTACTAAACATTTGCATGGTTATGGTTTTTTATCGGTTTCAATTTTCTCGTCACCAAAGTTATTAAAAAGGTACAAATTAAAAAATTCGACAAGAATCAATCAGGAATTTATAATTAGCCATTGCAATTTGTCCCAGATTTTCGCTTGTGACAACTGCGTACTTTTTTTCAGTATAAAAAAAAAGCTTTTTGAAGAACGGGATTCAATAAATGAAGAATAGTTTAGCGCCCCGCTTTTTGGCAGGGAGAATTCTCATATATGTAAACAGTTAGCCACACCACCACAGCATATATTATATATAGTTTTGGCAGTATGAATATATTCAATGGCCATATCCATCATCATGACCAAGAGGGTAATAATATATACAGAAATTTTACACAGTGCAGGAGAATTGCTCCAACACAGAAATAACTTCCCACCATGGAAATGTGGAAATGATATGTATGTAGCACAATGATATATCATGTAAATAATCAAACATCACATAGTATTTTCCATTTAGTACATGTATGTGCGCACAAGCCCACACATATTCGTCAAGGTTAGTAATAACAGACCAGTAAATTGACCAAACTAAATCTAAGATGTCATGGAGAATCCGATATTAAAAACTAAGAAGGCACAGTATCAGCAGTCTTCAGCAAAAAACTAATCAGGCGCCATTTGAAGTCTAGTACTTCAGTAATCCCAACATTTGATTCTTTTACAAATGACTTGGCCAAACAGAAACAGGGTCACAGTGGGGACAACTGACAACCCCAGTCGGTAATGCATTAATTCAATAGTTCCAATGATTTTTTTTTTTTTTGTAAAAACATCACATTTAAAGGGAAAAGTAAGAATTAAAATAAGACCGATTGTGATTCTGTTTTCTTTAGCTATATAGCTTAGGCAAACCAAAACAGGATCCCAGTGGCAACAACCTCATTCTGAAATGCATTATCCAGTTTACAATAATACTGTTATTGTGAAAACAACACATTTGAAGGGAAAAGTAAGGATCGGATATAAACGACCAATTTTGATTCTGTTTTCTTTAGTTTTGGGGTATGGGAAGGAAAATTGACAATGGAGTGGATATAGGTTATAGGGGTTGAAAATTCCTCTTGCAAACAAAAAAGTGAAAAATACAATGAAAAACAAAGATGCCAAAGCAGAAGTTAGTCCACAAGCTCAACCATCCAACATCTAGGTCATGACTCATTGTTGTAATAAAATTGATTGATGAAAGACGGTGTCAAACAACTTTACCAGCTAAGTTGGCCAATGTCTAACAGACAGTCATTCTTGAATAAAGTAAACTGATTACAAGTATGCACTTCCAAACCCCTTAAAAAGAATAAACCAACAAGGTTCATGATTATTTTAGTAGAAGGTAATGAATCAAAAATTAATTAGGATGTTCTATATTATTGGTATATATCTAAATTCTCAACCAGTTATGCTAAGTATGGAGGATCCAATAAAGCTATATCAATTTTAACACCGACATAGCTCATACATATTAATTCTGGTCAATTATATTTATTCTATTTTCTTTCTTGATGAAAATAAAATTATGTTGATAGGGGAACTACTACCACCATTTAGGGCTTTTTTTTATAAAAATTTAAGCAAAATTAATTTGAATCGCTGAACATAACTAGGATGTGTGTCCACCATACTATATTTATATTGAAAGTTTTTTCAAAGGAAAGAGTGAGAATTAATTTTCCAACACCAAAACTGGCAGGGCAATTAATCATTTATGCAAAGCCAGTAAGACCCAAAATAATAAAAAGTGAAAAAGGATGTGAGGTAAGAAAAACTCTTGCAGGTATGAACATCTTGATGCTGACATAGCACTTGAGCTACAAAACGTGTGAGAAAATCCATCCATAACATGTATGACTTTAATACTAAAATGAAATTTGGTATAATACTACAACCAAGGCAGTCAAAATTGCTCTCTGGAGCGTAAGATCAAATGTGCCTACAATCTACTCCCTCTCCCATCTTAAGTCACCTCAAGGTAGTGATTTTGGTGGACCACATCGGATTGCCATTGCAGATCACAACTCAAGTAGAATTCTGTTTCTCACAAGTGTGGGAGCAGTTGTTGTTGCGGCCCTCAACACTCCTCACTGAAGCGCCTCTCGTGGTCTTAGCATACCTTGTGGTGTCTCTCATAGCACCTACCTTTCCCTATTTCTAGGTTATTTTCTTGGGTTGGGTTGCATGACCCGATTTTATGACCCAGAACTTAAGCCCAACTTTTTTCCTTCAAAACCCAGTTACTTAACCCAGTTCACCACATTGCCTAAAAGCCATCAAGTATAATCCCCTCCGGCTAACAATTTGGAGAAATAAGGTTGGTTTGGTGGGATTTAGAAGGGAGGATGGAAGAGATTGTAGGTTCAACTCCCCCGTTAACAAAAATTAATAATTAACAATTGCCGATCAAAAGAAAAAAAAAACAAATCAATGCCTAAAAACTGCTGAGTCATGACTGCCTCTATTCTATAAATAAAAAATGTTGCATACATGCTGCCAATGCTACTCTCCCTTTACCAAAAACAAAGAATTTTGCTCTCCCTATGGCTATTTAATATCAATTCTACTCACTCCCATTCCATTCCATCTTTCTCTCTTTTTGTTTATTACCACTACTACTGATACCATAGAGAATTGTATATGTTCTGAATATATTGTATCTAATGCAGACCACACCATATGTATTTATACTATTTTAGAGAGTCAAATATAATAAAAACACCTAATAATTAGGAATCAATCATTCTAATTTTCTAGATTATGTAACGGTTAATTTCCTACAAATCTGTAACGGCTGATTACATTCTAACACCATTGAATTGCAGCATACCACTTTGCTCTTCCTTTAAAATAAACCAAATTGCATTGTACCACCGATCACTACTAATCCTTGTCATTTTTTTCCCCAATAATTGAAAAGACTTCAAGCTCCTCTGTACCCATGGCTCCAAAAAATGATACGAAAAATAGGAATGATATAGCTTGGAAGCATAGTAATTCAGATGATGGAGATACTAGGAAACTTCAATTCAAATACTTAGAAGGTAATAAAAACAAGAGTTTATCAGTTGAAGCATCACATGGCTGGTACTCACCAGGATATTGGAGCATGCAAGGGTGTTTATAGTCTTATAGATGAAGTGAAGAAGGAAGTTGTGAAATTGTTATTGGTTTGCAACAAAATTTGATCAAGAAACCAAGCCTTAATAAGGAGGGGGAAAGTGCAGAAGCTGGTGACAAAAGAAAAATCAACAAAACATATAATGCTGACAGACCTAGAAATAATTGAGTAGTTAGCACACAAGCCAACATCGACACCATGTTTAAGGTGTCAGAGAGGAAGCATGCAAAGCAACTGCTAGGTTTGTCTACAACAATGATATACCTTTCAATGTGCCAAAGAGTGAACAATTCAGTGTTATGTTTGATTTGGTTTTAAGGCATGACCTTGGATTTAAATCTCCATCCTATCATGAGATTAGAGTCCAATATTTGAAAGCAAGTGAAAAATACAGCACTTCCTTTACAAGTACAATGGGATGAATGGAAGAAAACAAAATGTACGATTATAACTGATGGCTGGTATGATAAGAAAAGAAGGACAATGATATACTTCCTAGTGAACAGCCCAAAGGATATTGTGTTCCTTCCTAAGGTCCGTAGATACATATGATATACCCAAAACAGATGAAAAAGTCTGAGATGACGGATACCATTGTTGGAGAGGAAGGGGAAGACATTGTTGTTCATATTTTGAAAGATAATGCAGCAAACTACAAAGTTGTTGGTCAAATGTTGATGGCAAAGAGGAAAAACTATTTTTTGGACACCCTGTGCTGCATTTTGTATTGACTTGATGTTAGAGGATTGTGAGAAGAAGATCACAGTTCATGAAGAGACAATTCCAACAAGGTATAAAAATTATGACCTTTATCTATTCAAGAACTTCTTTAATTTCTCTGTTGCAACATTTCATGGAAGGAAGAGACTGGATGAGGATGAATATTACTCTTTTTGCCACATCTTACTTGACAGTAGGGTTCCTTCATGAGAAGGAGAGTGCTTTAGTTAGAATGTTTATTAGTAATGAATGTAAGTCTAGTAGGTTTGGAAGAATATCATAATTTGTTTGAAGGGTGCATTGCCTCTAATTGAAGTGCTTCAATTGGTTGATTTAGATGAAAAATAGGTCATGGTATTCATTTATGAAGCAATGTATCAAGCCAAGGAAAGATACAAAAGGCTTTTAATATTGTCTAAAAAACGTATTCAATCTAACTGTCTACATATTTATTTATCAAGTTAGTGATTTTGAAACTGAAACAAAAGAATAACTCAATGTAATATATTGTGGTTAGTTATTTGCCTTTGTGGAATATCATTGATGAAAGGTGGAACAAGTAACTTCATAGGCCTTTGCATGTTGCGAGTTATTCCCTTAACACTCAAATGCATTATAGTTCCGATTTAAAGCTAGTTTGGAAGTGAAAACAAACAAGGTCCAATGAAACATCCAACAAGCAAGGATGGTGAAGTATGAGGATGAACAAACTTTGATTGATGTTCAAAATGTTGGTTGTCCCTTATCTTCTAGGTCAACTAAATTGAAGACTCCAGCAGATTGGTGGAAGTCTTAAGTGATGAGCATCCAAAACTCCAAAAATATTCATTCATGTAACGAGTTCAATATGTAGCTCCTCCTGATGTGAGCTTACTTGGAGTTCAATATATCCTAGAATAGAATTACAAATCTACTACTCGCTTATCATATTTGCCTTGCATTTGTTTGTCCATCCACACAAAGAAGAAATAGGCTAAAGCAAAAGTATAACGAATGATGTTGTTTTCATTATGCTAGAAGCAAACAAGAAAACCAGTTCAAAATAATATTGTTGATTGTTCATCTGATGATGAGTGGATTATAGAAGCATGAGCAGAATGAAGTACCAGGTTTGGATGTAGACAACTTGGATTTGGATGAAAACTTAGATCCAGTCCAAGTTGAGGAGAATGAAATTCTACATCAGTATGATTTAGACATTACTGATTTGAATGGTGGAGATTGAACTGAAAATGATGGCGTTAAAGGTCTTTGGACATTATGATTTTAGCTTACAAGGTTATTTGTTTCAGATAAATAATTTTGTAACTAAGATAGAATTTCTATTTGGAAATAGGATGGAGCTATTGGTTTTCTATTTTGTAACTAGGAAGGAGTTACTGGTATGTAACTAGAATGTAGTGTTTACACCTATTAATTTACTACTTTATACATATATATATATATATATATATATATATTTTGTTGGCCATTTTGAACTGAAGTTCAATTATGAGTTTAAGTGAGACATGATAATTTTGTGTGTGCATATATGAATTCCACAAATAAACCGATTTACAATCCATACTTCCTTTTATAATCTTTAGTGAAATCTTAATTTTGACTACCTAGCATACAACTCTTCTCTTGAATGTAGGTACAGCTGTCGAAATGGACAGTCCAACCAACCCCCACGAGGCCAATGAATCAAAAATGGGTCAGCCCCAGGCTCAGCCAAGCTGTATGTTGGGCAATTCTGTATGCTAATCACTTCATTAAGTGTCATCACACATAATTACGAGCTTGGAGGAAAAATATTTGGGATTAGGGACCTAATCTTGTGACATGGCAATGTGGCATCATGGGTGATTGAACTTGGAAGCTGTTTACAAACTCATTAGCACAAGTATTGCAGTTAGTGTGGCTAATTATCCACTATTTGTCTCAAATTTTCTTCACTGCGGTTTAAAGACTGATAAATGAAAAAGCATGTTGTGGTACACTATATTCTAACAGCTAACAGTTAGAAACAAGCTTCAAAATTTCAACAAATTAAATGTATATCTAAATTTGCATACAGCATGAATTAGATGAGAGATAATCACCCAGAAAGAATTTCATCATCAAAAAGAGACTGTTATGAAAATTTTCAATAATCCGAATGAAACTTCAATACAATGATTCAGAACTTCTAATAAATGGATGAAGATACCGTAACTTGTATAGAAACAGTCACTCACCTCTTTCTTTCTAGGTGTCGGTGCTATTAGTGGCCCAAAGCGTGAGTGTGCCAACTGATTCTCTGCTTGTTCTAGCTTTTCAGCTGCAACAGGAATATTCCAACTTAGACACTCATACTTTCAAAACATAGCACTATCAAATACACAACATTTTAAAGAGAACTGCAGAACCATTCTAGTCCACAATAAAAAATAAATCAATATATATATATAGACTGCAACAAAAATAGTACCTAAATCAGAGATTTGTCCAGCAACATAATCTCCATTACCCAACAGAGGAGAAGACGACAATGTATTCACCCAATACTTGTTCCACAGAAGATCCAAGAGATGTGAATCAAGAGATGACTTAAAGTAAGTAATATCCAAGGCATAATACTGCAAAAGCACACGGATGAAATTAAACAAAAACTGAAAAAAATAAAAAAAGGTAATTAGAAAAAAAAAATGGCAAACAGCAGCAAAAGAAGAGAGACCTGTTTACAGTGGACACCAAAGTCCTCAATCTTATTGAGAGGGATAGTTTGATACTCAGAAATAGGCTCATCCGGAGGCTTATATCCTTCAGGGTAAGTCCTGAAAGCCCCAATCTCAACCTTCCCCGCCGAAACAGTCCTTGTGGGATCAATCACAACCGCCAGAAACGGCTCCTGAAACTGCTGATTCAGCATCTGCGTCGAAACATCGATCCCCGACAGCCAGCATCCATACCCAGGATGAGAGTGATACCATCCCACAACATTCTCCAATCTACCAGCCTGCAAAAAAAGAAAAAAACAGTTCAATCAGAATAAATTCGAATTAGGGTTAGTGCTAGGGTTTAAGCGAAGGAACCTGTTTGTTTGTCTGGGAATAATCGACCATGTACTCGTACGCATCTGCCTGAGCATTAACGCGCGTTTCCGTGCCTTCAACGGGGAGAGCGAAGGCGTCCATGACGATGATGGCGTCCGCATCGGTCTTTCCCTGCATGAGGCCCATGACCTCGATAGTGCCGCCGGAGCGTGCGTGGACGACCATCTTAAGTAGCGCGAGTGCGGAGATCTTGACGCGCTTGAAGTAGTGAGGGTCATTGGCCCAGGGCTTGTCGCGCTGGAACTCGTTCTGGCCAGCCTCGTCGTAGTAGAATATAGAGTCGTCGGCGTTGGTGGCGGTTGCGGCGGCGGAGGAGGAGGCGGCTCCCGGAGTGTCCATGGGGATGATGTTGTTCTCGAGCTCCCATGTTTTCTGCGCAATCGCCGATGAAGACGACAACCCTTCCATTTCTTTACCTTGCATTGGACCAAACCGCTTTTCTTCTCTCTTCACTATCGCACTCTCTTTTGCTGTCACTCTACACTCCAATTTACACTTCAATTGGAATTACCATGTATTGCTTCTTCTTTTCTTTTAACGTATTTTTGGCAATTGGAATCGTTTGATGCCCTCGATTTTAATTTTAAATTTTTAATTAGTTTCTATAAAATTATTCCTGATTTATGCAAATGTTTTCACTATTTTTTGTAACGTTTAAAATAAGTACTTATATTTGGTGGCCACAATTTTAATTATGATCAACTAGACACCGGATCATTATTAGCTCGAGTAAATTATTAATAGCTTTAAGTGAATTGTAATTGAAATTTATGTGTTTTTTGTGGCTGTAATTAAAATTTATGTGTCTTTTGTAATTCTGATGGTTAAAGTTCCTAAATAAGCTGAATCATTTTTATCAATGAAAAAGTCGAGCTTGAGCTTTAATCAGAAATTATCTTTTTTATTTATCAGTGGGAGTGATTCAAAAACTCTTGGCTGTATCAAAAAACTTTCCCATCCTTTGTGTTACCTCTTTTGGAAAGAGTGATTATCTCCTTCCACCTTTTTTCTAATTCATCTTTTTAATAATTTTTCAAGTTTCCTACCAGGTTCTAATCCTAAAGATCCTAAATCAGTCATTGTGCAAATGAGGTTCACATCACATTGTAGTATTGTTCATCTTTAATATAATTAATTTGAGATAATTTTAGTCATTTAGGCCAATTTATTCTTGACAAAGAAAGTAATTAAAGTATAAATTATATTTGTTGAAATATTATATACTAAGTTTTACTTAGATGGATGAAATACAAAAGAAAAAATTGAAAGAAAAAAGAAAAAAACAAAAAAGTGGAGTTGTTGTGAATTAGAGTGCAAAAACAAAGAAAGGAATTAAAAACTATGAATGCTTATGTGTTTTAAAACGGTAATTGCTATGAAATAATGCTTTTCTCCTTGATTATAATATTGTTTTAAATTTTAAATTTAAAAAATATCGGTAAAAGTGTGTGTAGGTGTATAATTAATTATTTTAACATTCAAAAGCTTCAACTTAATAATTAAATAAATTCATAGTTTAATAACATTGGGGCGAATATTTACATTGTGTTGGTTACATCGATAAATGTTAAATTAATCAATTTCACCTTGTAAGAATAGATTCTTTAATTTATTTTTAACTCATGAAAGTCAGAAATATATGTCGTTAATAAATTAATTATGAGTGTGATTTAATTTAATCATTTAAGTAAATTAATATAAGTTTCATATAAATGTGACTTCAACTCCTAAACGACGTGAGACTTATTGGGTATACCAGAACACAATCATACAATAGAGTAAATGATAATTTTTTTTTGTTTGTATTTTAGTGTACATGGTGAACTACAAATAAATCTTTAATAAACGGTTAAGTTAGTTGTACATTTTCTAAGGTTTAGTTCGATAATATCGATCTAAGTTTATACCATGAAATAAACAATCAGATAAATATAAGTTTACTACTATTTTCCTACGTAATTACGACATTATTTAAGGCATATTTACCACATTTTGTACTTTAACTTTTTAAAATTTTGATACAATCACTTCAAGCTAATTTTAGCCAAAATGGAAAAGTTAATCCACCAAAAAAATGACTTGGATGATCATCTAAAATCCAATTTGAACCACCATAGCTTACACTATGAAAAAAAAAAACCCTTAATGCACTATTTTATCCACTTCCGTTTTGTCCAATAAATATAAAATAAAATAATTCTGAACAAGTATCTTTTAAGGTATTTCAGAAATATGTTCCGTAACACTCATTTTGAATTTTCTTTTATATTTTGAATTGGATATTTTATTTTAATTTGTTTTATATTTCGAATTAGATATTTCAGAGGTGTAAAAATAATTTTCAGAATATTTAATCCTGAAAATATAAAAAATAAACTGGTACAGATATTTTTATTATATTTTTAATAAGGAGTAATTTGAAAATTACAGCTTTAATGGGTGCAGAAAGTAACAACCAACCAACAAACATCATCCTCTCTAGTACTATCATTCTCATAAACTACTGAAGAAAAAATATTATTTATGTCTTACGTGGTCATTTAAGAATAAGTTATCATGTAAAAAAATATTTTCATTGAATTTTCTGAAAATCGAACTTACTACTAGTAATTGACAAAAAATACTTTGTATCATTGAAAATAAACATTTTCCCTTTTCTTCTCGTAACGAAAAAATACTGTCTTTTTATCCACCCTCCCTCTTACCTTACGTGGAGTCAAACGATTGGAGCAGTCGCCTTTCATCAACCTCAAACTAATTCGCGCACCATATTGTTACTAAATATTATGGTTCACGGAAGGGGGGTCAAAAAGGCATGCCTGAGTAAAAAAAATGTCGCTATTTAACCATTTATACAGCAAATACATTCCAATTCCTGAACCGGATTAAATCACCCCAAAAAACAGACAAAATAAGAAGAGATTAAAGAAAAAATAAAGCTGTCTAAGGAGACGTATATACTCTTGAATATAATTAATCTCACAACAAATGTCCTGCATAATCCCTACTTTCTAAGCTAACGGTAACTTACAATTTAAGATACAAAATACAACAATGGGCATCATTTGACACCCCTGCTCCTGCTCCTTCTGCTGTTATATGTGGCGGTCACTCTTCTCCCCTTTTGCTTAGCAATGCTAGTTGGTGTCGCTGCCAAACCTGATTCTACTACACCCAGCTGGGAACTATCGTGTTGAACCTCGTACACGCTGGAACTGTTCTGCGAACCAGAAGCAACACCATCAGTGTCCCCAGTTACATCAGGCACGTCCATTGATTCACGCAATGTCTTGCAAGCCTCTTGCTCGAGAACAACCTCAGCTGTCCTTTCCTGACTTGAATCATTTGTATTGGGTTCCTTGTCCTCCAATGTTTTTGTGTTCTGTTCAATAACCTGAGCTGCATTGAAACTAGCAAACAGGAAAATGGCAGAATTAATTTAAAGTCAGTTGATGTCCCCACATATTTCAAGTCAATTACAAAAATTGTTCATTCTAAATTTCGCAATCGAGTAAGGATGGCAACAGAGAATCGAGGTTTCTTGAGTAAAAGTATAAATTAACCCATAATTTTACATTCCACTGATCAACTACAAGTAAAAGGCACCTAGGTTATATATAAATAGGTTTTACTTTAAGAAAGTTCAACATCAAAGAAAAGCCTGTGAACCATAAATTTACCTTGGCTCTGAAGAGGGGAACCCATTTGCTAATTCATCTTCTGCTCCAACCTTCTCTTTGATTACTAAGTGGTTACTATCTTGTAATCTAGAATCTGTAGCTGCATTTAAAGGAAGGATCAGCATATAAGATGAACACTAAAATTGAGAATATTGAATAAAATATTAAACTTCAGATCACAAAGGAGAAATTTATCATAATCGAACAAGGGGAAAACAACATGATCTACAAAAACATGCAAGGTCTTGTAGACTACCACCCTGATCTATGCACATACATCCTCATGACAATGAATAACATATGCATATCATACCCTAGCTAAACGGGAACTCAGAAGGGTTGCAAAACTGAACCCTTAGCATTGTGCAATGGTTCATGGTACACTGCTAAACATATTGCTTCTCGCAAATAGGATTTTAACAAGTGTGACTACAAGTTGTCAGATAACACATTAAATCAACAGAGCATGTTTTCTAATCATAAGACAACCAAAGGGACTGATTCATACCTTCTTTAGTTTCTTCAACTGAGTCTAGCTGATGACCTGGCCTATTTGTGTCATTGATGCCATTGACTTTAATCAGTCCGTCACCCCTGTTTAACATTCAAAGAAAAGCTACGATTAGAAGACAAATAATATACAGGGCCAGAATTCATACAAAAAGCTTGTCTAGATCTATGCACATGGAACTCTTGGTAACATATACATTGACAGGATTAAACTCAACATAGTTTGTCACTGTTATTGTCAGTTTGCAAGGGGTACGGTGTCTACACTCGCAAAAATTCGGTTGGTCAACAATAAAAAAGTGCGTTGACAATATAATCAAATGCTGGGAACGTCAACGAGCTTTAGTCAAGAGAGTCATCAGTTTCAAACAGTTTCGCATACTAAGTGTGATTTTTGCAATTAAGGAAAGCTAAACATTCCAAATATCAGCCTAAAGACAATGTCAAAAAGTTGAACAGATCAACAAATTTAAGGATCTTAAATGCCTTGGAGATGGGAAGCGAGAATAAGGTACTATTAGAAAGTAATGAGAAAAAACTTATACTGAATAAACAGACAAACACAACTTCATTCATAAGTGATAAGATAGAAATACTCTAACCTGTACATATCACTTGAGGACCCATCTTGTAGTCCCGAAGTAGTTACTTCTCTGCTATCATCTTGCGTACCTATGTGGCAAGAACTTCTAGTGAGAGATGGGGGAGTAAAACTATTGTACAATGCATGAAAAAGAACATCTGCTAGTCGGGTTGCATTAACAGAAAGAACAATAACGGATTGATACATGTAAGTAATTAAATTACACTTCTCAGATCTAAAATGATAACAATTAGAGAACAATGTTTGTGTTGAATTGCCGAATTGTAACTCTCATGAATATATCAAACGCAATAGCATTGATAATCAACAAATGTCCTTGATTTTAACAGAAATTTGACTAACAGAATAGATCTGTAATAGTCGGAAGTTTACCTTTGGTCTGCTGAACAGCAACAGACCCCTGAAGAAAAGAAAATTGAGTTAGCATAAAATAGAGCTTAACTTTAAAAAAGCTTCAATGTATTAAATGGAGGAGGGCTCTTATATAAACTCCAATTCAGATGTGCACCTGATTCTGTTCAAAATTAATGTTAACCGGATAAGACAGCACTGATTCAGGTTTGGACCCCTCCAGTTTACTCTCCAAATCTGAAGGGAAATGAAGTTAAATGAGTAAAGCATGAACATACTTTATATGTTTTATCAGTATAAACCAACAGGCTTACTACAACAGCAGAATCATACCTGGAGAGACCTGAGAACCAAATCCTCTGGCGAAGTTAGCAGATGCATCCGCCAAACTTGTAGAATTATGTACTCTCTCTGCCAAACTAGTTCCAATGTTTTCAATAGCCGAAGAGTCTACATTATTTTTATTCTCCATGCCAAGTGTAGACCAATCAATTTTTGAGGAGGGAAGTGTCCTAAGTAAATCCTCTGTTGCCCTGAATCTTACTCTTCGAATTTCATCCTGAATACTCCATGAACCAGTAGCTGCAGAATCCCTTTTCAACTGCATTTCAGGATCAGCCAAAACCAAAATCCATAAGCACAACATTTTAATATTGTAACTTAAACTATCCAAATGACGACCCAGCAATGATTGATAGAAGTAATTCGTGTAAATTCCTAGACAATTCATAATCCAGAACATAAATTTTTTTACCAAGGTACAGCTCATATCTCACATTGTGTTATAAGAAAAAAAAAAGGCCGCTAACTGGTGAAAAGGGTAAACACAGGTCCTCTGGTTTTTACCAGGTAACAATCATAGATTTTCTAGAACAAATCTTAACACTAAGGTTGCTTTCAAAAGCTGAATCACGCAAATTTTAAGAAAATAAATTCTACAGACACGGTTAAGAGTTCATTCAGTAGCTTGTTAAACAACCTCTATTTTTCGGGACAAGAACACTTACATCAAGAACTTGCAATGTTTCATCCACTGAGGCAAGTTGGGGGATTGCATTAATTACGTGAGGTACGCCAAATGGTTAAAGCCCCAATACCATTGACTAACTCTACTATTTCCTTAAATTTAGGTCAGCTTTTTTCCATTTGACCAATCAATTGTCAGTTAACTTAGCAGATTTAATGCCTAATATAGGAAACCTTATTAGCACCAACTCAACCTTCCAAGTGTTCCTTCCCTATCAAATAATCTTATTATCTGTGGAACTTTTTCCTATACAAGCAAACTTAGCAATATTGGGTGAACGGGGTTTACTATGCAACCATCAATGGTATGTCCAATAAGGTGACAATGTTCACATTTTAAATGATTTCTAGAATTACATCTACGTGATCATCAAGTGTTATTACTTTGTAGTATAAAAGAAGTGTTTTCCCGTACCGACAAAGTGTGTGTCTCCGTGTTTATTTTCTAAGGAATATGGAGGAGCTCAGATGATATGGAAATTGATGTAAGGTTTACTGGTGATTACAAATTTGATCACAGGTACATACTCTTGTGGCAAGCAATACAAACCCAAGGTCATAAAAAATACTACCCATTTGCAAATGGTGGAAGGAGCTCATTAAAATAATGTAAGGCCGCATTAAGTCACCCAAGATAAGCATACATAGACCCCTCGAATCATGGGGGACCAAGAAGTGTTAAGATCTTGACACATCATACAAATGTTGTGTCATTGGTATAAAGAACACAGGCCTCACTCCTAGCTTATGCACACTTCTACTTACAGAGAAAAATAAAAAATAGGCTTAAGTAAGGTGTGAATAGTTAATTTAATAACAAGCATCAATCTTTATCCATTATTCATGTTGCTTTGTAGGAATAAATTCAATAGTTATAGTAAGATGAGATTTGTAGTCCAAACCACTAACCATAACTCGATTTTGGAAACCCAAGTGGAACAGTTAGACCCATCCATCTTCTCAATTCTAACAATACATTTAGAAAAGATGGGAGAGTTTGTTATAGAGATTAATGTGATGTACGAGGACATTTTTTTCTAGAGATTTGGGAAAAATAATAACACAATAGCCTGATAACAAGGGAAAGTATATTGGACCACCAAACTAATGGAGCATAACAGAACTCCTCAAACATATTTTTCAGTTTTCACAACTTCTGAAGACCACCAAACATAATGGTGCACAGCTCTGCAAAGAATAAAATAAATCCTTTCCATCTACTTTTTCAATTGTCTCATGCTCAATCTATATTAACCTTTCAAGTTTAACCATAAAAATTTAAGTTCATGCTTTTGTATTAATAAACTATGTTTAATAAAATGTAGGACCAAATTCTCTGATTAAATTTCTAGTAAAGATGAAGGTGACATATATGCAACTTCCAAAAGTAAAAACCACACATCAAATAGCACCTTGGAGGACGGTGTAGAATTGTTTCCCAATAGATATGGTGTTTCTTCTTTGAAGAGCTGAACACCAGATAGTGTTTGAGAATTAGGGTGGTCTATGGAAGGCGAAGCCCATGGAGGGCGTGTGCGCATATATGACTTGGCCACATCCACCGGTGATCCTTCATCTTTGGGATCCTGCATAACAGCCACACATACAGATAAAAACAAATCGTTAATTGTGAAATCATGTTACCATGATATACATTATGTGAAGAGAAAAGGGGAAGGAGATAGCATGTACAAAAATCAATATAGTTTCTCCACAAACAGAGTCACTAACCTGTGGTAATGCAAACAAATTCAAGCTAGGACTTCCATAACCTATAACTGAAGTTGTATCTAATCCTGACTTTTTTTCCTGCAGCCATTTTTTTGCCTCCATAATGGCAGCACTATGGAGATCAGGTGAATCTGTATTTAAGAAATAAAAATCCATGGTCAGGAAACAGTAACATGTTAAAACTGAGGTAGGTTTGTATGTAGAGAATACCACTTCCAGGAGTCTTGTTGAGTACATCTGTGGGCCTCTTATCTCCATTATCGTCATTCGCAGGATCTACAACTCTTGATCTTATTATTTTTATCAATCTATCATATTCTTCCCTGATCAATTATTAAACTGTATTAGAACCTTATTCCACACAACTAGAGGAAAGATTAAATGCAGTTCAAGCAAACATTTAAAATTCAACTCTTGATCTTATAATTTTTATAAATGCAGTTCCACTCTCATGTTTATACAACATATATAGCTCAAGGTCCGAAAAATTTAGGTTTAAATACATTAATGATGTACATGATTGAAAAGAAAAATCAACATTTGAGATTTTAACAACTTCATAATGTTATCCAAGCACATGCACTTTACCACAATATCAACCATTCATTGAATCAGTTATAACTTTGCATTTCACCTTCTAAACTGTATCCCTCAATTTAGAGGAATCAAATCCATCCCTGATATATGCAGCATAGCACTCTTTAAATGATCATGTTCTGTGCCTGGCCCAGGTTAATGCTTATTTTTTGAAAGTCCCAAACTCAGGCCAAGTTAAAATCACCAAATACGTACATGATTGGATGAAAATTTGAAGTCAAACAATGTTGCCAAGTCTTAATATAAATTCAAAAATTGACCAAGGGAGAAATGTCTTCTGATTTGACCACTACCATCAGGTACTCTAGATTATCATCATGGAATACAGGTAGATAAATATGTAACAGAATCATATTAGAGGCTAAAATTACTGCTAATTTAAAATGCAACTTTATAAAAAACAATACCAAGCCCAAAAACCACCATGCATACATGTAATGCATTCTTATTTAACTACAGGAAATTACATTGTTGACAAAAAGAATATCAAGAACTTTCAACTATGCTAACACAAGGATGAAAAAATAAAAAACAAAAGAATTATCCACATGTCAAAATGTAAATTCTTCAGTACCTGGAGAATGACTCCTTCAGAATAAGCTGCTCGATGATATGCTTGTTCTTGCTGTTCCCAACAAAGGGCTGGAGCTCCTTTACAGAAAAATTGATCAGTCCTGATGTCCCATACTTTCATTGCAGATGTCAATACAAAATGTGTAATGCTATCAGATAAAACCAGGGGACTCATGAAGACAACCACACATGAAAACTGTCTCTAAATGGATGGAAACATAATCTGCAATACTGTTAAAAGCCAATGCATTTCTAAAAGTGATAATTTAATCATCAAGGTTCACTAATCATTATATTTCTTGAGGGGATAGTTGGTAAGGAGTGAAGCCTTCTAAAATTTCCAAAGGCCCATAAGTTATTGGAACAGCAAATTGTGCAAGAGATCATATTAAGAGCAATGCCATGTCTTTGCAACGTATACGTGATTGCATGCGTCAACATGCACAGCATGCATAACAAGTAAAAGAACTTCAATCTCTCAAGTGATAAGAAAACAAAGGAAAAACTAACACGAATTACAAACCATGAACACTTACTGAAAATAACTAGTTAGACGAAGAAAAAAAAAAGCCTAAATCCCAATCAAGCAAAGGATAACATAACAGAGAGTCAACTACCTTGCTCAACGCCACATCACCTTCAGACTGTTTATCATTTTCATCATCGAAAGTACCGACTTCCTCTGCAAAATTAGACACCAACCACATCGTTTAGTAGGGGGACAACAGCAACAACAATTGTCCGAGACCAAAGAACATACATAATTACTTTTTCAACAACGCTCGACTATGACCCATACACTTAAAGTTCAATTAAAACACATAACAGATTCACGCAACTTCGACAATTTTTCAAATCCAACTAAGCACTTTAAAACAGCCATAATTACAATTTACAAGGTACTACTCCCACCTCGCATACTAGATCTACCAAACCTATATCAACTACAACCAGAGTCAACGCACACAAGCTCGAAAAGTCAAAACAAAATAAATCACTACATTAACGAGATTAAAACCAAAAAGGACAGAAACCCTAGTATTTCAAGCACGGGAGTATAACCGTTCCAGAAGTTTGCATGATAACAGTAATTACCAGCGTCGGAATTGTTAGCGGATGAGGAGGGAGAGGAGGAAGCAGCAGAGGAAGAAGAAGAAGAAGAAGACGGGGAAGCATTATCGAGATCCAAAACAGAGGAGAAGATTTTCCCGGCGCCAGAAGCAATGAAACGCGAGGGAGACAATACGAAACGCGAGAGCCAGTTAGGGCTTGGAGCCTCGGCCGGGGCGGGACGGTCGTAAGGAGTACGGCTCCTCGCGGCGGCGCTCCGTCGCGTTCGGAGAATTTTGCCGCCGGATCGAGATCCGGGAGCGGAAGCCATGTAGCACTCGGAAAGTGCTTTTGTTCCGTAACAGAACTTCTAATATACAGTTCCTAAACAGCACTTTACTTCACTCTTCTCTCTTCCAATCCAAAACCTCTTTTCCCCGAAACAGAAGCCGATTGTTGCAGCGGTTACCTTCGGCTTATTGGTTTTTTTCCTTTTTTTTTTTTTTTTTTTTTTTTTTTTTTTTCTTTTTTTTTTTTTTTTT
>Ga0209589_1001461_pt1 | contig 39036 bp, 26 predicted proteins | sample CowpeawhiteBW_FD_187525 | JGI IMG/M metagenome (GOLD analysis project Ga0209589, IMG submission 187525) | Root nodule microbial communities of legume samples collected from California USA - Cow pea white BW (SPAdes) (version 2) | ecosystem: Host-associated > Plants > Roots > Nodule | place: USA...
TCATAGATATTGTATCTTTTAAACTCCAATATATGTTGGATGGTGATAAAAAAATATTCATGACAATTACATTAAATTTTTATATTGTAGTAAATAAAAATTATTTATACAATTATAGTGAAAAAAATTAAAGTATGATTGTAATGAGTTAGAAAATAAAAAATAATTAGATAAAAATTATCGAAATAGTATTCTACATGATGAAAATAAACAAAAATAAAAATATTAAAAAATTAACAAATGTGTATCTTATAAACAATTTGGAGACTATTGGAAAGAATTGCAGAAAGAAAAACAAATATATAATTAAGGGTATGATAAGACGAAAAATATCTTAGAGATCTAAGAAAACTTTTCAAATATCAACATATATACTCAATGGGTGAGAAATAACAAAAATTGTTTTAGCGAAATAAAAGAGTTCTTGAAATGAAATAAAAATTAATAATAATAAGTAAAGATTTTTTTTTATATTACCAAGTAAATGAAATGTTTATGCTATTAAACACTTAAATTAAGAGTATTAAACATTCTCATGTGAAAGGAAAATATACAATAAATAAAAATATTAAAAAATAATAGAAATATTCAAATGTTAGACATAATTTTTTTTAATTGACATACATCATTTTAACATAATTACATAAAGATTATGATAAGATAAAAAATATATTGGAGATGCGAATGAGTTTCATGACAAACCAAATATTTAGAAGAAATAAAAAATAAAAAAAGAATATATAGGGTTACTTAATTAATTGTGAATATTTTAATAATTTAAACGAGGATGGAAATATGGCGGGGACAAGTATTATGGCGGGGATATATTCATCCCCATCCCCATACCCAATTTAAAAAGTCGGGGATTCCCCATACCCATCCCCATACCCAGTCAATGCGGGGATTCCCCGTCAAAACGGGGACGGATTCGGACAATACCCACGGGGACGAGTTTATTTGCCATCTCTAGCTGAGGGCAGACAGTAGAAGAAGCCCTATAGCCGACCGCCATCATCCTCACAGAAGTTGTGGTGCTATAATTGTGGAGGAGAGCACCTAAGGAGAGATTTTACACCGCCTGCGGGTAGTGCGGGGAACAGTGCTATGCGTGTGATCAGCCAGGGCACTTTGCTAATAGGTGTCCTAATAAGAAGACTACCACGGGAGCACGACCTCCACCATCTTCGTCAGACAGGCCCAGAGCAGCAGGCCGAGTTTTTACTTTGACCAGCATAGAGGCCACTCAGTCAGGTAGTCTTATACTTGACTTTTGCTTATTGTTGGGTAACCGGGTGTTAGTGTTGTTTGATTCAGGAGCTTCACACTCCTTTATATCTCATGACTGCGTGAAGAATCTGGGATTGTCGACTCGTGATCTGGGATGCGAGTTAATAGTCTCAACACCAGCATCTGGACAGGTTTTAACTAATTCTACATGTGTTGGATGCTCGATGGAGGTAGAGGGCAAGCGATTCAAGGTGAACCTAGTATGCTTGCCTTTGGAGGGACTGGACGTGATACTAGGGATGGACTGGTTGTCAAGTAATCACATTGTTATTGATTGCGGACGACGTAGAGTGGTGTTCCCAGAATCGGAAGGGTTAGAGTTGATTTCAACCCACAGAGCTTTAAAGGAGATTGAAGAAGGAGCTACCTGCTATATGATAGTGTCTCAGAGGAAAAGATCAGGAGTATACCAGTAGTCGACGAGTATGCTGATGTTTTTCTCCATGAAATACCCAAATTGCCACCTAGCAGGGACCTAGATTTCTCTATTGATCTAATCCATGGGGCGGGTCCAGTGTTGATGGCTCCGTATAGAATGGCACCAATAGAATTGGTAGAACTGAAAAAGCAGATTGAGGATCTGCTAGAGAAGAAGTTTATCAGACCTAGTGCATCGCCGTGGGGAGCCCCTATGTTACTAGTGAAAAAGAAGGATGGGAGTTCTCAGTTATGTGTAGACTATCGAAAGTTGAATAAACTAACGATAAAGAACAAGTACCCACTTCCGAGGATCGACGACTTGCTTGATCAATTAAGAGGGGCAGTTGTGTTTTCCAAAATTGACTTGAGGTCTGGATACCATCAAATCTTGGTCAAATCAGAAGACGTTCAGAAGAAAACATTCAGGTCGAGGTATGGACATTACGAGTATGTAGTAATGCCATTTGGAGTGACTAATGCTCCAGCGGTCTTTATGGACTATATGAATCAAATTTTTCGGCCCTTTTTGGATAAGTTCGTGGTGGTTTTCATAGATGATATTCTTATCTACTCCAAGAACAAGGAGGAACACATAGATCATCTCAGAGTGGTATTGGCAGTACTCAGAGAACATCAGCTCTATGGTAAACTGTCTAAATGTGAGTTCTGGTTAGAAGAAGTGCAGTTTCTAGGGCATGTTATTTCAGCACAGGGTATTGCAGTGGATCCAAGCAAGATAGATACTGTGTTGAAATGGGAAAGACCGCAGACTGTGACTGAGGTATGAAGCTTCTTGGGTTTGGCTAGATACTACATGAGGTTTGTGGAAGGATTCTCTAAAATGGTGAGTCCTTTGACCCAGCTTACTAGAAAAGACCAACCATTTTCCTGGACAGGGTAATGTGAGGAATGCTTTGAGGAGATGAAGAAGAGATTGACAACGGCTCCGATGTTAGCGATACCCGACACCAGTAAGAAATTTGAGGTGTTTTGTGATGCATCCTATCAGGGCTTGGGGTGTGTACTGATACAGGAGAGAAGGCCTGTAGCCTACGCTTCTCGACAGTTGAAGGTGCACGAAAAGAACTATCCCACTCATGATTTAGAGTTGGTTGCCGTAATCTTTGCTCTCAAGACATGGAGGCACTACTTGTATGGCTTCCAGTTCCAGGTTTTCAGCGGTCACAAAAGTCTGAAATACCTGTTTGATCAGAAAGAGTTGAATATGAGACAACGACAATGGATGGAGTATCTCAAGGATTATGACTTCGAGTTACTTTACCATCCAAGTAAGGCAAATGTGGTGGCGGACGCCTTAAGTTGGAAAAGGATTCACATGTCAGCGATGATGGTGAAAGAGCTGGAGTTGATTGAGAAATTCAGGGATATGAATCTGGGTATGCAGTTGAGAGAAGATTCTATTCGATGCAGTGTACTAACCTTGACTAGTGACCTCATGGGGTTGATCCGTGAGGGACAGAAGAGTGATGCTGAATTACAACAGTTTGTGAGTTGGTTGGGTACTGAGAAAGGGAAGGACTACAAAATGGGGTCTGATGGCATCCTGCGTTTCCGAGATAGAGTTTGTGTACCGGGAAATTGGAGGTTGAGGAAGCAAATTATGGTGGAGGGACACAAAAGCCGTCTTAGCATACACCTAGGTATGACTAAGATGTATCAGGACTTGAAACAATCCTTCTGGTGGAATGGAATGAAAACTGATGTCGCTAACTTTGTGGCATCGTGTTTGGTGTGTCAGAAGGCTAAGATCGAACACCAGCGACCAGGGGGTACATTAGAACCGTTAGACATCCCGCAGTGGAAATGGGATAGTATTGTAATGGATTTCATGACGCATTTGCCGAGAACAACTAAGGGAAATGATTTAATCTGGGTGATTGTAGACAAATTGACTAAGTGTGCCCATTTCTTGGCAATTAATCAGAAGATGTCAATGGACAAGCTGGCTGAGTTATATGTTAGAGAGGTAGTCACAATGCATGGGGTGCCAACTAGTATTGTATCTCACAGAGATTCGAGATTTACTTCTCGTTTTTGGCAGTCGTTGGAGGCAGCTCTAGGGACTCAGTTACGAATGAGTTCTGCTTATCATCCTCACACGGATGGACAGTCTGAGAGGACGATCCAGTCCTTGGAAGACCTGCTGTGAGTTTGTGTTCTGGATCACATGGGCAGTTGGGGTGATATGCTTCCTTTGGTGGAATTTACATACAACAACAGTTATCACTCCAGTATTGGTATGGCGCCATATGAGGCCTTGTATGGGTGACGATGCAGGACACCACTGTGTTGGAATCAAGATGGCGAATCATTAGTGTTGGGTCCAAAGTTTTTACAACAGACTACTGAGAAGGTCAAAGCTATTTAGGAGAGAATGAAGGCAACTCAGAGCAGGCAAAAGTCCTATGCGGACAAGAGGAGGAGGCCCTTGGAATTTGAAGCTGGGAATCATGGTTCCTCCGAGTAACACCGACAACGGGAATAGGAAGGGCTATCAAATCGAGAAAGTTAACTCCGAGGTTTGTTGAGCCCTATCAGATACTAAGAAGGATTGGTGTTGTAGCCTATGAAATTTCCCTGCCACCGCACTTGGAGAATTTGCATAATGTGTTTCACGTGTCTCAATGGCGGAAATACATAGCAGATCCATCCCATGTACTAGAGTCAGATGATATTCAGATCAGGGAAGACTTGACGGTGAACGCTGGGCCGGTACGGATCCTTGACTCGCAAGTGAAAAGCTGTGAGGAAAGGAAATAAAGACAGTGAAGGTCCTCTAGCACGCAATGACTCAAGAGATGACTTAGGAGATGGAGGATAGCATGAGGCAGTCTTACCCACACTTGTTTCCTAGTAAGTGCAATTTTCAAGGGCGAAAATCTTTAAAAGTGGGGGGAATGTAAGACCCGAGAAATTTAAGTAATTAAAGTAATAATTATTTAATAAATGTGGGTAGTAGAAGCCTTTATGGCATTTAATGCTAATTGTTGTAACATGGAAAAGTACTAGCTCAAATGGTTGAGAGTACTTTAATCGTGTGAGAGGACTTGGGTTCGAGTCCTATGTATGCTAATTGTGTGTTCTTTGAGTTATATTAATTTTAATATGTAGGATTATGTTAGAGATAACATAATTATAGAATTTGAGGAATTAACACGAACATGACTTGGTTGAATTGGTTATGCTTTAATCTTGGAATTTCAGGGGTGTGTGTTTAAATTCTGTTTAAAACGAAATTAATCCTTTTATTTTTGCTAAATATCATTGTGGGTTGCATGTTAAAGGGCATTGAAAACCCTAGCAGAAAGGGCACGAGCTTGGGAGAAAAAGGTGAGTTGAGAATTGTGAGTAAAACTGCAATTTTAATTTGGGAGAGAAAAGAAGAGGTTTTGGGTACCACAAAGCCAACGATGAGCAACCATTAGAAGCAAGGATTTCCAGGTTAGGGGAGCTCTTTTCCATGTGTTTATTCGTTTGTGTAGAAATTTGGTGTATTCTATAATGTGTACTGATTTGTGTAAATGTGCCATGTGAAATTGTTGATCATTGTGCTGTAAGTTGGGGTATTGGATGGTGTTTGTGTAATGTAATTAAGCCCTTATGTGAGTGTATGTAAATGTTGGGGTTGTGTAATACTGATCAGGGATTTGATTCATTTTCGCTTGATTGGGGATCAAATTGTTGTATAATTCGTGATTTTGACCTTGCAAACTGTGATGAATTACTTAGCATGATGGAGTGTAAATTTTGGAAATTGGTTTGGTTCTCTGCGTGTGTGACAGCGAATATGTCCTCTATTCTCGCCCGAGCTAACTAGGCTCGCCTAGGCGAGAATAGCAGAGAGGAGATTTGGGGTTGCATCTGCACATCTCGCCCAGGCGAGAGCTGCTCGCCTAGGCGAGGATTCGTGAAAACATGAAGTTGGGCTCGAGGTTCTCGCTCAGGCGAGGAGCACAGGTTTTGAGCGACAAAGTACCTCGCTCAGGCGAGAGGTACTCGCCCAAGCGAGAACTCAGGTTTGATGCTTGTGTGTTCTAGTGTTTCGCCGCCTAGGCGAGTGTTGTTGTGTTGAACGAAGTGGGATCTCGCCCAGGCGAGATGAGCTCGCCTAAGCGAGCCTTCGCACGAGAAACCTGTTTGCACGCTAGCTCAGGCGAGGAATCTTAGGTTGAGCGAGACAAGCCTGGTCGCTTAAGCTAAGGCTTCTAGCCCAAGCAAGTTTAGTGCAATCTATGTGTATTGTTGGTATACTTTGATGAAACATGGATCAGGAGATGCTGTGCCATGAGCGGGTAGGTTCATAGATGGTGGATAACATGTGATGGTATGAGCGGGGAGGTTCATACTCGATTACTCTCCTGTGGCGATACGAGCGAGGTAGGTTCGTATGTTCCGTGCTCACAGTTGAGAGATGCTGCGTGCGGGGAGGTACGCAGCTTGTGAATCACATGTGTTGGACTACGGGCGGGTAGGTCCGTAGAGTAGGACTACGAGTGGGAAGGTTCGTAGAGGTAGGACCATGAGCGAGCATGTTCGTGTGAGCATCAGGAATCCTAAGTCCATGACTAACCTTGTTGTGTATTAGTAGTTGAACATCTGTATATATTTTTAGAAAAAACAAAAGTCTAAATTGGATGTCATGCGATGCGAGCGGTCCGGCAGACAATAAAGAAAGGGGCAGACAATAAAGAAAGGGGAAAAAATATTTTTTATGATTAAAAAAAAGAATGAAAATTGAAAAAAACTAAATCAAAAGATGAAAGAATTGAGAGTGACGTACCTTACAAAATTTTCAATATCTCTTCACCTTTTCTCTTTTCTTTTTTTTTTTTTGCTTCCGTTTCTTATATTTTTGTATTTGTTTTTCCAATAGAGATAAAGATGAGAGGTGTCTATGTGGGTGGTAATGAGAGGAAGAGAGAGTGTAGAGAGTGTTTTCTTCTTTTTTTTTACCTCCTTCCTTCAATATGTTTTTTTTAAAGAGAGATAAGAAAGGAGGTGTGTGTGTGGGAGTGGTGATGGGAAAGAATTAGAGAAGTGTAGAGAATTTTTTTCCGGTCCTTTTTCATATGAGAGACTACGTATTTATATTCACATATTGCAATCTCAATGCAATCATGGCCTTAATCGTAATGAACAATATAAGGAAAGAATTGGTCATGATAGCAGCACATTATGGGGATCAAATCAAAGCAAATCAGAGCACAAAATTAATCAAGATCAGTAATATTAATTCTAATTATATGGAGAGATATTACTTTTAATTATTAGAATCATATCACTATTTTCTCTATCAGAACAAAGGTGGTAGAAGATATGTTGAGTTGTTGGGCTCAGGAAGAGAAGTGTGATAACAAAATAGGCTCTTCCTTTTTTTTTCTTTTTTCTCTTTTTTCGATCTCTCTTTTTATTCTCTTTTTTTTTTCCTAAAATTAAAGTTTGGAAAATCTTTGAAGAAAATTTTGTTTCACATTTTATTATTTTATTATTTATTTATTTATTTTTATTTTGAAAATAAATTTATTCACCCGGACGAAATTGAGTGTTGACATTAAGAAAGTAGCCAAAAAATTAGTACGGATAAAGTCAATCCTAAGTCGTCTCCTAACAAACACGGAATTGATTTTTGACAAATTAGTTCTTATAAAAACTTTACAAAATGGGTTAGTTAAATAATATCTGAAAAAAAAATAGAAGAAGATAGAGATAAAAAGATATAAAAAATAATGATAAAGAAAATAAATTGATTACACTGTTGTTTTCAAAATAGATCCATCATAGGTTAACTAAAGATTATTGCTCAATTAATTATTGTTGTAGATTTTCGAATTGATCAATGTAAATTCTCAATTAATTTGTTGACGTTCTCACTATTAATCAAAGTACATTCTCATTTAAAAGTAAGAACTTTGTGGATTAAGCATAGTAACTTTAACCAAAGTACATTCTCAATTAAATGTTACAATGCCTAATCATGTCTATTCTTTTCCCTCTAATATCAAGCAAAAATGTAATTAACCAAAGTACATTCTTGATAAATTCTAGTTAAGGTTTTCACATCTAATCAAAGTACATTTTCAATCATTGGCAAAAACTCATTCAGCCACATGAAAGTTTCTAAATTTAATCAAAGTACATCCTCAATTAAAATTACAAAACCCTTGAACTCATATGATTAATATGTTATTTAGATTTAACATCGTGCTAACTTGCTACAATGTAAAAATCATTACTTTTACTTGATTCAGATATAAAAGGCATAGAAAAATATAAATCACAATAATAATCAAATAAAAAAACCAATTATTGCATTCTAACCTCAAAATCCATAATAAGATTACAGTGGAACCAACGCTTGAAGCTTAACACTCTATAACTATTTCTTCCCCTTGGTCTCTTTATATAGGATTTGAATTGGGCTTTTTTGTTGCTAAAATCTCTCAAATATCTTTAAATCAATCATAAATATCATTTATCTATATAGTTGTTATGAATATCTAAAAATATTTGGAGAGATATATCTAGTTTTAAAACTATTTGACAAATATAGTTGGTTGATAATTTTTTATATAATTAAATAAATAAATTATTTAAAGATACATGATAAAATATCACCAACTAATATTTGCATTAACTTTTCAAATCAGCCCTTTGCAATCTTGTAGTCTAAATTTGCAAATAAATCCAAATATATCAATAATTGAACTTTAACCCCTTCTTGTTTGACCATTTGACCAAACTTTGACCTATTTGACTTTTTAATTGTCCAATAAAGGATTGCAATGTGGCAAATCCCTCTTCTCCCTTAAGGTTTTCCGTTGCGTGGTGAACGTGAGGGAAGCAATGCCGCAAATGGGTTCAATGACGCGATGTTTGTCTCGTTCTCATAGTGTGTGGTTTGCTACGTTTTAGGCGCTAGAGCTCGTGGTGGTGCAAGTTTCATGTCCAGATTTGCACTCATGGTTCACTTCATGTGGAGGTTGATATGTGGTGGCTTCATCATGTTTTAGGGATCAAAGATCTGTTAGCGTGTCTTTGTGTGCACAAGGAAGCTTCATCTTTGGCGAGGGCTACAATGGTGGTTCACGACGCTGTAATGGTGTTTTGGATCATCGTCGGCATCAAGGTTTTGTTGGTGACTGTTTCGCACTTTCACGAGAATTGTCTTTGCAATTTGCCTAGGGTTTGAGTGGAAGAATATTAGTGGTGTGGCACAATTTGATTGGCCTAGATATATGTTTAGGGTTTCTACGATGTGGTATCATATGGTTGGTTAGAATTTGTGAGTTGTAGGAGAGGTGAAACTTAGTAGAAAATAAGGATGCATAATAGGTTTTTGGGTGGTCTACTAGAAAAATTAGTGTGTAAAATAGAAACTAGGGGTGCATTTATCTCTTTGTACACGTACTTCCAGAATTTATTAATCTTGGCCTTAATTTGTAACTTTGAACAATTTAATTTCCCAATTTTAAAAAGTCAAATTTAACTTCAGCCTCATCAACAAATATTAGAATATCCAAGAATAATTTATGCAACTAAAAATCAATTTTTAAGGCATTTTTATCACACAGGCTCAAATAACCTAATTATCAGAAATTCTAATGAAATTAATCCTTTAAGCATGAAAATCAAGTAAAATTCCATTATTAGAGATTAAATGAAGACAAAAATATGCACTCATCGACCTTATTCTCAATATCAGAGCTTGACAGACAAGGAAGTGAAATTAGAGGATGGTCCACGTGAAGGAGATGAAGGTTCTTGAAGTAAGAATGATCAAGAAACACCTCAAGTATTAGTTAATGCTTTAATGGGTGTTTCTAATTTTAGAATGACGAGGGTCACTGGTTATCTACAAAAGAAATCGTTACACATCTTGTTGATAGTGGGTCCACTCACAATTTATTGGACGTTAATGTGGCACTTCATTTGGGGTGTCCTATAACACCTCAATCCTCGATACAAGTGGTGGTGGCGCATGGTTCAAGATTGGAGGTAGCTGCAATGGTTAAAGAGTTTAAGTGGAAAATTCAACAAACCACATTTACCTTTGACATTTTTCTAATTCCTTTAGGTTGTTGTGAGCTAGTTTTGGGTATTGAGGGGTTGGTGACATTAGGATATATTGTTTGTAATTTTGATAAATTAGTGATGGAATTCAAGTTTCAAGGAAATAAGCATATGTTAAGATAAAACATGAAGATAGTCAAGAACCAACATATGAGTAAGGCATTGAGCAATGGTGTCCATATTTCTCTAATACAATTTGGTCAGGATGAAGGGGGTTTGCTTCAATCCCTTACGACTCATGCCCCTCAAGTTGTGGTCCCTAATCCTATTGATCAACTCCTCCATCAGTAAGTATGAAGATATTATCAAGAACCAACCTAACTACCTCCTTTCTTAGGCAACCATGATCATAGATCTCAATTGGTGCAAGGGACTAACTTTGTTAACAAGAGACCATATAAGTATTTGAGGAGCCAAAAGGATGTGATTAACAAGTTGGTTGAAGAATATTTGAAGGTTGGAGTCATTTAGAAAAGTTACAGTCGCTTTGCAAGCCCAATTGTAATGGTGGGTAAAAAGGATGCTTCTTGGCAACTTTGTGTGAATTATAGAGAATTCAATAGGAATACTCTCAAAATCAAGTTTCTTATTCCGTTGGTAGAGGATTTGTTAGATAAGCTCCATGGGTCAGTTATTTTTACTAAAATAGATCTTAGAGTTAGCTACAATAAAGTTAGAGTGGATCCTAATGACGTACCCTTGTTTTTGCACTTCTCGATTTGAACAAAGAATTGATGGTTGAGGTGGACACGTCAGGGGAAGGACTAGAAGGTATGCTCATGCAAAATCAATATCTTATTGCCTATATAAGTGAACACTTAATATCAAACAACAAAGAATATCAACATATGCCAATGAATTAATAGTTATTCTTTATTGTCCAATAGTGGCATCATTATTTGCTCAATAAACACTTCAATATGAAGACTGATCATTGCACCCTGAAATACTTACTTGATCAAAGGTTGACGAAAGAATTGTAGAAAAAGTTGTTGGCCAAGTTCATGCAGTTTGATTTTAAGGTAGAGTATATCAAGGGACATGAAAATGTGGTTGTCGATGCTTTGTCTAGGCATGATATATTAATCTCGTGACACATCAAGCATGAGTTGGGTGGTTGGAGAGAATTCAAGTATCCTAGACAAATGATGTGAATATTGAAAAGTTAATTCAAGATTTGTAAAATGATCCAACTTCCCACAAACACTATGGGTGGCAACGGGAGGAATTACGAAGGAAAGGGAAAATTGGTGATGGGTAATAACTCAAGACTATGAACAAAGTTGTTGCATTGGGTGCACAATTCACCCATTGTAGGACATTCGAGGGTGGGTGCTACTTTCAAAATTAAAGTTAGGGTTTATTGGATAGAATTCAAAGGATGTTAAAAGTTTCTCCAAGAATGCACTAAATGCAAACAATGTATGTACAATCATTTGGCATCTCCAGGATTGCTACAACCCTTACCCATCCCTGATTAGATATGGCAGCACATTGCCACAAATTTCATTGAAGGATTGCCCAATTCAAAAGGGAAACAAGTGATTTTTGTGGTGGTGGACAGGTTAAGTAAATTTGTCCAGTTCATGCTTTAACTTGTTAGTTTTGTTGTTTTAAGTCAAGACTTTTTTACGTGTTGTTGTTCTGTTAGATAATGTGTTGCTGTTAAAACAGAACACTTGTATTCTTTTATATACACTTGTCCTCTTGCTATTCAATAATATATGCATATCACTTTTGTGCTTAAACTCACTTTTAAACTTTTTCTAAAAGGTTCCAACAGAAGTGGTATCCAGAAGTCAAGTTTTTTTTCTAAGACCAGGGTCAGAGTGTTTCTATAATCACATCATAAGGTGCATTTTGTTGACACGTAAGTGTTAGCATCTTAGAGGCTTCTCGGTGCGTGGAAGGAGTAGATTGGTTGAGACAGAAAGAAGTATTCTTGCAGCAAAGGTGCTTGTGAGAATTGATGCGTTAAAAGAAGAGAGGACAAAATCTGAGAAAGAACAAGAATATTGTGGAAGTTCTTGAATCAAGAAGCATGAAAGATGACCGGGAGTGGTATTCATGTTTCGTCAATGAGCCTACCCATTAAAAGAATTGGAACTGTTGGAACACACAAATGAAGGTGTTGTTTAGATATCAAGAAGTGAGTGACATTGTAGAAAACGGGAGCGTTGCTAAACTAGGAACCACACATGCCCAGAAAGCAACAACCAAGAAGAAAGACAATAAGGCCTTGTTTCTACTCCACCAATGCGTCAATGATGTGCACTTTGAGAAGATTCAACATGCCAAAACAACCAAAGAAGCATGGGGTATGTTGATCCAGTGTCACGCAGGTGGTGAAAAGATTAAGAAAGTGAGGCTTCAGACGTTGAGGAAGTAGTATGAATTACTAAAAATGGAGGAGAGTGATCGAATTTGTGAGTATTTCACCAAAGTACTCACAATTACAAACCAAATGAAGGGTTGCGGAGAAACCATCACATAGCTGATGATTGTAGAGAAAATCATGCGCTCCTTACCAGGGAAATTCGATTATATTGCAGTGGCAATAAAGGAATCGTATGATTTAGCAGCAATGAAAGTTGAAGAAAATTGCAAAGCTCCCTTGAAGCGCATGAAATGAGGTTAGTGGACAGAAGCCCGATCAAGAATTCTAAGCAATCTTTGAAGGCACATCATCTCAAGAATGATGAAAGAAAGAAGCAAGGCAAGTTGAAAGGGAAACAAGCATAGAATGCGTGGAAGAATCACAAAGATGAGCACGACTCTGATAAGCCTGAAGATTCTGACAAAAAGGGTGGATCTTGGAAGAATCATGAGAAGAAAGGGTATGACAAAAGAAAGGTAGAATGATTCAACTTCCACAAGATGGGACATTATGCCAACGAGTATTATGCTAATAAAGGCAAGTAGAAGAAACATCGAGATAAAGAAGTACACATGGTGCAAGAAGAATTCGATTTTGAAGTGGTGACATTGATGGTAACAACATTTGTAGAGAACTCTTAGTTTGAATCATGGTATCTTGATTTAGGGTGTTCAAACCACATGACCTGTCATAGAGAGTGGCTAACAAACTTTAATGGTGAGAAGAAGAGTAAAGTGAAGTTTGCAAAGAATAGCACATTGAAAGTGGAAGAGATTGGAGATGTTGTGATAGTGAGGCAGAATGGTTCGAAGGCAGTAATCATTAGTGTTTTGTTTGTACTTGAGATGAAGTGCAACTTACTCAACATCGGCCAATTGGTGCAAAAGGGTTTTACCGTTGTGGTGGGTCACTATGATCATATTGAAGTGTTTGATGCTAACAAGAAGTTGATCTTGAGAAGCAAATTGTCCAAGAACAAAACCTTTCAAGTCAACTTGGAAGCTGTAGATGTGAGATGTTTAGCAATAGTGGAAAATAATGAGGAAAGCTGGTTGTGACATTCAAGATATAAATTTCAAGAGCTTACAACAACTAGGCTCTAAACACATGGTATCTGGAATTCCCCCTACTGCATTGCCTGGAAAAGTGTGTGAAATTTGTTTGGTTGGAAAACAACCCAGAAATCCATTTCATTCACATCTGAATATAAGATCAAGCGAATGTTTAGAAGTTGTTTCATCTAACATATGTGGTCCATTTGAAGTCCCTTCAATTGTTGGAAATAGGTATTTTATTACCTTTGTTGATGAATTTAGTAGAATGATATGGTTGCATATTGTAAAACAGAAGAGTGATGCATTTGAGACATTCCTCAAGTTCAAAGCACATGTAGAAAGGGAGAGTGGTAAGTTGTTGAAAGTGTTGAGAACAAATGGAGGAGGGGAATATACTTCCAATGAATTTGAAGAATACTATCATAAATAGGGCATCATGCATGAGACAACGTCATACATCCCTCAACATAATGATTTGGTAAAAAGGAGGAATAGAACCATCTTGAACATGGCTATGAGTATGATAAAAGAGAAAGGCTTACCACATAAATTATAGGTTGAAACAGTATCTGCATCAGTTTACATCTTGAATAGATATCCCACAAAGAAGCTTGTAGGAAAGGTGCCTCTTGAAATCTGGTCAGGAGAGAAACCAACAATTGGTCACTTCAAGGTATTTGGATCATTAGTAGGGATGTCAACGGGACGGGTAGGGTACGAGTAGTAGCTCCCCCATACCCTACCCGCTGGATAAATATTTGTCTCGTACTGTATCCATATTTGTCGGGTATCCATTATGTGGGTACCCACCTATTTTTTTCATATCTGCAGATATCCACGGGTACCCGCAGGTATTTGCAAAATTATTTAAAAAACAAATATTTAATCATAAATAAAATAAAATACATCATTGTCATAAATTTTAAATAAAGTTCAAATAAACTCAAGTTAATACAAGTCCAAATAATTGTAAAAGTAAGTATAGAATGACATTCAAGACAATGGAAATTCTTTAATTAGTGCTTTGATCAACAAACCCACTTTCTCCGATTGATTCCTGAAAAATAAACAAAATAAACAAATAATAAACCTCAATTGCCGCGTGTTAAGTATTCTTGTTTTGATTTCATCATTTGACAACAAGCATACCATAAACGTCATTGTCTATATAAGGTTTGATGTACATGCTTAATTTCAAAGAAAGAAAAAAGAAGAATGTCAAGGGGTGTAAGTTTAGTGGGTACGGGTATCCATGGGTGCGGATACTATAATACCCGTACCCGCCCCGTTAACAAGCGGGTATCAAAAATACTCGTATCCGTGGATAGCGGGTATCCATTTTTAATATCCATTTTCTACCCATTGCGAGTTTTATCCGTAGATACCCGCAGGTACGAATTTTTTTGACATCCCTAATCATTAGCCTTTCAGCATGTACCTGATCAGAAAAGAACAAAACTCCAAGATAAAAGTGAACCAATGGTGTTCGTTGGCTATCATGCTACGAGAGCATACAAGTTCTTTGATCCAATCAAAGAGAAGGTGTTATTGAGTAGAGATGTTCAAGTTTTAGAGCATGAGAGTTGGGACTGGAAACATATGCAGACCAATCTAAATTGAAGAATTGTTGATAGTTCCATTCTTATGAATTCGAGATGAGTATAGAGAATGCTGATGCACCACAAAATGTTGTGACTCAAAGGCCACAAAGGGAGGGAGTTGTACCAAGCAGATTCTCTAAATTTGAGATGCACTCGGATATTCAGGTTGGTAATTAAGGAGATTTGGTTCATATGGCATTAATGGTTGTAGCAGATCCTATTGATGAAAATGAGTCCTTAAAGCAACAAGTTTGGAAAGAGCCAATGATAGAGGAGCTTAGATCCATTGAGAAGAATGTAATGTGGAATCTAGTTGAACTTTCAGCAAGAAAACGTGAAATTAGGGTAAAGTGGATATTCAAGCGCAAGCTGAATCCTGATTGTTCAATTTCAAGGCACAAGGCCAGACTTGTGGCAAAAGGGTTCCTCCAAAAGCAAGGTCTTGATTTCCTAGAGGTGTTTGCACATGTGGCTCGATTGGAAACCATAAGACTAGTAGTAGCAATTGCTTATGCAAAGAACTGGTCCATATCACAATTGGATGTGAAATCAGCGTTTCTCCATGGACCATTAGAAGAAGAAGTTTATTCGCAACAGCCACTTGGCTTCATTGTGAAAGGAAAGGAGGAACTCGTCTACAAGCTAAATAAAGCCTTGTATGGACTAAAACAAGCCCCAATAGCTTGGAATAGAAGGATTGACTCTTTCTTACTTTAACTCAACTTCATAAAGTGCACAGTTGAGCATGGGGTATATGTGAAAGAAGGGCATAGGAGGAAACTTGCTCATCATATGTTTATACGTTGATGACTTACTGGTAATCAGATCTAATTATAAGGAGATTGTAAAGTTTAAGAAGACCATGGCAGCTGAGTTTGAAATGATAGATTTGGGAGAGTTAAGCTACTTACTAGGTATGGAATTTACACGCACCTTTGCAGGTTTGGTGATACACCAAAATAAATATGTTGGAGAAATATTGAAGAAATTCAACATGGTATCGTATAATGGAGTGAGTAATCCAATAAAAATTGTGAAGTTGTGGATGAAAAGGTGTTCAAGCAAATCATTGGTTCCCTACGATATCTTTGAAACAATAGACCAGACCTATCATTTGGAGTTGGATTAACAAGTAGATTCATGAGGAATCTAAAGATATGTCATATGTTAGTCGCCAAGAGGATAATGCGGTACATTCAACGGACAACTGACTTTGGAGTGTTATTTCCGTTTGGAGAACAAAACTCATAATTAGAACTAATCGGGAACTCCGATTATGGTGATTTAGTTGAACAAAAGAGCACCTCAGGATACATTTTTCTATTGATGGATGGCTAAACTGAAATCATGATTGGTGTTTGGAAACGTATGTGAGATGCGTGTGCTTAGATTTCCCCCACATGTGGTCGAAGTGGTTTTCACTAGCTGAGTGTAAGACCCAGGAAAATTGAACAATTAAATAAATAATTATTTAGTAAATGCGGGTAGTGAAGCCTTTATGGCATTTAATGTTGGTGTTGTGACGTGGAAAAGTATTAGCTCAAGTGGTTGAGAGTACTTTATATGTGTGAGAGGACTTGGGTTCGAGTCCTATGTATGCCTTTGTGTGTTACTTTAATTTATGCATTATTTGGGTAATATATTTGAATGCTAGAAGTGATAATATAATCCTAAAATTTTAGGAATTATCACAAATGTGAATTGATTGAATTGGTTGTGCATTTGACTTGGTAATTGGTGGTTGTAGGTTCAACCCTTGTTGAGAACAAATTAATCTCTTTGTTTTTGTTAAAGTACTTGTGGTTTGAATGTGAAAGGATGGGAAAGCTTAGAGACAATGGTCAGCCAAGGGAGTTGGGAGAAACAACCCATAATGGCCTATGAAAGGTAGTAATAAACATTAAATAGGATCATTTTTTGTTTTATTTTTTTTACCACAATTAGGAGCCATATAAAAGGGGGGAAATTAGGCAATTTGAAGGGTTTTAGAAGTCTGAAACCTAGAGTGAGAAGATAGCACGAATTTTGAGTGGGAAAGTGAATTGGGATTGAGAGTAAAGCTGTGGTGGTTGAGGGAGCACAAAGGGAGAGTTCTTAGGTATCACAAAGCCAAGGTTAGGCAACCTTTTGAAGCAAAGATTCACAGGTTAGGGGAGCTCTATGTTTTGATTGTTAGTTTTCACGAATGAATTGCATAATTTGATGCTTGTGTGCCCCTGAAATTTCGTGCTCTATGTGTTGGGGATTGGGATTTTGTGGTCTTTTTGTACACTGTATGATTAACCCCTTAAATGGTGTATGAATAAGATAAGGTTTTTGCAATGCATGATTGGGTATGGTCTCGTTTTATGTTTGAGGGTCTAATTGGTGGTTTATAACATGTTCTGGAGAATGACTCGTAAATAATATATCATTGGGTGATTTGGTAATGAACAAATTGTGTTTTGGTATTGTATTGAGGTTTGGAGTTGTGTTCTGTGTGCGTAACAGTGAAAATGTCTGGTTTTCTCGTCCAGGCGAGCCTGGCTCGCCTAGGCTAGAAAAACATAAACGTGAGTTTATTTGTGTACGAACAGCTCGCTCAGGCGAAGGCTCAGAGTTTTGAGCGATAGGTTATCTTGCTCAGGCGAGTGCATCTCGCCTCAGCGAGAAATCGAGAGTTGTGAGACTTGATTTGGTGCATCTCGCTTAGGCGAGAGGTTCTCGTCTAAGCGAGAACTCGAGTTTGGTTTTATGCATTGCTTAACTCGTTGCCTAGGCGAGGGTGTTGAAGTTAGGCGAAGGGAGGGCTCGCCCAAGCGAGACAGGCTCGCCTAAGCGAGACTTCATATATGAGCCATTGTAGCATGCTCGCTCAGGCGAGAATGCTTAGCCTTAGCGAGACAGGCCTGGTCGTTTAAGCTAAGGCTTCTAGCCCAAGCGAGTTTAGCGCAGTTTGTGTGTGTTGTTTGTACACATTGATGAAAACGTGGGTCGGGAGATGTTGTGCCATGAGCGGGGAGGTTCATGGATGGTGGTTGACATGTGATAGTATGAGCGGGGAGGTTCATACTTAAATACTCTCCTGTGGGGATACGAGCGAGGTAGGTTCGTATGTTCCGTGCTCACAATTAAGAGATACTGCGTGCGGGGAGGTACGTAGCTAGTGGATCACATGTGTTGGACTACAGACGGGTAGGTCCGTAGAGTAGGACTACGAGCAGGGAGGTTCGTAGAGGCAGAACCACGAGCGGGCAGGTTCGTGTGAGCATCATGAATCTTGAGTCCATGACTAACTTTGTTGTAAAATTGGAGGTTAAAAGCCTTGGGGGTATTAAGTATGTGATTAGGATTTAACTATGAGAATATAATTATGTGTAATTGTATTATTTAACTGTTATGTTTCTCATATTTTGTTGAGCTCACCCTTTCTGTTTGTGTTTGGCGATGATCGTGTAATTCTTTACACAGGAGCAGTTGATGATACAGGTGATGCTTCTAACCCCTGAGACGGAGAGAGGGCTGTTATGGGGATCATTATTTAGGGAAATTTGTAGGGTTTTCATAGTCTTGTCAGATTTTGGAAAATTGTAATAAAAGTTCTATTTAATTTCCTTAAAGTTTTGGTACTTTTATTATTGTAATAAATTTTTCCCACGTTTTGGGAGTAGTGAAGTGCAACATTGAACTTCTTTATTATTATTTATATATTGATTTATTTTAACCAAGTAATTTCCAGTAGGAATGTTACACTGAGTAGTGGTACAACACCACCTATCATACAACTTTCCAAGCTACTCCATTTGAGATAGTGTATGGACAACCAGCCCCTATACACCTCTTTTACCTTCTAGGAGCATTAAAATTGGAGTTGGTGGGTCAAAGTTTAGCAAAAAACGAGACGTGTTAAAGGTAATTAACTTTTATTTAAAACGATTCCAAGAAAGGGTGAAGCAAATGGTTGATCAAAAACGAAGTGATAAGCAATACAAGGAGGGTGATTGGGGTTTATGTGAAGTTGCACTCCTATGGGAAAATATATATAGCCTTTCGTCCTTTCCAAGTTATAAATCGTATTAGAGTTGTGGCTTATAAATTAAATCTCCTTGTTGTATCCCAACGGAAAAAGCATGTGGGAAGTGCAATGGTGTTGACAAAATTTCCTTATAAGTTAGAAGATGTGTTCTCAACAAAAGAACAATAAGCAATAATGGATAGATGACAGTTCTCCAAAGAGGTTTACCGCTTACAAAAGTGTTGGTTAGGTGGAAGCATCGTTTATTGGAGGAGGCGAGTTGGGAGTATTACTCTAATTTGAAGAAATGGTTCCCATCCTTCAATCCTTGGATACAAGGATTTAGTTATGGGGGGATTGTTATAAATGTTTCATGTTTCAGGGGTTTTTGGGTAGTTAGTTAGTTATAACTGATGGATGGTTTCCTTATATTGTAATAAGCACTTGAGGTGCTGAAGGTATTACATTTATGCATGTTGTATTCATACATTGTCTTTCTATAATAAATTCGGAGTGCAATTCAACTCCTTATTTTCATTAAATTCTTCGTGGTTTACCTAGAACTTAACTAAAGTGATCATAATGGTATTAGAGCATTACAACAATATGCATACATTTTAGTTTAACAATAACCATGTATACGCATTTCATTTTTACTCGATTTCATATGACCAATGCCTTTTTGATATTTCTTAGTGTTTTAAACTATTTATATCTACATTTGCTTCTATTTAAAAAATTTAACATCAACGTCGTGTTGTATCAATTTTGTCATATCTTGTTGCATAGTAGCCAAATAACATATATGATTATTATTAGTATAATTCATTATGTTGTACGTTCTATAACACATTACTTTTAACATAAAGAAATCAATATTAAAATAATATTATTTGTTTTTAATTAATTTGTTACAAAAAACTATATTGTTATTGTAAAATATATATCAATGCATTTTTTTGACACTAAGATACTAATGTTTTTTTTCTAATTAATAAAAACTATAAATTAACTAATTCAAAAAACAAAAACATCACGACCCATGCATACAGACTTGTCTAAGACTAGCTATAATTAAAAATATAATATAAAAAGTCAATTAATTTTTTAAATATCATAAATTTATTTTTAGTTTTGAATATTAAATTATGTTATAATAAAACTTATGTGTCCTTCTGTATTAAGATTAAGCCTGAGCAATGGTCAGATTCAGACCCAATCTAACAAATCTAGTACAATTCAAAACTATCATTTTACAATTACCTGACCATTTGATTTCTTGGATTAATCGGATTCAATTTTTTTTTCGGATTACAGGTTAATGGGTTGATACTAGCAGAGGTTATGTATAATGAACAAAACGAAGGAGAGAGAAGAAAAAATAATCGAAGATATTTTAGTTTGCAATCCAACAAGTGAGGATGGAGTGCATTCAATTCCTTATTTCCATTAAATTCTTCATGGTTTACCTAGAACTTAACTAAATTAATAATAAACGTATCAAAGCATTGCAACAAACCTAACGTCTCGAGTTCAGACCTTGTTAAGACTCGTTCTTCAACGATGGGGAGTTATAAATTCACTAAGTTGTCAAGTGTGAACTTCTGAATGAGGGACCTTTTTGTAACCTGCAAGTTAATGAACTTCATAAATCTTCACAAGTTATCTATAATTCCTTTTAATCTCAAACATACAATGTAAGTTCAAGCGAAACTAAGAAGTTACCACTTATTACAATAATTTTTATGATTTTGTATGTTGTTTTTAACTATTGAAATTGTTTGGAAAATATTAAATTATTTATTATAATTGATGTATAATTGTTATTTCACGTGTAATTTATTATTGAATCTTATTCAAACTCAACACATTACATGATAGCAAATTATTATAAAAAATAATATTTAACGATAATTTAGATTAATATATATACACTTTTTTAGTTATTTTTTATTATTCATTATTTTAATCGTTATTATTATTATTATTATAAATAAAAATATATTATAAAAAGTCAATCAATTTTTTAAATACCATAAATTTATTTTTAGTTTTGAATATTAAATTATTATAATAAAACTTATGTGTCCTTTCGTACGAATATTAAGCTTGAGCAATTGTCGGATTAGGTCGGATTTAGACCCAATCTAACAAATCTAGTACAATTAAAAACTATCATTTTATTGATCATTTGATTTCTCGGATTAATCAGATTCAACAAAATTTGGATTATGGGTTAATGGGTGTATACTAACATACTATGTATAATAAACAAAACAAAAAAGAGAGAAAAAAAAAATAATCAAAAATATTCTAGTTTGCAATCCAAGGATGTATACGCAATTTATATTAAGAATTTTGTTGTCGACCTTTATATTTTCTTTTTATACATGCAAAATAAACATTAAATATTATTTTGGATTAGTCGGATTCTTATAAAATCATAATCTATTTTTCGTGTCCGACAAATGCTACTATTCATTTTAATTTACTTTATTCATTTAATCTAACCCATTATCTAATCCAAAACAATCCTTGATGTAATAAATTTTTCGAATATTGAAAATTTGGTCGGTTGCAATTATTTTGCTCACCTATATAAAAATTTGTTAACAACTATTGACCCCATGTCAAATAAGTTCATTAAAATAACATGAATTTTCTCATACAGTATAATAAACTTAGTTTTGACTCCAAAAGGCTAAGACATTATTTTAAAACATTTTGTGCTGAACGTGAAAAACCACTAAAATTATAGTTTTGGTTCAAAAATTAATTCGGTACGTGCCTTTTAGTATAAATATAGTTGTTCTTTTTCCAACCATGAAATGTAGATATTTGTTTATTCAGAATTCTTTTGGAAAGAAAATATGTATATTATAGAATATTACACAAACTATAAATTAAATTAAACATCAGTTGAGATGGCCGAGTTGGTCTAAGGCGCCAGATTAAGGTTCTGGTCCGAAAGGGCGTGGGTTCAAATCCCATTCTCAGCATAAATTTTTTCCTTTTTTTTAATTATTATACATTTTAGCTTTTACATGCTTTTGCCATTTATAATGTTTTAACTCTTTTTCATAAAAGGAACATCCCAAGTCCAAGCCTTTTGCTTGATTTGGGCCTGAAGTCCAGAACACTAAATTCAAAGGGCGAAATTTTGTTATTCTCTAACATTTCCTTCTATGTTGTTGCAGCCGGATCATCATCATCTCCTTCTACTTCTTCATGTCTTACATTTTTTATCCCTCGTACTTTCTTCATTTAGAGAAGGTCAACATATCATACATCACCGTTATAATAAAAGCTTTTAGGGTCCTCTACAATGACCTTGTGTAATTTAGAAGTGGTTTATAATTTTTATAACCTAAAAACTGTTTTTTATATGAAAAATTACTTTCATATTATATAATTCAGAAAACAAAAATGACTACAAAGTTATATAAACTTGAAATAAAAAAATTTCAAATTATAAAATTTGAAAGTCATTTTTTTTATTTTTAAAATGTATAATTTGAAAGTTTTGTTCAGAAGTCATTTTTTGAATAAGAATTTTCATATTTATGAAGGTACAGAAAGAAATTATGGAATGCATAATGAAGTTCCCATACTTAAATTTGCATTTATACAACTTTTTGAATCGGTTATTCCTTAAAAAAGATAACAAAATAAAATAAAATAATTAATTAATGTAATTTTTTTTACAATTTTTTTTTACTTATACATAGTAATATTATAATAATATACTGACTAAATATTAATAATAAAATAATAATTTTAATTTCTTAAAGTATGTATGTATTTGTAACTTCTTAATAATCAACTCTGTAAATAATATCAATAATGTAATTAATAAAAATTTTAAAATATTATATTCATCATATATAAATTGAGGTTTTAACCTGTTTTTTGTTACTTGAATTTAGAACATTTTGTTGTGTTTTAAATTAATTATATCTTTTAATCTTTGAAATTAGGGAACAGTATTCACTGTCAATATATTTTATGATAAAAAAATTATTTTCAATATTTTTAAATATATTTTTCATTTTCTAAAATTTGATCAAATTTCAATCTAGTCTCCTTTAGTTTGAAAGTAATTGTTTCTATTTTTATTTTATTTTAGAATGCTTATTTTAGTTCTTTAAAATTAAAAGATCACAAACCGTATTCTAGATATAATAAATATTTAAAGTTTTATAAGTTGTGTTTGACCACTAATGAATACAATGTTTGACACACTTTTATAAGGTAATGTAACAATTTTAATATCATAATTATGACCACTAATGAATACAATGTTTGCCACAGTTTCATGCCAGAAAAGAGAACTAAGAAAATTAGTAACTCAGTTATTCTTATTACATTAAAAATAAAATTACATAAGTCCGATATTGTTATTTGATTATCTCGAATAATGGCGAATTTTATGATAAAAAAAGTTTAGAGATGAATTTAAAAATTAATTTTTTAATTAGAGATAACTTAAAGACCAATTTGTTTGGTAGTCAAAATCTATGCAGTTAATATCATTGATTAATCTATAAATCAATTTATAATAGTCACTATCTTAGTTATCAATTTGGTAATCAATTATAATTTTTGAAACTATTTTAGTTACCATTAATTTTTAGTTTATAAATTGATTAGTATAATGAATAATTATTTTTTATTAGTAAAATTTATCCTTAATCAAGATTTTTTTTAATGTCAATATAATAATATGAGTATTATTCATAAAATTCACTTAATCAATATAAATATATTTTATCTTAAAGTAATTAATTAGTTTACCACATTATTACTCAAGTTTTTATTCCAAGAAAATATTTCATAAGAGGTTTTTTTAGTAACTTACTTCTATGATATCTAGAGGTTTTTTAATTATATTATTGAAATTTAATGACAAAATTACTAGTACATTTGATATCATTTGAGTGAAAAAAATAAGGTAACGTCACTATTTTGAATATAATAGAAAATGTCTCATTTTTAATATCATAATTATGACCTCCCATATAATGTCTTGCAAAGTTTTCTAATATTTAAAATATCATAGTACTAAAAATTATCATATGATAATTTTTTTTGTAAATTTATTAAAAAAATTTGTAAGAAAAGACTTTTTTCTTTTATTTTTTCTAAAAATTTTAATGGGCAGATAATTCGTTCGTGAGTAATTATTTGCTAGAAAATTATAAAATTCACAAGTATTTCCTATAAAATATATTTTAATTTTAATATTTGTTTTATTTTTATATTTTTTAAAAAATATTTTTAAATTTTTGTCAACTAGGTTTCATTAATATTTGCAAATTTAATAAATGTGTTGGTCCTCATGAAATTTTATTTGGTATTATAATCTAAAATGTAAACAATTATAATTTATTTTAAACTTTTATTATGATTATTATTTAATCTATGTATCATTTAGATCAAATGATATATTATAACTTTTATTAGTGTATAAAAAAGAGATTTATTAGAATTTAAAAGATTGAAGTAAACAAATATTTAAAATATATTTTAATTTGAATATTTGTTTTCCTTTTATATTTTTTAAAAAATATTTTTAAATTTTATCAACTATGTTTCATTAATATTTGTAAATTTAATAATTGTTTTGGTTCTCATGAAATTTCATTTGGTATTATAATCTAACTTGTAAACAATTATAATTTATTTTAAAGTAGTTGATATCGAAGAAACAATCATCCTTCTAATATTGAATATTTAATAATATTATGTTTCCTTTACCATAATTTTTTATTATTTTATAAAAAATAATATTGAAGTAGTAAGAAAATGGGTATGTGTATGTGTACGAGATTATACTTGTTATCTGGTGGAAATGGGGATGAGACAAAAGTTTGATACCCGTTGGATTTGGAGATGAGGATGAATTTTTTTTGCGGAAATAAGTATGGGATAGCGAAACTCGTGCTCGCCCCGCCCCGTTGCCATCCCTAATTGTAAATAAGGAATATGAAGTAACATATCCCTAATTGTAAATAAGGAATATGAAGTAACATTAATCTCTTGAGAGAAAAGCAAACTATAAATTAAACATCTCCACTAATATTTTGTATATTCAACATCTCATAGTTATTAGTATCTTATAACAAATGAAAATGACGGTAAAATAAACAAATTTAAAGAAATTATATTATAATTAAGGAATATGAAGTAACATTATAAATAACTATATATAACTTATATTATAAATAAGATTATAAATATCCACTAATATTTTGTATCTAGAAACATTATTTTACATTATTATTTTTTTTCATGCTTATATGCACTCTAATATCTAAACACTTTAACTTAATATCTATCATTAATGAAACAATTCAATAATTATACAAATGAGATTTGACATCAAACGATTATGAATAAATCCATAAAAGGATTATGATATCATTTTTATTTTCCAAGATAATAAGTTTGTGGGTCAAGACATTAAGTTTGATATTTTCCTCTAATTATTTTTACTCATTTCCATTGCTTTTTTTTTCTCTTTAAGTTTTGATTTTGTATTTTATTGAAGTCTCACATCAACAAGAGATAAGGCATGAATAAACTCTTGATAATTTCAAGTAACTACTAATGTGGCATGAGTTGGAAGCATGATTGGGTTGTGTTGTAAGTCTCTATGAATTTGAATGTTCCTTTGGGTTAGTCACATGTTGAGAATTGGTTTATGGGTGAATGCATATGTATCAATATAAATTAAATTACTGCATAGGAGGTATGAAGTGCTATATTAATTTGCATTGGTGCATAGAATTATGTACTTAAGTTGTTAGAAGGTTGTTGCTTTATATTTGATTTGAGCATACGTTATTCATAGGTTGAAAATGTTTGCCAGTAATGTCTTCGCTATAATTCTATGAATCTTTTATGATTGGGAAATTAGGGTTCATTTTGGGATTGGGGGATGAATGAACATGATATGAGATTTGATAATTTATGTGTTGTTTTCATGATATTAATGGTATTGGAACCAACATGAACTCTCCTAATGGCATGTAATTATATAAATGTGTTACTAATCTGAAAAAAAATGGGAGGAATTGTGGGGTTGAGGTTCGCGCAGGTGAAGAAATCTAGGCAAGAACCCAGATTCTATATGCACTGCTTGGCGGTGCGTGAACTGCCGCCAGGCGACACATCAGGACAATGGATGTTCTGAGTTGATTCTGTGAATTGGCGTGATTTGGGGTCATCAGGTGATGATATGCGTACACTAGGAAAATGACAAATGCGATATGAAGGGAGTGTGTATAAGTAAGACCTCTAATTATATATGCGCAGGTGTGATGATTGCTATCAATTGCATGAAAAAAGTAAAGGTTTATTTGATTGGAATGTGATGATGTGACTGTTTTAGTTACTACGGTTATGTGTATTAGTGATGCATGCAGAAATATAGTGGTAGTAACTTGCATGTTGGAAAAGATTAAGTGTATGGTAAAAATGAATATGTTAAGTCTGAAATACTGGTAAATGGATGTGTGCATTGTAATTCATTTATAAGGACTATAATTGGATTAGTGATATGATTGTTGAGGAAGTGAAGTGTTATGTTGGCTGAAATTACATCCATGCAAGTATAGGTAATTTATATACAATTAAATTTATAACTTGTATGTATGCTTGAACTGTTGGGGAGTGCTGAAACCCCGTGGTAGAGTGCTAAACCAATAGCTGGCATGTTACTGGTATAGCGATTGGCGGCACAGGTATGACCGCTAGGCGATAGGAGTACTAGGGAAGTCCATGCTTGTGTTTGGCGCCTGGCGACGAGAAGGCTCTACTAGGTGGTCTGCGCTGGAACGTAGCCTAGCGGCGCTTACACAATGCCAGCGAGAGCGCAGAGTGTAATGTGTTCGTGTGGCTTGCGTTTTGTATGCTGTACTGTGGGACTTGGACCAAAAGATGCTTGGGTCACAAGCGGGGAGGTTCATGGCTGGTGGTGAACACGTGATGATATGAGCTAGGAGGTTCATATCCTGATACTCTCGGGTGGAGATACGAGCTGGGAGGTTCATATGTTCCGTGCTCACACTTGAGAGATGTTGCGAGCGGAGAGGTTCGTAGTTGGTGGATCTTGTGTGTTAGACTACGGGTGGGAAGGTTTGTAGAGTTGGACTACGAGCGGAGAAGTTTGTAGAGGTAGGACCACGAGCAGATAGGTTCGTGGAAGCATCATATATCTTGGGTCCATGGTCAAAGTAATTGCTTGTGTAGTGTGGATGCGTGTTGATGGAGGCGTAGTTCGGGATCGTCACAAGGATTTCAGAGCAATTGATGGAATCATGCCCAAGACCTTCAAAGAGATCTTGGATTAGCTTCAGATCGTAGAATAGGAACTCTTTTATAATTTTTTTTAATGTTTTTGTTTGGGCTTTATCAGACCTTTAGTTGTGTTGGGCGTTTTGGTGTTTCGGCCTATAGTATATAAGCCCATGTGAGACACATTTGTATTCAAATTTGAGTTATATGAAAATTTGAGTTTTCTCTCAAGTCTCAAGGTTTTCCTTAGAACCACCGATCCTTATTTTTGAATCTTCCTCACTTATCTTGGAACCTCCTCCAAGTGGCGTGATTTCCTCCTATTCCGCAAAAATCCTCAATCGACGTCCTCCATTTCCCCCTTTTCGTTTTAGGGTTCGGACCCAAATTCATTTGAGACATTTTTCACCCTAAATCCGAGACGGTCCTTCATCATATGGTAATCAGAGCTCGGTTGTTTCTCTTTTGAATTCGTTTCGGATTGTCGTTCTCAATTTCTTCGCGTTTTGGGTTCTACCGTAGTTGTTCTCGTTCATCCTTTGTGCACTTTCTTTTTGTGCTATCTATGAAGCAACATTGCTAAATCGCAATCATTGTTTTTTTTTTCATATGGCATGAGCTGAAGTGAAGAGATGATGGCGTGGTCATTTACGTACGAGTGGTTTGGAAAACCATTGTTCTTCGTTTTCTGCTTACACCCATTCAACCATTTTCTGAAAATTGGATTCTCTAGTTCGAATCCTTCTGTTTGCACATACCGGTTTCGAGGTTGGGATTGTTTTGGCTGCATTTGAATTAAGTAGAGTTAGCGATGCATACCAAGTGTTTGTGAAATTGATTCAGTGAAGATAAATTGTGAAATTGAAGTTACTTGTGACAAGCGCACTAAAGATTGGCTAAGGTTGAGGTGTTAGCTCAAGAGGTTGGCCAAGTGGAGAGAGGCATTCTGGTTTCCAAAGAAAATTTTGATGTGGTGCAGTGAATTTGGATTACCACGTTGTGTTTGGCTTCTCGGTGCAAATCTAATACTCTCTTTTTGCTTAGTAGTGCCCAAGATAAAGTGCAAGTTTGAATTGTTCAGTTTGCTGCATAGAGAAATTGATTCATTTGGCTTAGTTGAGTGTAGATCATTGGTGGAAAATTGAAATTGAAGGTACTTGTCTTTTGGTGTGGAAGCGGCAGCATGATATTGATATTGCTAGAGCCTCATTCGGTTCAGACTTTTGCAGTTATCTCAATTATATCCTTCGAAGTTGGCTGCCCCAAGTACTTTGGCCACACGTGTAGCAACAATTGAATCATCCTTTAGTCTACAGTGACTGACGCCAATCAATTAATCTTTTCACAGCTACAACACCAAGACTAATTCTTCAAGCAACCATCCTGGTCCATGTCTGTAGTTTTCGGTGCAATTTTGTGCAATTAATTGAAAGATGCTCTAAACAGCTGCTAGCTTTCTTCTTTTGGGTGCTTAATAGACGACCGTTGTGGTAAAGAGCTACACCTAATCTAAGCGGTGGTAGCAGGGAGTTCCAATTCCTTTTGGTAGCAAAGGGTCCAATAATATCACGTTAGAGAGGTGTGACGCAAGTGTAATTGTAGGTGGAGGACTTGTGCTTGAAGCGGTGGAGTTTAGGCCAGAAACAAGTGTTGGATTTGGTGGAGTTTATTCGAAAGCATCAACACCTTTAATTGGCTGCAACTACATTCATGTCTCCCTCGCTTAAGCCATGCAAAAAACAACATCAACTTTGAAGAGTATTTCCAGCCCTATTCCAAAGCTGAATGGTCCACTTAATTGATTCACTTAGTTTGTTTCTACATGAATTGCATCAGCAATGCGTATTGGAATTGGGTGCAGCAACCCCACGTTACAACAACTTTTCTTTTCATTGGTGGCAGTAAGAGGTGTTAGGCAGCTCGCTTGTCTCGAAGGTGCGTGTTCAACTTGCAAAGTTGTACACTAGGTGTTGCTTCAAGCGATGGATTTGGAAATTGTTAGCATTGGCAGATTCAAACTGCTGCAACTACCTCACTCGGTGCCTTTAGTGTAGAAAGTGTGTTTTGAAGGGGAGCAAGGTGGATGTTGGAGTGATGCACACGACTTACACTTAGCTGGACGAAATTATTGCTAGGAATGAAGCAATTTTTCCTTTCCATTTGGTGCAGAATTGGCCGTGGTGTTGTAGCTGGTTGTTCCTTTCGGTGGAAGCCTTTCTAGGCAATTTAGTGCTGCAGGCAATCTTGGCCCATGCCTCTTAGTTGTTTCTGGTGTAGGTTGGATCAAAGAGCGTGGTGGGGAATTGAAATTGTGGTGCAGGAAAATAGGACAGCATGACTCCCTCGCTTAAGCCATGTTGTACTCGCTTTAGCGATGCCAGTTATAAATCGCAGTGTTTGACAACAACGTGCTTGGTGAACTTTGGTGTAGGAAAATTGACCTTTCTTGAAGCAATTAAAAACTAAATTAGTTTGGTGGTAGTGGTTGGGCCAGTTTAGGAGCAACAGTCATGTCTGTTTCGGTGTGTTGTTATGGTCATATTTTGTTGCTGTTTTCATTCATGTTTATCACTACTACTGTTTGGACTACAATTGTAGGTGCTAATCGGTGCTGTTTTGGATACTGTCACAATTGATATAGATGGTGTATTGTGCTTATTTCTAGGTCAATATTCTTGTGAGTATAAGTCTCTTTTCTTGAATTCCTAGCATTGCTTGAGTCCATTGTCTATCATTTTTCTTTTTGAGTTTGATTTTCTTTGGATTATTGTGTTGTGGGACAATGTACCTTGAGCTAAATTGTTGAAAGTATTGCTTGTGGGACTTTGAATTAATCATCACAATTTAGCTTGAGTACTTTGTTTCACATCTCTAGTAGTAATTCTAAATACACTGTTTAAATTACTCTTGTCTTTAAAAGTGTTTTTCTCATTGTCATAGTCTAGTTTTGTCACATATTTACTTCCTTTGGTTTAGCCATTTCTTGATTTTGGTGCTCTTTACTTTGTCTTCAAATTTTCTTGGTTTTGTCTTAGAGTTTTCTTTCTTCGGCCTCCTGAGTTGAGCTTAGATCCGTTACATCTTTCACTTTGATGTTGAATTCTTGATGGGTTGATTGGAGGTTCTTTGAAGAACTGAATAGGAACTTGAGAGCGAGTGAATACACTTTGAGAGTGAAACACGAGTGGAATTGGGTGTGAAGACGTAAGGAGTGGAGAGGCCCATTTGATAACTTTATCTACATTTGTTTTTGCTTACCACTTACTGGAATGCCCAATACATGAATCTTCAAGAACTCCAAGATTACATTGTATACTTGAAAGAGGTGAAGAGGAGTGTTAGAAAAAACTTGAAGTGAAACAAGGATAACAAGCACAAAGGGAGAGAGAAAATGCGGAAAGAACACTAAAGGAAATGTGGGAAAAGGCAAGACAAGAGAGAGAGTTAAAAGAGAGAAAAGAGCTAGAGATGAGAGAAATAGAACAACAAAATGAAGAGATCAAAGAAAGAGTTAGAGCAAGAGAGGCGAGAGTACAAATGAGACTCCAACGATTTGAGATGTTGGAAAAAGCAAGACAAGTGGAAAATTTGGAGAGGGAACAAAGGAAGAAAGTGCTAATAGAAATAAAAGAGAACGAGCTAAGAGAGAAAAAGAAAAAAGAACGACGAGAAAAGGAAGAAGAACAACAACAAAGAGAGAAACACGAAAAGGAGTTTCTCCATACACCCCTGACATGCATGGTTGAGATGAAATAGTTAAAGGGGAATGATAATGCGTCACAGGGATTTCAGAGCAATTGATGGAATCATGCCTAAGGCCTTTAAAGAGATCTTGGATTAGCTTCAGATTGTAGAATATGAACTCTTTTATAATTTTTTGTAATATTTTTGTTTGGGCTTTATCAGACCTTTAGTTGTGTTGGGCGTTTTGGTGTTTCGGTCCATAGTATATAAGGCCCTGTGAGACACATTTGTATTCAGATTTGAGTTATATGAAAATTTGAGTTTTCACTTAAGTCTTGAGGTTCTCCTCAGAACCACCGATCCTTATCTTTGAATCTCCGATTCAAAGTGGCGGATCTTCCTCACTTATCTTGGAACCTCCTCCAAGTGGCGTGATTTCCTCCCATTCCGCAAAAATCCCCAATCGACGTCCTCCATTTCCCCCTTTTCGTTTTAGGGTTCGTACCCAAATTCATTCGAGACATTTTTCACCCTAAATCCGAGATGATCCTTCATCACACATGGTCTACAATGCTTCAATGATACCTTAAAAGATTGGTTTGCTGGTGTTCCTTAAGTTGTGGCTTAGAACATATCCCTTAAGTTGTGGCTCGGAATAGGGGTTAAGCACGTGGCATTCCTTGAGTTGTGGCTCAAGATGGCGGATGAACACGAGGAACTCTTGAGTTGTGGCTTGGGTTGGCGAGTGTTGTCGGTTTGAGTGTGCGAGTTGTGGCTCGTACGACGGATCCAGATAGATTGCCCTTCTTGGTATGAGACCAACGGGTTTAGTAGTCTTGGGACATTATGAATGATATTCGTATTGGAAACTCCACCTGGTGTTACGGAGTGTGGTCCGTAGCATGGTTTCCCGCACGTGTTCTGCCAGTTGTGGTTGGTAGGTGTGGCAGCAAGACATCTTGAGGTATTAATTAGAAGACGTAGAACACATGTAACATGATAGTGGCCATGTGTTATGGAATCAAAGGATGAAAATTTCTTTGGTGTGTTTCGTGTTGCTATAATTGTTTCATATTATGTGTATGGTTTAAATTGTTAGCTCACCCTATCTGCTTGTGTTTTGGCGATGATCGTTTACGCGGTACACGAGAGCATATGATGTTGCAGGTGGATTTTGTGAGGCATAGAACCATAGTGTGGGCTATCATGGGAACATTTCTACAAAGAGTTTATTTTATGAATTTTAAGGTTTCTATTATAATCAATTGAATTATAGAAATTGGTTTTATTATGAGACGATTTTTGATAATATATTGAATTTTATAATAATTGGTTCTAAGCTGGCTTTTGTTATGAAATAAAGTTTTTATATTTCTCGTGTTTTAGAAAATGGAGCTTAATAAATGAGGTTTTAATATTAATATCATATTTTATTAATTAAATTCATAATATTCGGATGAGATGTTACAATCAACCTTCTGCCTGGCCCGGTTCGACCTTCGTCCTAAGCCGACTTGGCTGGACTTTCGGGCTGGGTTGAGCTAGCTTGATCTTTGTCTTGGCTCGACCTTAGGCCCCTGGCTCAACCTTTAGCCTAAGTTGGCCTGACTCGACCTTTGGACCAAGTCAGCTCGACTCGATCTTCACCTTGACCTGACCCGGCTCGACCTTCGGCCCAAGCTGACCAGACTTTACTTTTGTCTTGTACCGGCCTAGGTCAACCTTTAGTCAAGGCTGACCCGGGCTTCAACCTAGACATGTTTGGCTCAACTTTCATCTTAGATTGACCTTGCTCGACCTTCAGCTTGGGTCAGCTCAACTTGACCTCCGATCTTTCTCGACCCAGATTAACCTCTGACCTATTTTGGCCTCACTCGACCTTCGTTCTGTCTCAACCTTCATCCCATACTAGCCCGACTTGGCCTTGGACCCAAACTTGCTCGAATAGACCTTCGATCTAAGTCGACTCGTCTCAACCTTCAACCTAAATCGACTCGTCTCGACCTTTTGTCCAACATGACTAGCCTATTTGGATCTGTGAACATTTTAGATCCCAACCAATAAGCAATTTAACAACTTGGAGAATTTTAATTTTCTTCTTTTGAGTGAATTTCAAATTTTACTATTTTAGTTATTTGAAATACGTTCTTAAAGTTTCTCAATTTCAATTTCCTTTTAATTTTCTTATCCAAACATGTAATTTTCCTCCAAAAACACCATAAACCTTTCATTTACTAGGTAATATAAACATTTATTTTCTTTATTCTATTATTATTAATTTTGGTTTCATTTGAAGAACTCTTTTGTTTCGCTAAAACAATATTCATTAGCTTTCAACCATCGACTAAGTTGATATTTGAAATTTCTTTTTATATCTCTAAAGTATTTTTTATTTTACCATACCCTTAATTAAACATTTATTTTCCTATGTGCGTTTTCATTCAATTGTCTCTCAAATTATTTTCTAGACACACATTTTTTTTAATATTTTTATTTGTTGTTTATTTTTCTCATATAGAATACTACTTTTATATTTTTATATAACTATTTTTATGTTTTAACTCATTATCATACGGGAAATTTTATCACCATAATTGTATAAATAAATTTTATTTACTAGAAGATAATAATTTAATGTAATTGTTATGAATCCTTTTTATCACCATCCAACATATATTTTCGTTCAAATGATGAAAGATCTATGTTAAAATTCTATTATCTATGTTAAAATTCCATTATCTATTATTATTCATTTAATCTTTTTTCTTCGTGTAATTTTGATAAAGTGATTCATTATAACTTTTATTAGTATATAAAAAAAATATATTTCAATATAATTTAGAAAATTGAAATAAACAAACATTTAAAATACTTTTTAATTTCAATATTTTTTCCTTTTATATTTTTTTTAGAAATATTTTTAAATTTTATCAATTTGGTTTCATTAATGTTTGTAAATTTATTAAATATTTTGCTTCTTATAAAATTTTATATTGTATTTTAATTTTAGATGTATACAATTATAATTTTTTTCTAAATATTTAATATTAAAAAATAACTATTCTTTTAATACTGAATATTTGATAATATTATATTTTTTTATCGTAATTTTATATTATTTTATAAAAATTAATTATGGGAATTAGATAAAATTTTAATACGCGTCAAATTTTGGTGTGAAAATGAGGATAAAGATGAATAAGAATAACAAGCGTTCGATCATTTTGTGCTTACTGCTAGTGCATATAATATACAATTAAGAACCTAATAATCAGAAACATTTGAATATTTTATTATTTTGTCAACAAAAGCATTCAAATTTTGTGTACTACAATGGGAAACCACAAACGTGTCATTTGGTGATTGATTTGCAGCTGAAACAAAAGCAGCTCTGACCTCTCTCTCTTCCTCTCAGCCTCATTTCCTCTCATTTTACTCTTCATCTCAGCCTTCTTCTTCTCTTTGACTCCATCACTCTCTGTCCTCCATCTCTAAGACAACTTTTCAGTTGGATATCATTTTTGCTCTCAGATCTACTATTTTTTTGTTTTATTTTTGTGTTGGATTGATGTTTTGCTCTCAAATTCATGAGCAACGTCAAAAACACCACAAATATAACAACTTTTTTGCATTTCTTCCTTCTTCTACAATATTTTACTAATGTTCTTTGTTGTATTTCTTTGTTGGATGAATGTTTTGCTCTCAGATCTACTTTGTATTTGTTTTATTTCTATTTTGGAGTGATGTTTTGCTCTTAGAATCATGAGCATCGTGAAGAACACAAAAAAGGTAACAAGTTTTCTACGATTTTTCGTTCTTCTACCACCATATTTAACTAATCTTCTTTGTTTTATTTCTCTATTGGATGGATGTTTTGCTCTCATATCTACTTTGTATTTTTTTATTTTTGTTTTGGAGTGATGTTTTGCTCTGAGATTCATCAGCACCGTGGAGAACACCAAAAGGTAACAACTTTTCCATGTTTTTTCGTTCTTCGACCACCATATTGAACTTTTTTGCTTTGTCGTATTTATCTGTTCAATTGATGTTTTGGTCTCAGATCTACTTTTCTTTGGATTGATGTTTTGCTTTCAGATTCATAAGCACCGTCAAGAACACAAAAAAAGTAACAACTTTTTATGCATTGTTTTCTTTTTCTACCATATTTAACTAATGTTCTTTGTTGTATTTCTCTGTTGGATTGTTTTTTTTTGTTCTCAAATCTACTTTTTTTTTGTTTTATTTTTGTGTTGGATGAATGTTTTTCTTTCAGATATACTTTTCTTTGTTGGATCGATGATTTGCTCTTACATATACTTTTCTTTGTTCTATTTATCTGTTGGATGAATGTTTTTCTTTCATATCTACTAAACTATAGCAACGTCAGTATTGCTAGGATAGTAGTCAACAAAATAGAAAGGGCAAAGTAACCAAAAGTCGTCTCCCAACAAACACGAAATTGATTTTTAACAAATAAGTTCTTATAAAATCTATACAAAAGAGTTAGTCAAATAAAATATTAAAAATATAGGAGGATTAAGATAAGTAAGAAAGAAATAGAAAAGATAAAAACAATAGTAAAGAAAATAGATTGATTCCACTACTTTTTCAAAATATATTCATCATCGGTTATCTAAAGATTATTGCTCAATTAATTATTGTTGTAGATTTGCAAATTAATGAATGTAAAGTTTCAATTAATTTGTTGGCGTTCTCACTTTTAACCAAAGTATAGTCTCAATTAAAAGTGAGAACTTTTAGATTATCCACAGTAAATTCAATCAAAGTACAATCTCAATCAAATTTTACTATGCTTAATCATGTCTATTCTTTTATCTCTTCACCAAATAAAAAGCTTAATTAATCAAAGTAAAGTCTCGATTAATTAATCACATGAAAGTTTTTATATAAAATCAAAGTAAAGACTCAATTAGATTTAAAAACCCTTCAACTCATGTGATTAACATTCATATAAATTTAAAATCATTACTTTTTACGTGATTCAAAGATAAAAGGCATAGATGAATTAAAATCTCAACAATCATAAAATGAACAAAGAAATTATTTCATTCTAAGCTTAGAATCCATAATGAAATTACAATATAATCAACCCAAGAAGTTTAGCCTTTCATGGAATACAAAATAAAATAAAATTAATAGAAGAATGGAGAGAGAGAGAAAGGAAACGAAATTAATAGACTATTTGACAAATATAGTTGGTTAATAATATCGATATCTAACATAATTAAATAAATAAATTACTTAAAGATTTATGATAAATTATCACCCACTAATATTTGTATTAATTTTTCAAATCAGTCCTTTTGAAATTTGATAGTCCAAATTTGTAGAGACATCCAAAAATATCAATATTTCCAATTCAATCCCTCTTATTTGACCAACTTTGACCAGTCTTTGCCCAAAGTTGACTGTTTGACCAGTTTTGACTCTTTGACTGTCCATTGAGAAGTTGACACGTGTCATTCCCTTATATCTCCCAAAATTAGGGTTTCCACCTCCTTCATGGATTATGTCACAGGTGCAATGACGACTGCCATTTGAATGTCAATGAGCTTGGTTGCTAGTTCACAGAGATCGCACTTTCACGTGATGATGGTCGGACTTCAGACGCAGGTGCAATGGAGGTGCGGATCTGTGGTGAAATCATGATTTAGCTTCGCGTGAGTTTCTATTATTTATTGAAGCATGAGTTCTGCAACATCGTGGATCTGGCGAGTGTTGCAGGTGCGTGAAGGATGGTTTGCGCTCGTCATTGCTACATGTGTGTGATTAAGGTCTCCATCAATGGTGAATTAGCTATCACGGGTTTGAACTGATGCAGGCAATGTGGTGGAAGCTCGCATGGTGCAGATACAAGTTTGTTGGTGATAGTCGTGACTGGTTGCGACACCAGTGCTTATTGCTCGCACAGTTTGCAAATCTGAACATGATGAACGAAGCAGAAGCGGGAATGGAATAGCGTTGGAGTTCTGCATCCTGCGTGATGGTGTAGTTTCCATGGTTGTTGCTGCAATGGTGATTGCTGGTACGTAAGGTTGCAGCTGCGTGATGACTTTGCACGCATGGATGAACGAAATCTCTAATCTACTCATGTTCTCTTCTCAGCAAGGCTGTTTGATGAATATCACCCTAAGAGGCTTTTCATAGCATTGGCTAACGTCTAGGCCCTTTCTTTTTATTTCTTTTATTTTTAATTAAATAAATGTTTTCTCTAAAATTGGTTTTTACTAAATGCAGATCAAAGTTTTCAAGTGTTGTGACCTTGCCTTTTTACGGGCCAATTCTTCTCCATGACTCCCGCACCCACACCAGTTTTCCTCACCCCTCCTGATTGGGCCTTGAGCAGCCCATGGCAGCACACCAATCAAATCTGCAACAATGTGCTTCAAAACTTGGGCCTGCAAAGTGCATCAGCCAGGGCTAAATCTTCTCCACGCGTGCACCCATATTTGTCTACGGGAACATCACGCATGCCTTTATATCACATGTTTTGGGCTTCGTAAATTGATGTTTGAAGCCAGCCCACTTCGTGTGCATCAGGGTTCTTTCCATTTCCACCTGCCAGCCAAAACAGTGTTCACGAGAGATAACCCTTAGCTGCTAGGGTTCTCATGCACAACAGCTCATTGTAACCAACACACAACACGAATTAGCCTTGTTTCTTGTTTTATCTTGGAGTGCCGCTAGGAATGCTTCAGATTGCCTCTCTCTACGCATCCTTAGAATTAGGGTTCATTTGCCTCACCTGCCCTTTGATAGGGATTCTGTTCAGTTAGGGCTCGTGAGAGAGTCACGTTTTCCTTTCCTTCACCGATTGTTTTTCTTCTCCTTTCTTTTTTCTTTGGCTGCCTTCACCTATATAAAGGCAGGCCAACCTCATGTAAAGGAGCTTTGATGAATGAGAGAGATTTTAATCCCCTTTTATCTTAGCTCACCTTTACCGGGAGTAAACCCTAGAGTGACCTCGCCGGTGAGATTCCGAACACCGTAATCGTCTTCCGCTGCCTGTTTGGTGGATTTCCACCGAACAAAATTAGGTTTCATGGCCTTGCATCGTGAATTCCGACAAGACTGTGGCTTCGCGCATCCATCACTGTTATCATGATGGTTTGGTTAATGGCGACTTCCATGGTGGTGGCAGCTACCGACATGGTGATGGTGGGAGAGGAGAAAAATTAGGGTTTCTCTTTGGGAAGGAGGTGATGACGTGGCAAACTTTGATTGGTCAATTTAGTGGGAGGAGGATCATGACACGTGTCATCATATAGTTGGACATATTTGAAATTTAGGGATTGCCACATGGCATAATCTGAGTGCCTTTTATTAATGAGTGGAAAGAGGGGTGAGACTTAGTAAAAACTAGGGGTGTAGAACATATTTTTGGTGGCCCATCAGGAAAGAGGAAAGTGTATAAGAAATGTATGGGGTGCAAAAGTGATTTTTCAAGAACTTGCTGATTTAACCTTATTTAAAGGTGGTTTGTAACTTCAATCAATTTATTTTTTCACCTTAAATGAGCTTAATCTTAGCTTTAGCTACATCAACAAACATTAAAATATCCAAAAATAATTTATGCAGCTAAAAATCACTTTTTAAGACATTTTTATCACATAAGCTCAAATAGCCTAATTATTAGAACTATCAATTAAATCACTCTTTAAGCACACAAATTCAATTAAATACCCAGAATTAAACACTGAATGAGGGAAAAAATACGCACTCATCACATATCTACTTTTCTTTGTTGGATCGATGATTTGCTCTCAGATCTACTTTTCTTTGTTGTATTTCTCTATTGGATTGATGTTTTTCTTTCAGATATACTTTTCTTTGTTTGTTGTATTTCTTGGTTGGATCGATGATTTGCTCTGTAGATATACTTTTCTTTGTTGTATTTCTCTGTTGGATTTTTTTTCTCGATTTTGTTTACTTCTACCATATTTCACCACTTTTTAATGTTGGATGGCATTTTGTGTTAGAATTATGGTGCTTGATTTAGTCCCACATCGCTTAGAATAGTGAGATGTGGTTCTCTATTTTACTATATAAGAGACTATGCGTAAAGCTTTAAGATACACTAGAAATACAAATACTTCCTAGTGTAGTCGTGGACGTAGGCATACACATTGTACGCCGAACCACGTTAAATTCTCTGTGTCTATTTTTCTCTCCTTTATTCTTTCCTTTATTGCCTTGTTCCTAACAATT
>Ga0209589_1001462_pt1 | contig 39026 bp, 20 predicted proteins | sample CowpeawhiteBW_FD_187525 | JGI IMG/M metagenome (GOLD analysis project Ga0209589, IMG submission 187525) | Root nodule microbial communities of legume samples collected from California USA - Cow pea white BW (SPAdes) (version 2) | ecosystem: Host-associated > Plants > Roots > Nodule | place: USA...
ATATATATATATATATATATATATATATATATATATATATATATATATATATATATATATATATATATATATATATATTACCTAATTGTTTGTAATTTGCAATACATCGATTATTGTTCAGTTCCTGTCTATTTGATTTCTGACTAATACTCAAATAGTTTATAGTAGTATGATATTTATTTTAAGGAAAACAAAAATGATTGAAATAAATAAATGACAATTCATTAAAAAAAATCATAAAAAAAATGAAACCACACGTCGAATGAAACGAAAGAAATTATGAATCAACTGTTTTTGTTTGGGTTTGCGTCATTTATTTATGTTTTATAATGAAAATGTGGGAAGTAAAGGAAAAAAGATACCCAAAATTGACTCGCATCTATGCCCTGGGAATGTGAAACTAAACAGGCACTAAAATAGATATAAAAGCATTATTAGGAAGTATAAACATTACAAAAACTCTCACTGTCTCTCTCTCTCTCACACTCACTCTACGTCACACATAACTGATTCTTTTTTCGATTCTGAATTTTAATAGTAATTTCATCATCATATATAATTTTCTACATATTTGTCGTTTACCGACTAATGAAAAAAACTCATATTAAAAATAATACAGTTAACATCGATGAACCGTGTCTAATCTCAGGAAATTATTAGTAGCATTAAAGGTAAAAAAAAAAAACTTCCGAGATTACAATATTATAGTTTAAGTGTGTTTAAGACTAACAAAACATTAACAAGAGGTTCTCTATCACAAATTATAATTTTAGAAAAGGGAATAGCAGAATAAAGAAATTAAGAAACAAGTGAAGGCAATGAATGAATGGTGCAGTTGAAGTAGTGCAATGATTAACCTAAAATTTGCCCTAAATCAACAGTGGCGTCACTCCATCATGATATGTGTTCATTGAAAAAAAAAAGTCTTAAATTGAAAATGGTCACCCCAGAACATGATATCCAAATATCTTATTTGATGAAGAAAAATTTGTGGAGAATGACAAATGGGCCCTCACAAAGAGAGAGAAAGAGAATGAAAAAGGTGATGGATGATGGGTACAGCATCGAAAGAAATTGGGTTAGGTCCAAAGAGTGGGAGTGAACATTAAAAGCCTCTTTTTCATGAAAAAGAAAGGAAAGGAGTATTTTATCTTGGGCTCACAAGCCCCCTAGCTTTTGGACCATACATTCTGCGCCTTCATTATTCATTATTATTTTCGGACTTCAACTTTCAAGAAACTTTTTTTTTTTTAATTTCTCAAAACAAAATAAACCGATTTTCTTGGCTTCTAAATTTAATAAAAAATATTAGATATATTATTGATAAATCACAATTTCTTCCTGTATTTTAATAGTTTTTTTTTTCTCATACTCCCCCACTTTAAGGAAAAAAAATACAATAAGAACTTCAAAATACATTTAAATAAATATTTAGATTTTATTTTTGATTATTTTGGATTGATAATTTAGTAATAACTTATAAAAAAAATTAAAAAATATGAAATCAAATTTTTAAAATGATTTAAAATATATTCCAAAATGATTAATCCCTCTGAAAGTTGTAACTTTTAAATTTCCCAAAATATATTTTAAGTGGTTTTGAAAATCTAATTTTGTAATTTAATTACCATGCATTTCAAAAAGATCAAGGATTTTTTTTTCGCATGTTTTGGAAATGAGTAATTCAAAATTTTAAAATATTTTTTCTTTATTGTTTAAATTTTGAAATGTGTGGAAAATATATATGGAAATGCAGAAGACAATTACCTCAATGGATATTTAGAAGCAACTGTTGGCTTGGATTTGACGATAAAAGAAAAAGATAAACATTTTATTATTATTATTAGGAAAACAAAAATTTTATCAGCTTTGAAACCCTGTTCAAGTAACAGTTTAGATATTAAATAATAGACAACTTAACTTTCTATTCATTACTTCCAGGTAAACTCATTTCATATTTACAAATAAAATTTTAAAACTGTTTTTTAAGATTATTTATAGATAACGGACATTTTATGTATTCATAATTGAGGTTGATTTGTCGTCATGTTCAAAATTTCTAAATGAGAACAGTGTCGTGTTACAATAATGATTTCAATAATTTTTTGTTTTGTTTTATTTTTTTAAATGGTACATTTTCTTTTGGAAAAAAAATATATCTTCTAGGTATGAGAGTAGTTGAAATAACTTACTTAGGGTCATATTAAGATATTATTGGACTTCCTAACCTGATTCATATATTATGGATTAATCTTAATCCATTTTGAAAAGAGTTTTTTTTTCTTTACCAGGTGAATGTGTTAAAAATGTTTTAACCTTACATACTATTTAAGAAGCTCAAACTAACTTTGATTATTTACGAAACTTTTGCTAAATGTTTTTTAAATTATACTGGTTCTTAACAAATTTAAAATTGAAAATTTATTCCTGTATATTTTACATTTAGAACATAAGGCTCAACCAATTCGTTTTGTCAGGTTAATTTATCATAATTTGAATTTAACCTATCTCGATATTTTGTAGGTGGTTTTGACCTTAGTTGTCTTTATTTTAATCAAAATTAACATAGTTTGACATGCTTGACTTGACTTTGTTAAAAGTAAGTTTAATTTGACTTGGCCCTAAGTCTATCCAATTTTTACTTAGTCAATATAGACTTGATTCTACTTCATATAATATGGTTGACATGACTCAACTCTAACATGGACTAAACTTGAAGTGGATCCAACTTCACTTGACTTGAGGATAGTTAATTCAATTAAACTTCAAATGGACTATAAATGAGTCGAACCGAGGTAGGTCTAACTTCACTAAACTTTACATGGCCCAACGTGATTTTAGATTGACTTAATCTAATATGGGCTTGACTCTACTTGACTTTACTTAAACTTAACTTGAGTCTCTCCAATGTGGATCTAACCTAACTTAGGATGAAGTGGGTTTACTCAACTCGAACAAATGTGTGCATGAATTGATTCACTTTGAGTTGTGGCCAACCTAACTTATAAAGACTTTTACTTAACTTGACTCATGGTTACCAACCAGAGATACTATTAACTCGAGTTAACTTAACCTTAATTTTTGCCTGATTTTACTAATAATAAATGTCTTTTCATGTGTAATAATATTTTTTAATATTTTCCATTTTTAAATACTTTTTACTTTAAAACTTTACTAATGAGTTAATCTTAATCCATGATAATTTTGTTGACATTTTTATTTTATGAACCTTTTTTTATATACATTTTTAAAGCCTTGACCCAATTGGATTAAGGTAAGCCGAATTGATAAGTCTATATATTATTTACCCGAAAGTTTAGAATCTTATACTTGAAAGACACTTTCAAAGAGTAAGAAAAAAAAGTATTTTAGTTATTATGATCACAAATCTTAAAGTATACATTAATATCTATTATAAACTATACATTATTTTAAGTTATTATTTTATTTCATGATTTACAAATCCCTAATATCAAGATTATATTTTGTTCCTAATTTACCAAAGGTTTAATTATTCGGAATATACTTAGTTTGGTTCCAAAATTTCAGAATAGTACCCACCTTTAAGTAATGTGTATCAATGTAGTGACCTTCGTTAAGTTTTCGCAAGCGCCGTTAAGAACTTTGTCACGTGTCAGCCTCTGATTTTTTTTAATTCTTTTATTTTTTTTTATTTTTTTTTGAATTAAAAAAAAAATTGGCACATGTCAAATACTTGATGTGACACGTGACAATGTATCGTCACGTGGTAAGTTACCTTCCAAGTGTCATTGTATTGATTTCAACTTGGTCCCTATATATGTCTTTTTGTTTCAATTTAGTATCCATATATGTTTATTCGTTTTAATTTAGTACCTGCTCTATTTGTTTCAATTTTGTCAATATCTTTTTACAAAAAGAGAAATATTGTGTCTCCCTTAAGACCAAATTTATTATTTAAATAAATGTTATATTTATATTTTTTATTAAAAATGACTTATAAAATTAGGTATTGAAATTTATATTAAAGTTAATAGTAAATATCATGAATAACAAATTTACCAAAACTTTGTTATTCATGAGTATAACAAATATCAAAGTAACAAAACATAAATTTGTTATTCATGACTTTTACCATTAACTTTAATATAAATTTGAATACTTAATTTTATTAGTCATTTTTAGTAACAAATATCAATATAACATTTATATAAATAATAAATTTTGTATTAAAAGAGATACAATATTTCTCTATTTAAAAAAATATATGAACAAAATTCAAACAAATAGAACAGGGACTAAATTGAAACATATATATATATATATATATATATATATATATATATATATATATATATGAGTACTAAATTGAAATAAATAGAGATTAATTTGAAATAATGACACTTGACAGGTACCTTGACATGTGATAGTACCTTATTATGTGTTACTGACAATGTCGTATGTCACATCAAAAATTTGACACGTGAATTTTTTTTTTAAATTCAAAAAAAAATTAATTAAGAAATAAAAAAAAATTAAAAAAAATCAAAAAAAACAGAGACGGATAAATACAAAATACTTAATGACGTTTGCAAATAACTTAAAAAAGTATTACATTATTACACATTGTGAATTTGAATAATAAATTGAAATAAACTAATAGGTACGTTTTAAAATTTTAAAACCAAACTAGATATCGGAGTAATTAAACCTTTACCAAATTACGGTAAAATAATAACAAAAAAAACGCAAATTTTTGAACTACGTAAAAACAAAGATAACTCTTACCCCAGTAAAAAAGAAAAAGTTAAAAGGACCTTAGTCTTGAAAAGGAAATATTTAAAGGAGTAAACAGGAGGAGGACGAAAGGATATTGTCAGCGCTGTGGATTTTGATTCGTGAAGAAAGATCAGCATAGAAGGGGAACAAAAGAAGAATATAAGAGAAACAGGAAGGAGTAAAAGCCAGCAAATTTTCCCGTTCCAGTGGGAGTAAACGAATCCGTAAACACAGAATCAACAAAACAAAGAAGACGAGTAAACAGTGTCGTACGACGTCGCTCTTTGCTCTCCTCTTCCTCCAGGCCACACTCATTTCGCTCCACAAATTATTCGCCCGTCGCAGCATCGACGCATTTATCATCTTCCACACGTGCGTTTCTTACCTCTAATTCCGTTACTTCTTCCTCTTTTTGTTTGGTTAGGTTCAAGTTGCTTTATGTTGTTAGGGTTCTCCGCAATGCACCTTCTCTTGTTTTCAATTCTTAATTATTATTCATCGCACTGAAATCATAACCGATCAATCGCAATTCGCGTGTTACTTGGATTTGATTACTAGCTCTTGGCTTTCTGAACTAATTTCCTTAGCATGCAATTGGGGTTCAGGCTGCGTTGTGGTCCTGCTGGATGTTGAGAGTTCTAGCTTGTGGGAATTGTTTTGCTTTGGAGTGTTTGTGATTAGAGGAAGGGTGATCAAAGGTTATTTCCTTATATGTCGGAGTTTATTGGGGCATATTGTATCATGCATAATCTCTCATTGGGAGAAAGGATAACTGTGGGGAGAAGGAGCTGGAGAATACCATTGCATTGACTTTATTAATTAACAAAACAAAATGTGCGTCCACTATGTACACAGTAATGTAATCTTGTTAGTGGCTATACTCCGATAAGTGGTTTGGCCTAATGTAGTTATAATTTGTCAGTCGCATATATTCTCATCATAGACAGTGATAAAATTATATAAGATATTGTGTGGCATGCAAGTTATTGTGATTGTATCCTTTGTTCCTTTTGTTTTCTATCCCTAGTTTCGTGTTTTTTATTTTTTTTATATATATGCTTGATAAATGCTAATATGACTGGATATTAACTGTTTATTTTTTGGAAACTTTGGAATTTTGGGAACGTAAAAATCACCTTTTTGTTAATTATTGTTTTAGTGTTTTGATTTCATTCTAGTTTTCAATAAAATCATTTTTTTCTTTGAAATAGATTTTTGTTGCATTCATCTTTTAGATGTGACTGGAGTTGGAAGATGTATGCATATACCCTATACGCCCTCATTTGTGTTTATTACTGTTTTTCCTTTCTTCAGGGTCCGTAGTCATTCCAAAATCCGTCTTATGGATATTGCCTCTTACACATACTTTTGGATGTCTCTGAGGATCTCAGCCTAAGAGTAAACTGTAGCCATATTGTTTGTTTAAGATGCCTTTAGGCTCAAATTCACAGTCAGCGGAAGTTTGCCTTGCAATGAATCAGAATGCACTTTCTTCCTCTGACAACCATGGAAGGACCTTAAAACCTGAGGAGGATAAAGAAGAAGGGGAGGAGGAGGAAGATGAGGATGCAGATTTTAACCCATTTCTAAAGGAAACTCTTTCCCAAGAAGCTTCTTCAAGTTTGAGCTCTGAAGTTGATGGTTTGGATGGTAATGTGGTCACTAGTAAGCCATCTGTAGGTTCAGAGTTATCAAAGGTAACAACTAAGGAGCAAACCTGTACTGCTGTAGATAATGAACATGGCGAGGAGGAAATTGTTTTACAACCTTCTGGTATGATCTCTTTGTCAGAGATGAATCAAGTGAAGCACAATGACCTAACCAGGGTGGCTGATGGCAATGGTTCAAGGACAGGAGAACTAAGTGACAAAACAAATTCTCGAAGTCCTGTAATAGACGTAGACAATGAGGATGCTATCTGTATGCGCACCAGAGCTCGTTATTCACTTGCAAGTTTTACACTTGATGAGCTTGAGACTTTTCTTCAAGAAACTGATGACGATGATGATCTCCAAAATGCTGATGATGAAGAAGAGTATAAAAAATTTTTAACAGCTGTTTTACAGGGCGGGGATGATGATCTTTCAACTCATGAAAATGAAAATCTTGATGATGATGAGGATAACGATGCAGACTTCGAGATAGAACTGGAGGAGTTGTTGGAAAGTGATGCTGAAGACAACTCAATGGTTAAAACCCGAAAAGAATCTGATCGAGCTGGACGACGACCTGAGACTAGGCAAAATAAGCGTCAAAAGGTGTCTGCACAATGTGAGAAGAAAACATTAGGAGAAGTCAAGAGGCCACTCCGCCCCATTTTGCCTAATTGGCTGAACGGAACTCTAGCTTCAGGAAAAGGTTTGGTTCCTGAGGCTTCTCTGAGCTTTCAGTCTTCTGCTTCAGGAAATGGTCTTGTCAATGGGTTCACTCCCCTGCAGATTGGTCAGTTGCACTGTTTGATACATGAGCATGTACAACTTCTTATTCAGGTGTTCTCTTTGTCAGTTCTTGAACCTTCCCAAAAACAGGTTGCTTCTCAGGTTCAAGGTTTGCTTTTTGAGATGCTTCACAAACGTGATGAAATATTAGCTTCAAAAAGAGTTCCATATCCCACTGTTTGCTTTTCTCCATCTTTTACATGCTCATCTGTGTCTGAAGAAGGCTCAAAGTTTGTCCAGGTCCAGTCCAATACAGAAGAATATGGTCTTCCACAAGATGCACATAATGTTTTGTGTTCTCAATCAATTCAGAGATCCTCTGAAGGTTTGAACTTGCAAAGCTGTTTCCAACCTGCTGAGAGTTCTTTCTGGATTCCCTCTGTAAGAGGCCCTGTAAAATCTATTTTGGATGTTTCTCCTCTTCATTTAGTAAGAAGCTACACTGATGACATTAATTCCGGTAGGTCATTTTAAAGACTGCAAGTTTTCTTCTGGTTATTTCATTTTGTGCTGGTTTGTAAAAATAAATTCTGCATACTCAGGAATTGGTTTAAAATTCCTTTTACAGCTGCCCAAGAGTTTCGAAAGCGATACATTGAGTCTTGTTCCGATTCACCTGTTGAAAAGGAACCTCTCTTTCCTTTTTCTTCACCAGTTGCTGAAGCTAATAGTGAAATTTCTAGTGGAACCACCGCTAAAGCAGTTAATGCAGTCTCAACTTCACCGGGTCAACAACAACCAAAGAAAACATTGGCTGCTATGCTGGTTGAAAGTACAAAGAAGCAGTCAATTGCTTTGGTGCCGAAGGAAGTTGCAAAGTTAGCTCAAAGATTTTTGGCCTTGTTCAATCCAGCATTATTCCCACATAATCCACCCCCAGCAGCAGTTGTAAATAGGATACTTTTCACTGATTCTGAGGATGAGTAAGTTGCATGCCTCTTCATTATGCCAACCAACTATATTAAATGATCTACTATGAACATTCTTGATTTTTATTCTGTTTATTTAACATTACCATGGACTATGTTTACATATGTCTGTGATGTAGACAGGTAGGAGGTCTAAAGTATGCAAGTAAACTTTTGAACTTTTTATACGACTTTAAGTATGTTCAACGATCTTAAATCTGCATTGTCCTTAGAAGATCTTAGAGTTTGGCTCAGGGTCTAAATTAATTCCACAAATATTCCTCGTAATGTGAACATCGTTCAAGTCTTATAATGACTACAATGGCTATATTTCAAGTTCTGTTTCATGCCCATGATTGGACAATTGGAGTGTGGACAGATTCAGGTGGCAAGATAACTTTGTCACACACGCCTAGGAATAGTGATCTAGACTGTAAACAAATGCAGGTTGCCCTGTAACGGATCTAGGCTATATTTTGTGATTTGAAATCGAGTCTAATTTAACCTCATGAAATTAGCTTGTCAAAGTTTAGAATACGGCTTAGGGTGTACTATCTTACAAAATTGGCTTGTGAGGAGAAAACTGCTCAATCTCACAAGGACCACATTGACTATATCGTTAGTTGATGCTATATTGCAACACAACTCCTCATATCTAGCAAGTGGACATCTGCAATGTGAAAAAAGTGGATGGCCAACCACAATTCTCTTCCATGCTTAGGAATAGACATCTAAAGCATAAAAAAATCCAAATTTCTTTAGAAAGTGGATTTTAAGTCTAATTTAACTTTACAAAACTCGCTTGTGTGGTAAGATTTGCACCTAATAATATATTATAGTTCGGTCATTTTTCTATTCCATGTAAGATCTTCGACACTCTCTCACTCCTAGAACTAGACATTTGAGCATGATCCAATAATGGCTTGACAAAGGGTAGTATGATAGACCCAACAAATCTTGTTAGGATAGACTCCAATACTATCTAATAAGGTGAACTTTAAGTATAATTTAATTGTACAAACTTGGTTTGTAAGGTGATGCATCCACTGTAGCCGATGTGAAATCTCTAATACATTCCATTATGTCAAGAATCGAACATCTCGAGTTTGGAAATAAATATTTATGGGTGGTCCTATAGTAGGTGACATGATATGCTCAACAAATCTTGCTAGGATAATCTTTAACGGATCATCTTAGAAAGTGAATTTTATGACTAACTAAACCTCACTAAACCAATTTGTAATGTAAGATTTACACTTAATTATATACTATAGTTTCACCATATCATTAATTGATATTACATCTTCAATACACCCTATCATGTCGAGGACCGAACATCTCGAGTGTAAGGCTTGATATTTGTGGGTAGTCTGATCATAAACCAATAGTTAGTGAAATGATAAACCTAACAAAATATGCTTAGATTCTAACACCATCTTAGGAAGTGGACTTTCAACTTAACTCAACCTACCAAAATAGACTTGCAAGGTCAAATTTGCGCCCACTAATGTCCAATAAATTGATAATATTTTTAGTCAAGGGATCTCCAATATATCTATGATAGGTTTTGATACTATCTTAGAATTTGGGTTTAGGACAAAACACATTGATGTAGTTCTTTGAGTTTAAATTTTAATGCCGAATGTTAATATCCAGATTGAATTAATTGATGTGGCTTGCTGGAAATAATATTAGTGAATAACCTTAGAATTGTATGTTAATGTATCACACAGTAAAATTCATTTCTAGTAGTGTTTAGGAAGTCGCACACAAATAACAGTAGCCTAGGAAATAGTCTCTAAAGTCCAATATCAACCTATTAATATGGATGTCTAGTATAACCTATACTTGAAAAACTCAACACTTATGTAAAACATTCTACTGTATGATACGAAAACATTCCCATTTTGATTTCTCATTAAAACATTTTGTTCTGTGTTTCTTCTTTATTCCTCTAAGTTCAACATGGTTGTTGTATTGGTGTGTATGAGGCAATGAAACTTGATAAAGCTAGCAAGACTCTACTGTCTATGTTCATCTTGTCTCAAATGAAAATATGATTGCTTATTATACTATGCTTGCTTAGTAATTTAAAAAGTTCCAGTTAGACCTCAACATTTGCTTTAGTTGGTTATAAATATGAATAAGCGTTTTGAATAAGTGAAGCAGAGAAAAATTAATCATTTGAGATGTCTCTGGTGAAGATATTTATTTCAACATTCTATCTTTTTGTGTGTTCCTTGAATTTGATGCACTACGAGTTCTCTTTTGGTTATTCATTAGTCCTATGTTTGAATTATTGTATGTGTATAAGAGAGTACCTTCAATTATATTTCTCTTTCTTTGTACACTTCTACACTTTCCTTTTAATGAGAATATTTTCTTTTATCATGAAGTATATTTTTTAGTGTATAATATACACTACAGACAACCACCTATTGTGGTCTTTGTGGAGATGGAAGACAAGTTGACACTATTATGTTCTGTTGGTGTTTGCCTGTTTGTCTGTTTTTCTCTGTTTTATTTATTGGAGCTAAGAGCATTTTTTATTTATCACTAATTTAAACCGTAGTTTACTTATCAAATTGTTTTCCCTTCATAGTTGTTTTAGTCTGCTATTATAAAGATTTATTACCTCAATTATTATCTCAATTGCATATGAGAAGCTTATGGAGTTAACATCTCTTCGTTTTAATTTTATTCCAGATTACTAGCCTTAGGGATAATGGAATATAATACAGATTGGAAAGCAATTCAACAACGTTTTCTTCCCTGCAAGTCTAAGCATCAGGTATATACTATTGCAAATTTCTTTTGAGGATTTTTTGGGGGTGAGGGGGACAGGCAAAAGTTTGACTGTTGAATCATCTTCATTTTATTTTTGTTGCTATCTTGTTCTTGTTAACAGTAAATAGACTGTGTTTTTTGGCAGATACATGTATGTTAAATTTTTTTTTGCTATGCTTTCTGTCCTTTAGGTATTTTCCCTCATATGGGAGAATTCTTATGGTTTTATATTGAGACTGGAATCAGTTGTTTTTTTATTGGTCATCATACAATGCTGTATGATTAAATGGTTTGGATATGGTTTATTGGTTAGATTAATAAAGACCCTTTAGCAGTAACTGGATGGAGATCCTCCAGCCAAAAGCACTATAGGCTTTACATTGTTACTACTTGCCATTTTCTGTCTCTATGCCTCATGTTCTTTTGGCTGAAGAAATACCAAAACCAAGTGTCTGAAAAACACTACACTCAACAGTAGGATCCTCTGAAACACAGGTTAAGGAGTGAAAAAAGTAAAATAAAATAAAGAGCAATTAAACAAGTCTGTTCCTGTCTGTTTCAAGCTGTTTTGTTTTACTATAACAAACATGTTTCAAAGATAAAACATAAACAGTCTTAGTTGTCAAATTAGAGTCCTGGATACAGCTTTGGAAAGTTGGTTTTATTTTAATGATTGTTATAGGTGGCATAGTATACTATATTTAACTTATTGGTTGGGCAATAAGTTCCTAGTTGTCAGAGCAGTATCCTGGATACACTTTCTTTTATCCCTTTAACATGGTGCTATTAGGTCGATGACGCTACATTTATCATTTGTATTTGGGCGTGCTTATTCCATAGAATTGAATTGTTATCATGATGATGACTTGCATTCCTTCTTTTTACTAGGTTTTGAGTTAATTTGAAATGTTTTTGTTGAATAGTTTAGGTCAGCAATTCCAATATCAAACGTTGCTATCTGTCTAAATATGAAATGGAATGTTCTGGTTACAGATTTTTGTCAGGCAGAAGAATCGTTGCTCTTCAAAGGCATCAGAGAATCCAATAAAGGTGAATTTATATACATAATCTTATATATGGTGTTAGATTGTAACTAGTCATTAACTATTACTGATTTGTTAATCATTAGCTGTTACAGATTCTAGGAAATTAGGATCATTGATTCCTTAATTATGCAAAAATTTAATGTATTTGATTGTGTAAATTAGTATAAATACATACTATGTGGTCTGCATTAGAGACACAACATCAGATAAGACAAACATAGTCTTAGCATATGGTATCATTGCTAGATAAGGGTCTGCATGGTTTGGATTTATAATATAAAACCCAAAAAACCATTTATAAACTGTATTATTAGTTTAGTTTTAAAAATATGACCAACTCTGTTTTTTAACCAAAACCAGTTTGGTATTAATGAATTGGTTTCAAATTAGTTTCTATCCAGTTTATATGCATATCTTCCAGTGCACTCCCTACTCCAATGTGTTTACTTTAAATCTTCAAACAAGTCGTCTTCTGCATAATTCATTCACATGAACTAATTCTAGAAAAAGCTCTATCAAAAGGTTCTTCCCCTAATGAGACTGGTTGGTAAAGGCAACCACTAGGATGAGAGTTGTGAATGTTATTTTTATGGTTCAAAATTTGACTTTTAAAAATGGTTTTTTAATTTCTAAACCAGTTTTTGTAGTTTATGAGCCTGGTCGCATTCTTGGAGGAAAACCAGTTCAGTAACTTCAGTTTAATTGCCGCATTCAATCATTGGGTTTTTTTAAATGTAATTTGTGGTTCAGAAGTTTTCACATTTGAAAGACTTTTCGAATTTATAAACTCCATTTAGTATTTAGGAACCAGATTGCATTCTAAGGGGAAAATCGGTTATGTTAAATAACTGGTTTTAGTCATTTTGTCTTTGCAAATGTAATTTGGTAGGTTTATGGTGTGGATTGGTTAAACTGGTTTTTCCTAACACCCCCATTTTACTAAAATCCAATGGTCATGCATGTGAATCTTAGTTATCTGATTCATGGCTACTAGATAATGAATTAGAAATTAATTTTGTGCATTGCAAATTGATGTTTTGTTCCCTTATAATAGTGCATTATTGGAAACATAGGTGTATCGTAACTAACAGTTATTATAATAAATAGTTGCCACAATGTTAAGGGTAAAATCATAAGGAAATATGTACACAATTTTTTTTTTATGGAAGTGTAGCCCCTTTTATTATATACTGTAGATGGTTTGATCATTCAAAGTGAGACTGCGAAACCATAAAGCTTTTTCGTTGAATGAGATTTTCAGTTTCATTCAACAAAACTTAATTTTTCTAACTGCAACCCAAACACATCCTTAATCACATCAACATCACTCATTATTTTGATTTAGATCCTTATCCCAGTGGCATGATGACTTCTCAAGGGGTTAGCATGCTTTCTGAGCACCTTGTATCTGTTTTCACTTTATAGCGTATATGCCTATTATAGCTCTGTATTTATAGGCTTGTGGCACATATGGAACCATACTATACTCACTAATTAATAAAATAATGGTTGATATTAGTTGCATGGTTTCTCTATACAGGCCGTTCGAAGAATGAAAACCTCCCCATTGACTGCAGAGGAGATAGCATGCATTCAAGAGGTAACATATTCAACACTTCAAGTGCATTTTGCGTTTGAAAATTTTCTGCTAGATAGCATTATTTTGACTTGATGATGTATGACAGGGACTCAAGATTTATAAATTTGATTGGATGTCAGTATGGCAATATATTGTTCCACATAGAGATCCGTCCTTGCTTCCACGCCAGTGGCGCATTGCTCTTGGCACTCAAAAGTCATACAAGATAGACGAATCAAAAAGGGAGAAGAGGAGATTGTACGAGTCACAAAGAAGAAAGTTAAAGGCTGCCTCATTAGAAAGTTGGCGAGCTATATCTGATAAAGAGGTTTGTTACTGTCTGGAGCTTAGAAGCTTTGTTTTGAATTTTATCACCCTGGTCTTACATGTGTTTGAGATGCCATGATAGTCTTCTTAAATGTCGCTTTTGTTTACTACCTGAATGGCTTTGGACAAGTGACAGATAAATACACAGTGTACAGTTTTCAATTTACTCTTGTGGAATCTTGGTTCACATGTTAGTTAACAGGAAATTATAAATCATTGTAAATTGTCGGCATGCTTATATATATATATTTCTAAATTGCATGTTTATTATGTACGAAACTTCTCACCTCTACACATGTACATTGCCGGTTTTTCTATCATAACACTGGTCTATCTGGCTTCTCTTATGGGTTATCGAGGAGTAGAATTCACAGGTTTTTTTTGGAATTTATTGCAGGATTGTGATACTGAAATTGCTGGTTCAGAGTCCATGGATTATTCAGATGTACCATACGTGCACCAGGCATTTCTGGCAGATTGGAGGCCAGACACATCTGCTCTTGGTTATTCTGAACGCATTCCGACTACATCTGGAGAAGGAAATGTTGCTCACAATGCATTTTCTCAGAATATTCGATTTTATAGGGGTACTCAAGATTATGGTTTAAGTGGAAAAGTTCAATATCAGAATGGTAATCAATCTGCATTTCCGTCTGTATCTTACCTACCTCAATTTTTTCACACTACATCTGATTTGAGAAATGGAATGAATGGTGCTCCTAGCGCCCTTAATCCTAAGAAACCAGTTTTTAATGTGACTTCTAGCACCAAGTACTATTGTCGGCCCTATCGGTCTAGGAGGGCACATAATGCCCACTTGGTGAAATTGGCTCCTGAGTTACCCCCTGTAAATCTTCCTCCTTCTGTTCGTGTGGTTTCTCAAACTGCTTTTAAAGGGTTCCAGTGTGGTACGTCTAAGGTTTATCCTCCTGGAGGTGGTGTAGCTGCTTCTAGAGAAGATCATTTTGCTTCTCAAAATCATCATGGCGAGAAATCTGAAAATGTCCATCCTGTTATAGGTGCAAAGCCTGCATTGAAAGACACTATCAGAAATTCTCAATTAGAAAGATCTGAAACTGTTGAAGGCAGATCTATTGGGGTAGAAAAAGGTACCTGTACCGATCTTGAGATGCATCCTCTCTTGTTCCAGGTCACTGAAGATGGCAATGTGCCTTATTATCCATTGAAATTTAGTTCTGGCACTTCTAGTTCCTTCAGCTTCTTCTCAGGAAGCCAACCACAGTTAAATCTCAGTCTCTTCCATAGCTCACAGCAACAAAGCCACATTGATTGTGCTAACAAGTCGTTAAAGTCTAAAAATTCCATTCTAAGATCTGGAGGCATTGATTTTCATCCACTTCTTCAGAAATCTGATGATGCACAATCACCTAATTTTGATTCCAATCAGCCTGAGTCACTGGGCACTAGTGGTGTGTCGGCAATAGCGAATAGATATTCTGGCCTTATTGACAAATCTAATGAACTTGATTTGGAGATTCACCTTAGTTCTGTGTCTGGAAGGGAGAAATCTGTGAAAAGTAGACAGGCAAAAGCACGTGATCCTGCAGGGTCCCAAAAAACTGTAGTAATTAGTGGAATAGCGAGGGAACCTCTAGAGGACAGCGTTCCTCATTGTCAGCAGGGTGGGGAAAATGTTTCAGCAAGCAGTCGTGGGCTTGCTTCAAGTTATCCTTTGGTTGTTCCTAATGATAACATTGCCAGATATGATGTAAATGATATTGGTGATCAGTCTCATCCCGAGATAGTGATGGAGCAGGAAGAGTTAAGTGATTCTGAGGAAGATATTGAAGAACATGTAGAGTTTGAGTGCGAGGAGATGACTGATTCTGAAGGAGAGGATGGTTCTGGCTGTGAACAAGCTCTTGACGTTCAAAATAAGGTAGTTGGTTTAAATTCTCACTTTCCTTTTAGTTTTGTGCATGCCTGTCTCTCTGTGTGCATTTATAAATTACAAATTTTATGAATAAGGAGGAGAAATACAATTTACAAATTATTACGATTTGAAATAACATATATCTTCTCTTGTATAGTTTCCCCCGTACTTCAGTCTTCCAAATTAAAAGAGAAACTAAAATATTTGTTTTGTTTGTAAAAAAAATTCATTTTCAAATTTAATTATCAAAAAAATCATTCCCTTTCTTATTTTTTGTACTAATTTTTGAAAATAGAAATTAGATGAAAATAAGGTAGTATATTTGTAAAAAATGTGAAAACAATGGAAAACATTTTTTCAAAGAATTAGGCCGGTAAATCTTTGTTTTCTAAGATATGTGGAACTAGCAATTATCCTTGTTCTTCAGCTTTACTACTAAACTCACTATTTTCGTATTAAATTAAACTCTTTAACCTGTAAAGTACTTAACTTTTTGTTTGAGTCATACATGGATTGATAGGGCTTACTTCTATTTTAATGTTTGTATTGTTCACATTATCCTTGTCAGCCTGTCAGTTCTGTTGGCTGAGCCATATCTGAGCTCTAAATAAATTGCTAGCTGATTCATTGATTGCACGTGATTCTTTGCTTTTCTTTTTCTGTTGCTTCTTGCTTCATGACTATCTGATGCATTGTGAGCCAGTATTTTTATAACAGTAGAGCCTCCATGGCAGTTAGTTAGTGGTTGATCATTGTAGTCCTTTATCATGCTACGTAAGATTCAAGACCCCAGTCTTCTTCTGAAGCTAATTCATATTATCACTCAGCTAATTATTTGTTTATTTTTCTTCCCTTCTAACTCTCTTTTAACTTTGTTTCGTTAGGAGGTCTCAATTTCTTCTCAAGTCGATGGCGGTCTCCTTACAAATAATACAGCTCTAAATATTACTTTGACAAATGAGGAACAAGATGACCGAAGTAGTTCTTCATGGCTAAGTTTAGACTCGTGCACGGCAGGTAACCCTGTACTTTCAAAGGCCATGCTTGGACACAGTACGAGTATGATTGGGGAAGCTTCTGCTTCAAGAAACTTCTCAATTGGTAAAGTTGTCACAGGGGAGACACACACCATAGACATGGTACAACAGCCAACTGTGGGTCCTCACGTGTCTACCACTCCACGAAAACCCAGGAAGCGTTTTGGCAAACCAAAGGCAAATTTAAATATAGGTCTGACTGTTGAAAGATCAAGCAATGATGGTAATCATGAAAATGGTTGATTTAAGTATTCTGGCAAGTGGGGTTCGAATAGGATTGACTATCGAAAGGTCAGGCCACGATGGGTTGATTGAAATGTTCTGTCAAATGGAGTGCAATTGAATTTTGCACGTTCACGCCATGATGATAATGTGGAAGTTTGTTGATTGGTGCACCATCTGAACTAACTGAGCTTCTTTTTGTTGTTGCTTGGCATCTAATACTGTTGCTGCTAGTGCTGAACGACAGTTAACAAGAACATAATGGGGGGTTCTTCAATTTTTTCGACGTGCTGCACCAAGAATTGAGACTTTAATTTTGTACTGTTGTTACTCGCAATGGTTGAAGGTATCTTGCCTTTGTAAATATGTCGCTAGAGGTCATGGGCAAAATGACCTTGTCTCGTTCATGAAATTAATGAAGATCATGTACACAAGTTTTCTATTGCGAGCGTCCAATGTCTCTTTTCTTATGGTGGAAGTGACGAATTGTATATGCTAACCATATTACTATTTACTAATTCTGATGTCCCAACAAGTAATATTCAAGAATGTGCCCAGAGCATGTTGGCAAGCAATCCTTTGGACTTGCCTTTTCACAGCTTTCTCTTGCATTACTTTTGTTAAAAGTAAATATTATTCATTGCTGTTATCTAAAAAAATTCATGTTATGGTAAAACTACCTTCTCGGATGTCTTAACCAGACATATCTTGTAACAGTGTATACTTGAATACAAATTTTTAACATCAATGAAATTGCAATGGAGTCTATATGCTGTATTATTAATAAAGCATACAAACGTTGGTTTCGCTTGCGCGATGCCTTTGATGCCTTTAATTATTGACGTGAGTTGATTAAGACAATTTATTTTTAAAATTAAATAAATTTGATTATACAGCTATATTTTTTGCCCAAAGTAATTAATGTTTCTTTTCTATCGAAATATTTAAACATTTTGTGATGAATTTAGAATATAATAAAAGGAGTTGGTGTATCAGTGTGGAGACGAACTGTTATATTGCCGTATCTGTGTTTTGATAGTTTTTAGAGAAAAAGAAGAAATGAAGTTAAACGGAGAAGGAATCAGCACTCGAACAGCCGCATATACCTTTGGCAAATGCCACGTCAGAATTTGGACCCACAGAATTCCCTTACGTGGCTTACGTGGCTTACGTGGCTCTCTCCTCATTCCACCACTTCAAAATCGTTATCTCCAAACCTCATCCACTTCCTAGCATCACCTCCACTCATTTTCCACTTGTAACTTCCATGGCAATTGAGAATCCTAACCCAACACAACACAAAACAACTCATTCACACAAGGAGAGGATAAGACCACTCTCTCTCACACTCACAGAAACAAAAACAAGGAGGAAAAAAATCTCAAAATAAAGCAACCAAACCCACACACCAACACCCTCCTCAATCTCCTCAAACACAAGATCAACGAACAATAATGTCTTGCTCCAATCTCACAATGCTTGTGTCCTCCAAACCTTCCCTCTCCGACCCCTCCAACCTCTCCTTCCGCTCCGTTCTCAACCCTTTTCAGCTCCCTTCACAAAACCCAACTTCATGCACCCCTTCACGCTCTTCCTCAACCCAAGTTCAGTGTGGTCTCCGAGAGCTCAGAACCCGCATTGATTCTGTCAAAAACACGCAGAAAATCACCGAGGCTATGAAGCTTGTGGCAGCTGCAAAAGTCAGAAGAGCTCAAGAAGCTGTGGTCAACGCAAGACCCTTCTCAGAGACCCTCGTTGAAGTCCTCTACAACATCAACGAGCAGCTCCAAACCGAGGACGTAGACATTCCCCTAACAAAGGTGAGGCCAGTGAAGAAGGTTGCACTTGTCGTGTGCACCGGCGATCGCGGCCTCTGCGGCGGCTTCAACAACGCTATCATAAAGAAAGCTGAGAGTAGAATTAAGGAGTTGAAGGAACTTGGTTTGGAATACACTGTCATAAGTGTCGGCAAAAAGGGTAACACTTATTTCATTCGAAGGCCTTATATACCGGTTGACAGGTTTCTAGAAGGTGGTTCACTTCCAACTGCTAAGGAAGCTCAGGCTATAGCTGATGATGTTTTCTCACTGTTCGTGAGTGAAGAGGTTGACAAAGTGGAGCTTCTGTACACTAAGTTTGTGTCATTGGTGAAGTCAGATCCTGTGATTCACACTTTGCTTCCACTGTCACCAAAGGGAGAGATTTGTGATATCAACGGTGTGTGTGTTGATGCTGCTGAAGATGAGTTCTTCAGGTTGACCACCAAGGAGGGAAAGTTGACCGTGGAGAGAGATGTTGTGAGGACTAAGACTACGGATTACTCACCAATTTTGCAGTTTGAGCAAGACCCAGTTCAGATCCTTGATGCTTTGTTGCCTTTGTATTTGAACAGCCAGATACTGAGGGCCTTGCAGGAGTCTCTGGCCAGTGAACTCGCTGCAAGAATGAGTGCTATGAGCAATGCAACGGACAATGCTTCTGATTTGAAGAAGAAGTTGTCCATTGTCTACAATAGGGAGCGCCAGGCTAAGATCACCGGCGAAATTCTGGAAATCGTGGCTGGTGCCAATGCCTTGCAATAGTGCAATTTGTAGGTATTGTTATCATTATCATTGTTATATGATGTGTTTGTCTAAGACTAAAGCGGAAACGTTTTTTGTGCTGTATTTATTATTTTCCTTCTGAACTATGTATGTAATGAATTAATGATAGATCTATATATAAAGATTCAGCGAGTTCATGGACATGTTATGAAGTGGTGTTTCACATACTTTTTGCAAAATGTTCCACTGCAATGTGGTGATTGTGTTTGATACTGTGGAGACATATATTATAACGGGTTGTATAAACTAATAAAATATTATATCACTGAATCCTGATTCGTGAATTGAAACTGAGTACTAAGCAGAATGACACATAACATCGTATGGATGAAAACGGCACACAGAGAAAGATAAGCCATCTCGTGTTAGCTGGACTTTGGCATTGGATATCTACATCACACTTTCACCACAATATCTTGATAGTTTTTCCTCTCAGAGTTTTTATATTTTTATTTGATTAGAGAAAGTGAGAAAGTAACTTCTTATACCGATTCTATTAAATGTAGCAGTGCATGTAATTTGTCTTCTGCTAACATGTTATAAGTAAACATTCTATTCTCATGCTTCCTTGCAATAAAGTTATGCTGCTGGAAATGTTTTTGGAATTATGTAGCTTAGAAAATGCACAATGATGATGCAATTTTAAAAGGCCATTTTATGTTCGTCAGGTTCTGGTTTGATCTCAGGAGATAAGCACCTAATGCATTAGAGTGAAGAAATTGTTCTGGAGCTTCTCAAAGGAGGTCAAAGTACCTTTTTATGTCTTGTCTTCTCCTCAACTTGGTTCTGATTTCTTCTAAAGCAGAAAAGTTCATTGTTCTTCAATTCTATGATGGAGCTGTAGGGAAAAGGAATATGAGTACAGAGAACACCGAGTCTGAACAAATTACTTGCAAAAAAATGACATGCACAATTTGTATTTGTATACTAAATCATGTGAAAAGTAATATAAACCCTTTGTCATCCATCTATTTGACATTCGAATTTGTGGTGCCATTATATAAGCAGAAACTTTTTCTTAAACGCTCAGACCAAATTGATCACTGTTTTGTTGAATATCATTGGAATGAACACTTCTAAATACAGAAATCAAAGCTTTCATTGCAACATAAAAGAGTTTGATAGCTCAAACATCTTTAACACACTTCACACTCATTTTATCTTCACTGTATTTTGTCAATGTCCAGGTATTATTTTAATCAAACACACACACACATATATATATATATATATATATATATATATATATATTCATTTTTGTATATGGATTGGCGGTGTTTTCTTCATACTCCTCTTAAATATCTTCATCTCGTATACTTGTTTGTTGCTTTTCTCAATCTTGCTTCAAATATCTTCATGTTTTGTTGATTATCATTGCGCATGGAGCTCATTATGAAATAATTTCAAACCACATTTGTAGAGACTATAGAGCTATTGTTGGACAAGGAAATACCTTAATGTTGTGATGTATAATTGGAGGAAGAAACAAAAAAGATAGTAGGATCAACACTAGGATTGTTTGATTGTTGTTGTTATTGTCTTTTTTTTTTTTTTTTTTTTTATGTTGAAGAATGAAAGAAAAACTGCAAGATAGAAGATAAGGTTCATTAGAAGGATTTTAGTTCAGAGAACATGATAAAAGTTGAGACCTTTCAAAAACAGATAATATGTTTCTTATGTTCGCATGATTTTTGAGCGATTGTTTACAACTACAAGATTCACAGTTTGGTGTTGGATTCATCCCAAAGACTTTTTAGTCAATGAAAAAAAGTAGAATCTTTTTTGAAGATCTATTCAAAGCTCTCTCTTGCACTAGATATATGAAATTTGATAAGAAAAAATGTGAACGATACCAAAAAAAAAAATGCCCATATTATTTGTTACGTTAATTCCAATAATCAAATAAGGAATTTTTTTTTTTTATATTTTTAAAAGACGAAACTGTTTATGACTCTACTCCATTTGTACTAATTGTCTCCATTGAGAGGAAGAGAAATAATAATATTCTTACGTGTAATGAAGTTAATAAGGAATATAAAATTGATTATGAGAAAACATATTATTTAAATTTAAGTTTAATTTTTATATTACATGATGGAAATAATGAGTTTTAGTGCAAAATGGATTAATTGGTTAAAAAGTTGTTTAGAGTCATCTTCAATCTCAGTTCAAGTTAATGGAAGTTCCAACCAAAAGTTTAAACCATCCAAAGGTAGACAACATGATCTTTTAGTTCTACTTTTATTCCTAATTGTTGTTGAAACCCTAGGGGAATAATGAGGCAAACAACTTCAAAAAGATGCTCGAAGGCGTTAGAATGTGAAGTAAATGTATTGAGGTAAATATGTTACAATTTTTTATGATACTTTTTTTATGTGTTGGTTTTGAAGAGTATCTTTATATGTTTTGGAATCCAGATTTTTTACTGTTTTTTTTTTTGTGTTATTTTCTATTGAGCATTAAAAATACACTATATTGATATTTTAAAACTTCAAAATTAGTGGTAATCAATGTATTATGAAGACACAATACAAAAAAACTTAACAGAGAATTCAAATTCTATGTTTTGAATTTAATTTTTCTTAAAGCAAAATAGGTGGATTAGGGATGGAAGAGAAGAGATCAAGGAGAGTGTTATGACAAAATTTATTGAAATGCTAAATTGTAATATCATGTGTATTCCTTTTAGATATTTAGGTTTGTCTATTAGAGGTAATTCTAGAAAACACATCTTTTGACCATAAAAAGGAGATTGACATGGAAAGGGAAACATTTAACTTTTGCTAGAAGAATTTGCTTTGTAAATTTAGTTTTAGAAACATTACCATTATTCTATCTATCTTTCTTCAAAATGCCAATGGTTATCATTAAAGTTATTAAAAAATTATAACGGAACTTTCTTTGGGAAAGATAGAAAAATTGTTTGGGTTAAACGAGACACTTCATGCAAATCAAACTATTATGGATGATTAGATATAAAAGACATCAATTATTCAATAATTCTTTATTAGGAAAGCAAAGATTGAGGTTAGGAGTGGAAAAAAAAGTTTATGGAAGGAGGTATTATAGTCAAATATGAGAGACAAGTAGGAACTTTGATTAATTGGCTCGATTGATCATATATATGAGTCTTGGTTTGAAGAGAATAATACTTAAAAGGTAGGATTAGGGAGCAAAATCAGTTATTAACCTATTTCAACTAATAAAAAAAATAACAATTGCAAAACTAGGGAGTTGGGTTAACAACACTTGGGAATGGAAGTTGTCATAAGGTTTGATTTGATCGGAAGATTCATTAGGTACAATTTTTGCAAAAAATAAAAATAAAAATGTAATGCTGAATATGGAGGATACGTGGATATGGAAAGATGAAGAGTCTGATTTTTATACGGTTAAACTAAATTATCATAAGCTTTAAAATGAAAATCTTAGAGAGAATGATTTATATTGTAGGTTTTGGGAGGTAAAAGCGTTGTCATTAGCTCAATATTTTGCTTGGAGAATTTTAAAGAATGAAATTGCAACTAAGGATGTGATATGTATAGAGTAGAACATAAAATAGTTAATTATCTATGCTTAAGTTGCACGATAATTAGTCTTGTGTGGAACTTATGTGATATATGGGTTGAAGTTATATTGTACATCATAATTTAGTACAAAAATATTTTCAACGATTCGCCCAACTAGAATTAAATGACACAGAAATTTTGGTTGGAGATTACGTTGATAGTATTGATATGAGTTATCTCAAGCCATATTAATCTAGCACTTTATTTAGATAATAAAAAAAGTATATATATATATATATATATATATATATATATATATATATATATATATATATATATATATATATATACACGAGAATGCTAACCAGTGTCCTAAAGGCACTGGTTAAGAAATAATAAATGTGTTTTGATATCATCATTTTTACATTAAAAACTGAAATAATTAAATACAGTAATTAAAATAGTATAAATGCACATAATCAATTTTATAAAGACAAAAATATCCTTTTAAATGTGTAGACAATAACTTTAATTATTCCTTTTTTGTAACATTTTTAGATGGTTAACACTATTTTTTTTTGTTGGTTTTTCTGTTAATTTATACTTTCTTATGTTATTTTTTTTAAGTTTTAGATGTTTAACACTATTTTTTTGTTGGTTTTTTGTTAATTTAAATTTTCTTATATCTAATTTTTAGCAACATTAAAATATAGTTATTTTATTATTTAATTAGTTTTTAAAGTATATTAATTATTTATATACTTTTGTAGAATCCAATGTATATTAATTATTCTTAACCAGTGCCTAAGGACACTGGTTAGCAAGACCCTTAAATTAATTATTGTTTTAGAAAGTGAAATTAAAAATTTGAACCAAAATCAAACACACAGTGTGTTTTAGAAAAAACATCCATTTATCTTATGAAAGTAATTAGAATTCAATTAAAATAACTATATATAAGAAAAAAATAATTAAAGACATGTATAAGATCAACAGAAGAAACACAAAAATATAACTTGAAAATTCAAAAATTCGAGAACAATCATAACTAATGTATAAAGACAACTAAAGAATAATACTTTCTGATCTCAAATACACTTATACTTTTTAAAGTAAAAATTTAACTAAAACTTCACAACACTCTACTACAAGAGCATAAGAAAAGCTAACTACAAACTTAAAGTGTCTTTAACTTAGGATAACAAATACTATGAACTTAGAGTTCATTATATAATTACTAATACTCACTTCCTAATTTATTCTAGGCAATGTCTGATCTTTCAAAAATTTCAAAAAATTCAAAAATTTAATTTTAGAGAAAATGGTCAAATCCTCTTCTTTCTTGAAAACCAACGTTAAAAGAGAACAAAGACATCGCACAAGTAACAAACTTTAAAATGGACTGAAAGAATTTTATATTGATTTGATTTCTTGAAAATTCAATGTTCTTAAAAATCAATTAAACTAAAAATACTCTCTGTCACCTCCATCTTGCTTGGACATAAAGGCCCATTGAAAAAGACAATAGAGAATAAGACAAACAAAAATAACATAAAGGCTGCACTCCCATTAATTTCTTGGTCACTTCTCATTTATTTTTTAATAAACTTTTGACGATTTATTTTTTACATTCTCACAAATTTATTCTTAAATTGATAAAAGGGTGACTTAAAGAAATTAAAGAAGAAAATCCCAACACATATGACCTGGTACCAGAGCCCAAAACCTATTGCCTGTTATTCTAACATGTCATCTTTCTGGGCTTTTCTTCCTGCACCCCCACAATTTTTTGAAAGGACCATTGTATTCTTTATAAAAGTGATTTGGAGATTACTTATTCTAAAAATTTTCCAAAATAATATTTTTTAGAAGTTTTCGAATAATATTTTTAAAAAAAAATTTGGAATAGGATTTTCCATAATAAAATTTATGGAACAAGCATTCTGAAATATATATGATATTTTGGGAATGAACTTTTTAAAGCACGTTATGTATTTCAATAGTTAAGCGAGAATAGACAAAACTGTGGTGAAAATAACATAGTCATGCTATTAAAGCCCATAAATATTATTACACAAAAGGCCATTTCTTCCTGCACCTTCATAATTTGAATTTCCAATTTCGTAATTTTTTTATTCTACCATGTACAATTCAAAATATATTTTTTAATATTTCAAATTATATATATTGTGAAATATAAATGAAAAATAAAATTTAATTATATAATTTAGAATACACACAAAGTAAAAATATCTTTTAAATTATATTTCAAAATACACTTTAAATTTTAGATTATATAATCTAAAAATAAAATAAAAATGATGGGAGTGCAAATTGAAAGTATAAAGGTGGAGAAATAAAATGTCTAGTAGCGACCCAAAGCCTATTATTACTGAAAGATAGATACATGTGTCCAAGGAACAAAAATCAAAGCCTATGACTACAACATCTATTAAAGGAAAACAAAATGGAGAAATTAAGAAAAGGATACAAACTTTGGATAGGAATAAACGCTTTCTAATTTTTATTTTTAATTAATTAGCCAGGCAAAGGACAATTAACTGGTCACTGATATTTTTAATTGTTTCACTTAACTGCTAATATTTTTCATATTGGTAAAATGTTCAATATCTTCTAAAACATTTATCCAATAAAAGTATAAAAATACGTAAATACGTATGATAAAATATAATTTTTATAAATCAAATAAGAACATAAATATGTATGATAAAAAAAATTATAAATCAAATAAGAACATTATTTAAAGATTATAAAAATTACAAGTAATAATAAATTTTTGATGATAATGGCTTATAATGGCTTACAAGTAATAAAAATTACAAGTAATAATAAATTTAAAAAATTACATTATTTAAATACGTTGTTCATACAAGTAATAATATTATGATGATAATGGCTTATAATTATTACTTGGACTGTATATACAAAATTACTTGCACACTTCGAATTAGATATTTATTAAATAACAAATTTTTGAACATCTTAACTATTCTTTAATTCCTCACTAATCGAATTTATTTAAGATAATGCAGCAGATTTGTTAAAAAAAATAACATTTTCTTGTAAAGTTAGTAATTTCTTAACATTATTTGCACCTATATACTTATTTCATCATAACATCAAATAATTTACATTTAAAAATATGAAGAGTAGTACAAGAAATCATATTTGTTAACAAGGGGATTTGATAACCAATACCATACTTCTAGAGTCAAAAGGAATTATATAGACATCAAATTTCTAAGAATTTCTAAGAACAATCAGCACAAAACTGTAATCATTCCAAGCAAATTAAAACTTAACAAGAAAACATTAATCAAAATAAAATCATAAGAAAATAAATTACACAACAAGGTCCTGCATTTAAAAAATAAACAATGGTTGGTTCAGTAACAACCAGGATTGATTCATTCTCATAAGAATGTTTACACAAGTAAAGAAAAAATAAATAAAAGAAGACAAAGCACACACAAAAAGAAGATAGTGCTTGAACACAGAACATATCTTTGATACTAATCCTGTGTGTTTCTGAAGAAAAAGAAAAAAAGGTTACATCTGTTTGGCTTGTCCACATTCATGAGCCAGCCAAGACAGACATGAAGAAACGGTGTCTCAGAAAGACTTCCATGCTTATCTCATAAACTTATCTCATTATTTATTAGATTTCAATAAATTTTAATCAATAAAAAAACCTATTAAAAGCAATGTGTTAATGACATCATCCACCGAATATACAGGAAATTCATTCCAGACAGAAAAGATATTGATCATCATATACAGTACAACATTGTTCTTCCACGGGTATTGTTCCATTTCACATTAAAACTATACAAACTATATACGTAAGCAAGCACCAAGAAAATCAGTGCTCCAGGTATACAAATCTGCCTCCAAAACAAAAGGTTGGCACAGTATCATCATCTACTGATATGGAAAGTGATGGAACACAATAGAGTGAAATGAATAGATAGAAGGAAAGAAAAAAGGGGTAATTCATGTAATGGAATGGAATCAATTCCTTTATGTTCCATTCCATACTGCTTCAGGCAATCCAAACAATGGAACCAAATATCATCACCCCATTTCATTTCACACTATTTTGCTCCTATCTACCAATCCATAGTCTTAGAGCATTTTCACAACCCAAAGCTTATATTTTCTTATATACAAATGTACAAGACAAGGTCCTATAAGGTTTGCATCAGAGAGGGACTTACAGAGCCTGACATAAGTATCTAGATTTCCATATTGCTGGATCCTTTTCTTCAAACCTTGTAATACAGCAGCCCTATCCAAGTACTCCGGATAGAATCCCAACTCAAGCATTTTCATCACAGTCTCTGCTGCCTCAGTAAAATGGCCACCTTTGATATACCCTCTTAACAACCATGACAGACCTTTCTTCTTCTGCGGCGAGCTCACAAGGTCTAGCCTTGTCAGCAACCTTGCCGTGGCATTGCCCTCTTTCTGTGAAGCACAAATGGCAAGAACAATGTCATACAGATCTCCATCAGCTTCCCTACCCACAAGCTTCATCTCCCACAGCTGTCTCTCTGCCTCAATTCCATGACCAGCACAAATGTACATAGCAAGGAGCCTCTCATGAACCACTCCATATAGTGATGGGCTCCCATCTTGTATTACCCAATTGGACAACCGCACTCCGTCAGCCAGTAGATCGGATTGATACTTCTCGGCAAGCTTAACATCTTCTAGATCAAACTCGGTCACCAACCCGGCCCTTCTGAAGCTCTTCAACTTCCGCAGAGCTTTTCCGAATTCATTCAGTTCTTTAACCACAGCAGTCATTGCAACGAGGTAGCTATAGACCTCTGGCCTCAAGCCAGACTCTCTAAACCGAATCACTAATCTAACTGCGCTTCTATAGTCACCCTCTGCCTGCAGAAGAAAACACTCACAATTAACACTTCCGAAGATTGTCCTGAAATGAAACCGTAGAAAGGATCCCAGAACAGTAATAAACAATGGGGTAGTACATTATCATCATCTTCATATTGTTCCACACTCCAGGCTAAGTAAAATAATTGATAATCACAAGAAATTCCCTAAACTTCTTTGCCCCGGGAGAAGAAAAAAGCTAGCATAAAGTGGATACAACTAAAAGAAAAATCAGCTATGAGTCACACCCATATGACTTTAGAAAATAGAATTTGGCAGTATATTTGACTAAGGGAAGATCAGCAAAACAACCCAGAACAAACTATTCTGGTTTATGAGATACTTTCTGCAGTAACCCAAAAACACCAATTCTATGTTTGGATGTAGGAAAGAAAAGGGAAAGTATCCCAAAAATTTTCAGTTTCCATTCAATCTCATTCTATTCCACTCATCATTGATATTCAAGATAAAAAACAGAAGTGGCAGGAGACACATTCTCCTTCTTAAAGAACAACTTAATTATATAAATCAAAACCACCAGCAACAATGTCATCAATTGACTAAATGGAGAGCAATATCAGACAAAAACAGCTAACAAAACCGAGTGATGCAAACTAGAGAATGTGAATAACAAGCTTATTAAAATCATGTAAGTCAAGGGAATTAAATGATAATAACCCAAACAATGATTCGTCCAACTAAGACTTTACTCAATACTCAATGTTTCAAACAAGAGCAAACTAACGAGTAAAAAATCGAATATCAAATGCTTACCATCATCTTCCAAGCAAGATACCCGGTTGGCCCTCCTTTATGCACTTCTTTGTCCTCCGCAGCATAAGGGATTCCGCGCCTCAAAACCTCTTCCACAAACGAGATAGCCCCTTCCTTCTCCCCCATTTCCCAGTACAGAGAAATCACCTTCTCAATCATGCTAAAACCCGGCCTCAAACCAACGCAATCCATGTCCACAAGCAAGTCAACCACATCACCCACACCATGCTGCTCCTGAATCAATCTCTTCACCCAACCGCACATGATGGAAACCATGAGCTCCATGGTCTCCTTGTCCACCCTATTCTCCTTCCTCAGCCAATCAAACACCTCCAATGCACACCACGAGTCCCTCCCATCCTGAGAGAAATACACCAACACAAGCTGCAGTTCCCTTGCAGACAAACGGTCATTCATCTCCTCAAGAATATCAGAGGGCTCCCTCGTCATCCTCTCAAGCTCCTCAATTGCCTCAAAGAACCCTTCTCCCATTTCATCCTCCTCGTCATCGCTGGTCACAAACTGGTCCAGTTCCACCGACTTCAGAGCCCTAAGACCCCTCACTGAACCGTGCTTTGCAGCAACAATGGAGGGGTTTTGGAACTTAAAGGATCTCGCACACACCCCATTAAAGAATTTGAGGGAAAATCCGGAGTGTGCTGCAAGAAACATCAAAGGCTGTCTCTGTTGTGATTGCGAACCAGAAGAAAACACAAAACCCAATTTGAAATTGGAAGCAAAACCCTGTGCATAGGCCATTTTTCTTTCCTCTCTCTCTCTCTCTCTCAGTTCTTCAGAAAATTCAATTCAGCGGTACAGGGAAGTGCCCATGAACACCCAACAGAAAGTAATAACGGGAAAATGGAAAAGATTGAATCTTTGTTTCTTGGTTCAGAAGAGAACAAGAAAGACAGAAATAGAGAGAATAAGAAACCCAAATTTCCCACAATTTTCTCAGTATCGAAACAAGATGGCACTCAAACTTAATCCATCCAACTAAGAAGAAAGAAAGTGACTTGCGAGCAAGAATGACTGAAGGGCCACAATTATCGGCATAAAATTTCAATGAAAAAGATTAAGTGAAAAAATTAGAAAAAAATAACAAAAAAAAAAAAAGAGAGAGGTCGCATGCGTCTTTTGGCATTGAAACAAAGAAAGAGACAGCAGAAGTTGCAATTGCAATTTGCTTTGGTTGCTGCTAAGGTGAGGGAGGGTTTATGGGGTTAGAATACGTGTACCAACCGCTACTACACAGTTCTCTCTCACCGTTCACTGGTTATTAAATCTCTCAAATTATATATACATACAAGATTACAAGAAGTTGCTTACTCCTCTTATTTGCTACACATTATAATACTTTTTTCCAGATACGATAAGATACGAGTAGAGTTTACACAATGATTAATATATTTTTAATTTAAAACTTTAATACGACTAGTTTATGGATTTTTAATCTAAAATTTTAATAAAATTACTTTAATAATACAACTAGTTCATTTTTATATATCGTTTAAGTCATGAAGATGAACTTCAACTTTGAAATCCTGATATTTAATTTTCTCATTTTTTGAATTCTCATCGTATTATTATTATAATATTGATTCTAACCATAATTATGTAACTTTTACGTGTTATTAAATCTGTGCGAAAAAAAACGTGTTATTAAAATAAACAAAAAGTTAAGTTAGTAGTTGATGGTGTACAATTATTGATCAAAGGAATTATAAGATATTGATAAATGTAGCACAAGGTACAAACATATAATGTGTAGGTGGATCGTTAATATTAGTTAATTAAGTTCAATTATCATCATTATCGGAATCCTTCTAATGGGAGGACAATAAACCCCATTCAACTAAAGCTACATCTATAGGAGGATAATCATGTTTAATAAGATTGCTTTGCTTCCGATTAAGGATATTTATGAGAAAAGTTCTTATTAAGAAAGATAATAAAATTGAGTCACTAAAATTGTTTTATTTAAGAAGATAAAAACTATTTATGAATTCGAGATTAAAGTTTGATATTTTTTCTGAGTTAAATCAATTGTATTAACTCATTAACTTGGTTTATCTATATTTTTTTTAAATAGAAAGAGATATTATTATTATAATAATAATAATAATAATTATTATTATTATTATTATTATTATTATTATTATTCAGCCATCATTTGTCAGAACCTTTTTAACTTTGCTCACTTAACTAAAATAAATTCTATTATTAATTACTTTTTATTCTTCTATAGAAAAAGTTAATACGAATGTGCACTCTAATTACCACCTCCTTAACAAAAGTAAGCCCAAAGAAACATTAAAACCACGTAAGCAAATATGTAGACGTGGGTCATTTTGGGCTTTATTATTCGCACCACGTTTTCTTTTTCCAGTTCAAAGTTCATTTACATTTTATTAATTTATTATTTTAAACACTTTTTTGTATTTTCTCACTTTTTTAACACATTTTCCTTTTCTTCCACTTCCATTTTCTTTTGCCTCAACGAGCAACTTCTTCCTTTCTGTTTTCTCATCTTCTACTCTCATTGTGCCTTTTTTTGTTTTTTTCATTTCTCGTTGTAATTCGATTTTGTTGTGTACAAATACATATAAAAATTATTTCTTTTTGAATAAAAAATACAGTATATTAATAAAATAGAAATATGTTTCAATTGTATTAAGTTTTCATTAAAAATCAGCAAAAATTGTTTCCTCCAAAAACTAGCAAAAAAAATGTTTCCATAACAAAAATGATTGCATCAATATGTTCAATTCTACGTAGGACAGTAAAATATTGAGAATAAAGTTCACGAGTGAGAGTTAAACTTCATACTTAATTTATTAGAAAATAGAAACAATTAAGTAGACCTAAATAATTAAATTCATGAATATATCTAAGGTTGATATAATCTTTCATACATGTATCTTGTGTTTTAGTTTTATTCATGTTTTTAATGCATTCAATCAAACATTTCTTCAACAATGACAATAACGATAGAATTATGGCTCAATTATTAATAACTAAATAAAACACAAAATAATATTAAAAACATAATATCATAATTGTATAATGTTAAAAATTAAATTTATAATCAAGTTTTATATATTCTTATTATTTAACCTACATACAAAATTTAATCAAATAAATTATAATACTTAAAAGTATAACCTAGTTTTATAGATTCTTATTATCTAATCTACATACATAGCTAAATCAAATAAATTATAATACTTACGTCAAAGTTTCAATGATAATTATGGGCAAATAAAGTATTATTTCTTAACTAAGAGAATTTCAAGAATAAATAACTAAAAATTAAATAACGAATATGTACTACGGTAGAACATGTATAAATGAAATGAACCAGGATTAAATATATAAAGCTCTTAATATGCAATCACTACTAGTTTCAATAGTTAAGATAATGCTAACAATAATTCACAAATTTATATATAATACCTAATCTTTTGTAAAACCATTTTCTAATTAAGATTATGTTATTAATTAGATAGTGGTATCATTATTAGAAAATTAAAAAATAATAACCAACTTTAGTGACAAAAATATGTTTTGAAGATCAATTTCCTAGTTAAATACCAATTTAGAGATTAATTCATTGATAGTCAATATCATAATAGCTAATATTAGTGATCAATTCATAATAGAAATTATTTTAATAATCAATTTATAGACCAATTATAATCTTTTGAAACTATTTTAGTTATCAATAATTTCTAATTTATAAATTATTGTTTAAATTGGTTATTATAATGACTAATTATTTTTTTTCACTCAAATTATTTTTCTTTTATTGTAAAATCATTTTCTAACATATATAAACTAAAATTGTCGCACCATGTTCTAAAAAATTTGTAAAATCTTGTTTCTTGCCACATGTGAGGTAGTTACGGATCTTAGTCAAAAAATTTGAAGAGGCAAAAATAACACTCAAATTTTATATATTTAATTATTATTACTAATTTTACAAAAGTGTATATAATTTAATATTGAAATTCTTGTATGTTTTTTCTTAGAAAAATTATAGTTTTGAAAATGTATTTGATATGAAACTCATTTTAATTTGGTTTTCTTATAATAAGATCAAAAGAATTAATATGAAACATTCCGCCTATAATTCAAAAGAATTAATATGAAACTTCCCACTTATGATTATTTGAATTTTAAGAAATGGTTCTCTAATTCAATAATTGAATTCCTAGTATCATGCTTGAAAATAGGTGAAGTAAATTTGTATTGTTTTTATCTTCAACACTATCTTCCCTTTTATCGCTTCAAAAAAAATAAATCTATTATTTTATTTTCATCAATATACCTATTTTTTAAAAAACATTAAGACTAAAAAATAATTTATCAAAATGTAATCAAAATTTGAGAGACTTAATTACTAAAAAAAAATATGATAATCAAGTCACATTTAAGAAATGATTATGAAAAGACATATACTATATATTTTTTTTATATTCATAAAGAAATAAATATACGAAAAACTCATAAGATTAAAAAAAAACTAAATATCAAACTAATATTTTCCTATTAAGAGAAGAGAGATAATTACCATTTTTTATCTTAAAAGAGAATAGATGAGAACTAAGAGAATGAATTTAGTTTCTATTTCTTTTTAAAAACAAAAAACAAAAGAAGAGATGTAAAAAGAATGACTAAATACAATACGCGAAAACCTTAAAATGAAGAAGAACAAAAAAAATATCTCAATAAATTTTATTATTTTTTATTATGTTTAATTTTTTTTATTTTTTTATTTATTAATATTAAATATTATATTTTATAAAAAATTAAAATTAATTTAAAAAATAAAAAAATAAATCTTTGGGGGGAGGGGGTGTGGGTAGGGGTGGCAAGCGGGCCAGCCTGGCCCGTTTTGGCCCGTCAAAAAACGGGCCGGACTGGCCCGTCAAACAGAAACGAGCCAATAATTACAACCTGTCCCGTATAGGACGAGCTAACGGGCCGGACCGGACTGGCCCGTCTAGTTTTGTTTTTAATTTTTTTAATTAGTTTTATTTTTTAAATTTATTTATATATACATATAAATTATTATTAAAGTCATATTTAATCAAATAAAATATTATTTTAACTTTTAATTGATTAGTTAATGTTTTTAATTAGATAAGTTAAAATAATTATTAAATTTACATATTCAATTATTCAATTATAACTAATAATTCAAACTTAATTTGTAGATGTTAATGATTTAAATTACAATACTATTATATATTTCTACATTTAAAATATATAATCTAAAAAATTAATCTTTTTAATTATTTTTATTTTATTTTATTTTTTTAAAACGGGCCAACGGGTCAGGACAGACCGGTCCGTACTTTGGTCCGTCAAGTTGACAGACTGGACGGAACGGGCTAACAGGTTGAAATCTTCAACCCAACTCATTTTTTTTAGCACGGGCTGACGAGTGGCCCGTTGAGTCCAGTCCGTTTTGTCACCTCCAGGTGTGGGAGCATGCCCCGAAGGTCCGCCACTGCTGTGAGGGATCCATGGAACTCCAACAACTTTCTTAGAACCTTAATTTAAAAAATATTTATTCACCGGCGCTCGAAAGAATTTTTATATATGCTGATTAAAAAAGAGTTTGTATGTCGTTTTTGTAACCAACATAGATACAACTAAGATAATTTACGTTTAAAGTTAAACTGTTCTACGTAAATTATTTTGTTTAGGTTGAGCCATAAGTAATCTGACATAAAACCATTATATCTATTTACAACAATATTTCCACACATTTTTTATGTCTATTTTTTACTTCATACATAAATAAGGTGATGTACAAAAGACAATTATTTTGTTAGTACCAATTGTTCTTATTTAATGTATTTGTTTTTGCTAATGAAAAAATACATGAAAGAAAATTGGTTAATTAATTAACAGATGTTTACATGTATGTAAGAATGAAATAAAAAATTCACTGTATGTGCGTATGGGTTAGATTATAGGTTTAACTTGGAAGAAAAATACATAAATTCAAAGTTTTTTGAATTGTTGCTATATAACATGTGAACCATTTAAAAAAAAAAAGTGTTGCAATAAAACTTTCTAAAGAAGCATATTTTGTTGTAAAATTATTAGAAGAATAATTAATAAGCAACGAAAACGTTAATATATATAATAATAATAAATGTAGATAAAATGTTTATCTTTGTTTTAGTAAAAAATTGATATAAGTGGCCCTAAGCCAACATACATCTCTGCTGGCATGTGATTTGAAGAGCTTTGGTATCATATTTTGGCCACCACATACTAATAATGAAGCAGTTTCCATACAAGGGAAGTTCTTCTCCTGTGCATGTTTGAGGAGACAGCTACACTAATTTCACCAGCGCAGACTAATTTGTTGTCTTCTTGAAAACACTACCTTAATTTCTGTCTCACATAAACAACAAAAATCAATATATATATTAAGGATGCTACACAAATTTTACTCCACCAGATTACCTCCTTCTACCTTTAACCAAAGCCTTTTCTTGTATTAGCATTCTATCATTTTGCTAATGGAGAGAGGAAAGGGAAAGAAGGTTCAGGATTCTTCTTCAAATGCTGAACAATCCCAAGCTGAAATGGCTCCTGTGGAACCAAACGTCATGGATCCTAAACTAAGAAGGTTATTCTCAAACAGACTTTCTGCCCAAAGATCAAGACAGAAGAAGGTGAAATTAGTTGAGGAGTTGGAACACCGTCACATAATGTTGCAGGTGATTATTCTTGTTATTTTTTTTTTTAAATGAATGTAATGGAAAATGTTCATATCTATGTTTTTCAGAGTTAACTATGTTCATATATCTATGTGCAGGATCAACTAGCACAACTTCAACCAATACAGGCTCGCCAACAGAGCCGAATGCACAGTTTAATGGTAGAAGAGCAGACATTGTTCCATGAAATGGAATATCTTCAGAAAAAGGCTATGCTCAGAGACGGTAAAGTTGTTTCATCTTTGGAATGTGCTTATGTTTGCATGTTTCTGCATGCCCAACAAATAAAGCTGTTTTTTTAGGCCAATTGGCATAACATTAATGGAAATAATGTCACTAATTTTTTGAGGCATTGTCCTTTTAGCTGAAGATGAGAAGAACAGGAAGAAAAAGAGTAGGCTCGAGAACCTTCGAGATATTAAGCAACAATTGCTTAATCTGCATATTGATCCTTTCACTGGAGTGTCCATTGATACATCCTCAAATCATGGTATCGCTTCATTTTAACTGCATGAAAACTACTGTTAATGACACATTTGTTGAAAATATATAAACTCATGTAAAACCTTAAAATCACAGTTTTAATAATTTTTGTAGGAGATGGAGCACAGTTTTCATCCATAGTTCCAGAGAAAAGGCAAGAGATTGCTGCTGCGGTGGATGAAATGATGGATCTGACGAATCTTTCGATGGAACTGCTCCCACTCCCAAACCTTAATTAGCCATTTCCTTACATCAAACCTGTTGCTTTCATTAGTTTTTGTGTGACTATGTTTTTTTTTTTTTTTCAATGTTTATGTTTTATTATTGTTAATGAATCCTGGATTTAAATGATATCTTAGATGTTGTTGATGGTTGTTTTTAATAGAATATTTATAAAAGTGTTTGTTTTGCTTTTTTAGTTTATACATATGAATATATAATACGTTTAATTATTTGGATGGTATCCACTTTAGTAGAGGTTTGTTAATTGCTTTTAAGAAAAGTATCAACTGCATTCCAACTTTTGAAAAATTGCTTCAATTAGTCCTTTCAAACCAAAATTATTAACATTGTTAACAACGTGTCACCTGTCAGTCTGTGATTTTTATTTTTATTTTTTTGCAATTTTTGCAAAAAAATTGTCACGTGTGAGGTCCCTGGTATGACACATGACATTATCAATGTCATGTGGCAATGCAATGCCACGTGGCATTGTCATTGTCATTGTCAAATCATTATGTTGATTTTAATTTAGTCTTTATATATGTCTCCTTGATTCAATTTAGTCTTTACTTATACACTTATATGTCTCTGATTCAATTTTATCCCAATTTTTTAAACCATTTTTTATAAGATTAAAACTAATTAAGTATAAATATTTTTACAAAATTAAGTACTGATATTTACATTGTTTCTCTCCAATCTAAGACCAAATTTATTATTTGTATAAATGTTATAATATTTTCTATTAAAATGACATTTTAACATATTACATTATTGTATATTATTAACTCATATTTTGTTAATTATTACTTCTTTTAAAAAATAAAACAATATTGTTTCTCACTAATTTTAAACTAGATTTTTTATTTACATGAATGTTATACTACTATTTTTTTTTATTAAAAATGACTTAATAAAATGACTTGTACTACTTGGAGAGAAATAATGTAAATATCATTACTTAATTTTTTTAAAATTATTTATATTTAATTAGTTTTAATCTTATAAAAAAATGGATTGAAAAAAGGATTTTAATTATTGAAAAAAATTGGATCAAAATTAAATCAGAGACACATAAGAATGAACTAAACTGAATGTATGAGAGATATATATGGGGATTAAATTGAATCAATGAGGCATATATGAATTGAAATCAAGATAATAACATTTGATAATAATACTGACACGTGGCATTACCTTGCCACGTGACACACCAGAGACCTAATAAGTGACAATTTATTTACAAAAAAAAATATTAAAAATTAAAAATTAAACAAATTAAAAAATATAAAAAAAAATTCACAAACTGACATGTATCGTGTTAGTAACTTCTGTATGAAAAGGACCTATTTGAATCAATTTTTAAAAAGTTTTGATTCAATTGACACCTTTTAAAAAATGATTACCAGATTGACACACTCATGTGAAAGTGAGATAATTAAACCTACAAAATAAATATCATAAGGGCAATTAGGGCTTTAACACACGTATTATTACGCGCTGGTAGATATAATGTGTTATGTGTAGAAGTTCTTCAATATTTATCTTCCGTTTCCAAATATATGCATGCTTATTAAGTGGTCTTTATATTCCTTTCTATTATTGCCGTCATGCGTTTTAGATCGTTTTCTTACAATAAATTCATCAATTTTTGTTGTCTTGCTCACGTGTAACCCTAAACTGTGGGGGCTTGGGTTCCATATGTAAAATAGAACAAACAAAACATCTCGCGTTTTTTTTTTTGTTGTTGCGTGGCACACGGATCGTGCACTTTTAGGCAATGGAATCACCAAATGAAATGAAAAGAAACCGAGGCCGAACGTGTTCGTATCAAAGATTTTGAAGTCATTGCTCACTGCAATGCCATTCTCAATTAATTTTTGTATTTTTTTTCTTCCATTTTTTTTATAAAAAAAAAGAGTTTAATGTTAGTTTTATGATTATGTATGATATTATTATTCAAAATTTTATTATTTATAATATTATTATTTTATAAAACAAAAATTATCAGTAAAAAAGTATGTATATATCTATAAAAGAAATGTAGGTATCTCAACTTTTATACATAGAATTCATTATACGGGCATGTAAGCTTATAACATTGACTTTTTAATCTTTACAATATTTTGTAATTTAGACCACTGAATTAGACAACAGTTAAATTAATGTGGCCTTAACATATAATAAACAACATTTTTACAAATATTGTAAAAATATCATGATAGTCCATTATTATAGAATTGTTGTTTTAAACTATGTGAGCAAAACCAGTCAAAATGTGGTCTAAAATTATAGGTAAGGTCTAAAATCAACCTGAAAAATTGTTATTTATTGTGAGAATTTTAAACAACGGTTTTAAAAATATTGTCATACTAACAATCGTTATCTATTACTTGTATTTACACTCACCTATACCATACCTAAATAATCGTGATATAATCTTTAGACCATGATTTTTATAATTTAAATAACAATTTTATATTGTTGTTTAAAGTTTTTTTGTTTTTTTGTTGTAACCTTATGATTTGAACCGTCCTTGTATCCCTACAAAAAATCTATGTTGTGCTCACTGTGTTTTACAAAAGATGGTAATTATTTAACAAGATAGTTCTAATATTTGTCGCCTCAATTGTAGTCATTTTGTAGTGATAATAAAATAATTTTTTTTTCTTTAGCCATAAATGGAAACCAAATAAACCTGAAATGTAAAACACTAAAACCAAATGGTTAATTTTGCATAGATGAAAAATATATATATATATATATATATATATAT
>Ga0209589_1001463_pt1 | contig 39021 bp, 23 predicted proteins | sample CowpeawhiteBW_FD_187525 | JGI IMG/M metagenome (GOLD analysis project Ga0209589, IMG submission 187525) | Root nodule microbial communities of legume samples collected from California USA - Cow pea white BW (SPAdes) (version 2) | ecosystem: Host-associated > Plants > Roots > Nodule | place: USA...
TGTATGTAGGTTCTGCACATTTATGTCCGACCAACAAAAGGTAATATGTTTCCATATTTTTTTATGTTCATTGTACTTCTATTTTTGTAATATGAAAACTAACTGACTAGTATATACATAAGGTTTGCTTCCTGCCATACAAGACCTATTACCTGACGCTGAGCAAAGGTTTTGTATGCGCCATTTGTACAACAATTTCAGAAAAAAAGTTTGGAAGCAAGCAACTAAAAAGCTTGATGTGGAAGGCTGCAACCAGCACGCACCCAAGAGCATGGGAAAGAGAAATTCATAATATTAAAGAAGTGAACGAGGAGGCCTTCAAATACCTAATAGCAATACCACCAAGATTAGTTATCAATATCACTAATTCTCCAGATTAACAAAAGATTAACAAATTTGTTTTGGCAGATATTGGTCCAGGTCTAGGTTTACCATGCAAGCCAAATGTGACACGTTGGTAAACAACATTAGTGAAGCCTTCAACAGCGTTATTGTGGATGCAAGGTCCAAGCCAATCATCTCAATGCTGGAAGACATCCGTTTGTATATTATGAAAAGGTGGTCCAAGAATAGATCCAAGGTGCAGAAGTACGAGGGAGATATATGCCCTAAGATACACGCCAGATTATCAAAAGAGTCTGAACAAACTAAGTATTGGATACCAAGGTACTTTTCAATTTGGTCCTACATTAGGTTTAAAATTTTTCACTATGGTCCTAGTTTAGGGTTAAGTACTTTTCAATTTAGTCCTAGTTTAGGTTTAAAATTTTTCACTTTGGTCCTAGTTTAGGGTTAAGTACTTTTCAATCTGGTCCTAGTTTATGTTTATAATTTTTCACTTTGATCCTCCTACAGTTGGTCAGGTCAGAAGTTGTTTGAAGTTAGACATGTCTCATTAATTGGAGACAAGTTCACTGTCAACATAGAAAGCCAGGAATGCAGCTGTAGGAAATGGCTCATTAGTGGGATCCCATGCTGCCATGCAATTGCTGCACTGAACTTCCTCAACTTAAAGGCAGAAGATTACATTCCACATTGGTTCAGACGTACAACATATGAAGAGATATACAACTCCATAGTTCTTCCTGCCAATGGTCAACTTTTTTGGGAAACAACTGCCTTTCCTGATGTTCTACCACCACTTAAAAGAAGGCTGTCAGGGAGACCAAAGAAGAAGAGAAGGCTGGAAGCATGGGAACTTAGAAAAGATAACACCCAAATGAGGCCAGGTGGTCATAGAAAGAGATGTTCAGTTTGTCGCGCACTTGGGCACAAGAGGAACAATTGTCCAGCACTTCTTGTCCATGGCTGTGAAGAACGTCCCACTGAAGCTACAGCACCACAACCAACTCAACCCACACAAAGTGAACCACCACCAAGTCAACCACCTACAACACCCACTCCACTTGCAACACCCACTCCAGCTGCAGCACTAACCCCACCAGTTGCAACACCAACCCCACCAATTGTAGCACCACACCCAACAGTAGCAGCCCCAAACCCACCAGCACCAGGACCACCACCCAACACTGCAGTACAACAGCCCAGCCAACCAACTTATGGAATTAGAAAGATGAGGCCAAAAATGCAAATAAGAAGGCCACCACGTCCATCATGAGATTATTGATTGTATTTTGGGGGAGGGGAATATTTTGTTATGTATTATGAATGTGATAATTGGAAATCAGGATGTACTTTAACAATTTCTGGATTTTGATCACTGATATTTTGATGGAAGGCTTAAAAGCCTAATTAGTATTACATTATCATTTGCACTTTTCAGAATTTTATCTGCCTTCTTCATTTCCACTTTTCAGAATTGTTCGTTCTTCAGTTCATTCAAATTAAACAAAAAATTACAAACAATTTTAAACAGTTAAGAATATGTAATTAAAGATAAAGGAATATCATTCATTCATTCAAGCAATTCTTCAAGATAGACAACGACAATTACAACCCATAAAACCAACTACAATCATTACAATAAGAACACCTATCACAGCTAATGACAGTTGCATCTGTTTCTTCCAGACACGAAATGCATTCTCAATATAAGCAACCTTCTGCCTTTGCCTAGCGATAATGGCATCTCTCTCATTAACACCCTCTTCGTAACACCACTTGAAAAAGTTTCATCCCAACACATCTTCACCACATCTCTGCAACACAAAAAAACCATGAAGATGAAAGTGAAAGACTGAAAGTGAAAGAAACACCCAAACCCGAATAGTAAGAAACAAACATTAAAGTTCGCACAACCCCAAAATTGTTTACCCAAATTCTTTGTAGTTCTAGCTGTGCGCACCACTGCAATGTCTCCGCAATCGCAAATTGGGGGTGACCCTGAAACCCTAGAACCACCATGGCAGGAATTGCAAGTTCGGTGAACCCAGCTATTGCAAGAAGATGAAGATGCCCCACGAGACATTTGTTTTCAGCTGAACCGTTTAATGGAACCCTAAACCACAATGAACACAAACCCTAAAATTCAATTTAAAATCTGGGCTATGACAGTGCAAACGGACATGTCACTGAACAGTATCCACGTCACACAAAATCACCACGCTGGCACTGTACCGTTAATGATTTAGACAGAGTTAACGAAAAGGAGTTGATTGAAAACAAATTACGAAAGGTAGGACCAAACTGAAAACATTTTCAAAAGTAGGACCAAAGCGAAAAAAGTCGTCCTAAACTAGGACCAAAAGACCATTTAAGCCTTAATAAAAAAAATGAAAATGGATTAATTCATGGATTAATGGTCATTCAAGAACCATTACTAGGTGCTTTTCCAACCCTCTTGGCTGCCCCTTCTCACAACTTGGATTTCTAACCCTTTGCATCCATGTCAAAAAGAAATTTGGCAAAAAGGAAAAACTTAATTCATGTCTACCAAGGTTCGAACGCACTACCTTACCAATGTCAAGTCAATGCATAACCATTCAACCAATTCATGTTTAATGATAACCCTTATATATATATATATGTATATATAGGATTTTAATATCACTCATCATAATCAATTATATTATTAAAATAATGTACAATTAAAATAACATACAATTTGGCATACATAGGACTTAAACCCAAGTCCTCTCAACATAACCAAGTATGCTCAATCATGTGAGCTAGTACTATTTCACATCATACAAGTCAACATTTAATGTCATAAAGGCTTCCACTGCCCGCATTTATTAATTAATTAATTATTTAGTTAATTAAATTTCTTAGGTCTTACAAAATATAGGCAGAACCCATAATTGTATGCACTGCCTGGCGGCGCATGAACTGCCACTAGGTGACACATAAGGACAATAGTATATATGCTTTTTGTTCTGTGATTCACGTTCTTGGAGGTTTATTGGGTAAATTTTATGCATAATATGGATTAGTTGGGTAGAAGGTATGGAAAGAAACTCGCGAATGTGATATAAAATTGAATTATATATGATAATGTGATGATTGAGATTATAAGCATGTAAAACCTATGTTTTTCCTTAATTGTGATGTCATTCATGGCCTGCTGGTTACTGTCATGAAATGTAAATTGTAATGTTAGTTGAAAATCAGTGAAGTATTCTTCATTTGGTAAAAGATTAAGTTTAGGGTGAATTCATAACTAATTGAGAAAAGGCGTGATTTTAAATTGTGAAATGTTGGTAAATTGATGTGTGAATTGTGATTCAGCCATATGATTATGACTGGATGAGTTTGATTGATAATAGGAATTGTGTGTTGCGTGTTTGAGGTTCATTAGAACCTGTTCCAAAGTGCCAAAAAGTAGTAGCATTGCGCTACTAGTATGGCACCTGGCGACCCGGGACAAGACGACAAGCGGTAGGGACCCAAAACAGTGGCAGAGGCCATTGTACTCGCGTAGCGCTTGGCAGAAGGGATGGTTCTGCCAGGCGAGATTGGGTTGATATGAGTATTGGAAGGCGCATGGGGCTTGGCATCGGGCGATGCCCACCACGCGGTCTAGAGCTCGATTTTGTCCAGCGACGCAATGGAGGCGTTAGATAATTCCAGGTTCTACACAATCTTGGATGGAGGTCTTGATGCGATGCTTTGTTGGGGACCTAGTTAAGAGTGCAACTTGTATTGGGATAACACGTGGCCACTCAAGGTTGTAGCCTAGTGGTTTTGAAAGTCTAATGGAGTGTGCGAGATCGTGACTCGTACAGATGGATTCCAGAAGATTGTCCTCCTAGGTGTTATCCGACGAGTTTGGTAGTCTTGGAACAAATACGAACTGCAGTTTGTATTGTGGAACTCCACTTGGTGTTGCGGATTGTGACGGTGGCAAATTTATTCTCGCATGTGGACTATTAGGTGGTGGCCTACACTTAGAGGGGTGAGTAGACACTCGTAGCAGCAAAGATCAATAAATATAAAAAGGGTGTAGAATCAAGAGGCGTCTAGAGGAATATGTGAATGTTGAGTTGACAATTGGCTTTTACGTTAGAGTAATGGGTTTAAAATTAGTACTTTATTGTATATTGCATTTCTTTTTATTTGAGCTCACCTTATCTGTGTGTTTGGCAATGATCATGTAACTCGTTACATGAGAGCAGATGTTGATGCAGGTGAGCCCGTGGAAACTTAGAGTCGGAGTGGGGCTACATGGGAGTTTTTACATAGAGATGTTTTTATGAGTTTTATGGATTATTTTGTAATCAGTGTTATGAACAATTTTATTATTTGTAATAGGTGAATGCCTTTATGGATTTTTTTAGGGTTAAATATGTTTTTGGTCCCTTAACTTTCAATGAATACTAGAATTAGTCCATTTCGAAACTTTGGACCAATTTAGTCCTTTATCTTTCAAAATACGTGGATTTAGTCATTTTAATCAAATTTTGTTAAGTTTATTTGACATTTCAAGCGCGTCTCATAATAGTATTTGGCTTAACATTAAAGTAAAAATGTGTCAAATAGTATAAACAACTCAAATACAATCCTGAAGTGCATACGAAACATCAAATAAACCTAACAAAATTTGATGAAAAGGACTAAATCCACGTATTTTGAAAGATGAAAGACTAAATTGGTCCAAAATTTTGAAATGGACTAATTCCAAAATTCACTGAAAGTTAAAGGACCAAAAACATATTTAACCTTTTTTTTTATTTGGCGCGTTTGAAATAAAGTTTTAATTTTTCCCGCATTTTTGGAAAAAGTAATTTTTGGCTAGGATGTTATAGTGTTAGCCGACAAGTTTGGTAGTCTTGAGACAAATACGAACGGTGGTTCTTATTGGGAAACTCCACTTGGTATTGCGGATTGTAGTCCGTAACAAGATCATTCCCACGTGTGGACTATAGGTGGTGGCATGTAGTCGAAGGGCCGAGTAGACACTCGTGGCAGCAAGTATTGATCAATGTAACCATCAAAGGGTGTAGAATCAAGAGGCATCTAGAGGAAGATGTGAATGTTGGGTTTGACGGTTGGGGTTTTCATTAGAGTCATTGGTTTTTATGTCATTACTTTATTATATATTATATTTCTTTTAATTTGAGCTCACCCTATCTGTTTATGTTTGACGATGATCATGTAATTTGTTATATGGGACCAGATGATGTTGCAGGAGGTGCTGGTGAGACTTAGCGTTGGAGCGGGGCAGCTTAGGGTTATTTTTATTCCTATAGCTTTATATTATTTTTCTGTAATTTGGATTTAATTTTGGATTTGGTGATGTAAGGTTGAATTAAATTTTATGTTTTGAACATTTTGGCGCTTATAATAAAGCTTTTATTTCCCATGTTTTGGTAAATGTGTTGAATAAATGGTATCTTTTTATTTATTTATTATTAATTTTATTTAAATAAGTAATATCCGGCTAGGATGTTATATTTTCACAAAGTATGAGGTTGAGAATTTCATTAGTTTGAATGAGTTTAGATTATGTGGGTTGATGATACATGCTATTTCAATTCAATAAAAGCTTACTTTAAGCTTTGGAAGGTGAACCGAAGCTTGATGTAGCCATGGTGAAGAAGTTAAAGATGTTGTTGGAAAAAGGCTCACAGTGCAATTGTTCTTAGCTTTAGTGAGAAAATGTTAAGGCAAGTCTTTAAGGAGAATACCATAACGAGACTACGAACTAAGCTTGAGAGCTTGTAAATGACGAAATCCTTGGTGAACCTTTTATATATGAAGCAAACGTTGCACTCATATAAGATTAGTAGTGCAAAAACTAGATGAATCAACTTGTTGATCCTTGATCTCAAGAATATTAATGTTTAGATTAATGATGAGGATCACACATTTTTGTTATTGTGTTATTTGCCTAAGATTCATGATCATTTAAAGGAAACCTTGTTGTATGGGAGAGAGACGAAACTCAAACAAGAAGTTTGGGGTCATGGCATCTAGTCTTAGATATGACCATCTAGAAATGGGTAAATTGTTTATCACTGATAATAGAGGAGCTCAAAATCAAGGATAAACAATGGTGGAAATACATAGTCTACTAAGTGCTACCATTATATGAAGGATGGACACACTAGAAGGTTTTTTCTAGAGAAGGCTAACAACCTTGATAAATCACCTGGATTTGGTAGACATATAAATTATGTTTATATCAGTGAATTTACTTTGTGGGAGCGAGGGAGAGTGAGACAATCACTTGTTTGCATTTGTTGATTGTGTGTGATGAAGAGCGATGATTTATGATGCACCCAATTTCACTCTTCACAAATTAAAGAGATTTGAAGTGATGTACTATTGAAGTGATGTACTATAGGGGCTCACTACAATGACAACTTTACCCATTACTTTTTGTTTGAATATTGGATAAACTATGTTGTATGTTTTATAAACCTTGAAACGTGCTTTTGGATGATATAAGATTTGTGGAATTACTAGGAATTGGGTGTGGTAATCATCGCGTGACATCCCATTTAATAGAACAATTCTAATAAATAAAACATCTCATAATTATAATAAAATAGAGTCATATGAAAAAGTATATGAGAATTAACCTTTTACAATTATCCAAAATATACTGAATTAGAAGTATCATGGGCATAGAACAATTCCATAATCACAAACTTAAACGTGAAACGATTTGACAAATGATTGCTCATAGAACAAGGAATTACAAATAAAAATGTTCTTCAAAAGGAGCTCAACCTTGAGCAAGATCCAACGTGCCTAACTAAACAATAGCATCTCCATCATCATGGTGATCACCAGGAGTTCCCACATCTGCTCACACCAACATTGGTGATCATTGCAAATAGGAAAAAACCAAACAAGAAACAGACACAAAGAAAAAGGGTAAGCTAGAGAAAAATAATTTTTAACATATAAATAAGCATTTTATAAGCAAGAACAACATGTGATAACAAACAATTCAAAGACCCTCTAACTCAATTATTTAGATATATGTAGTGAGATCAAATTCACGGGTTGCTTGCACTTGTGGTGACTTCTACTACTCTATAGAGCCATTGCTAATGGGTTTCATCCTACCACACACAAGGTTAGTCCATGATCATCTAAGGTCATTATCCTACCAAAGACTAGGACCTCTTGCTACTCTCACCATATGAACCAGTCTACTCTATGTGAGCCTGATTGATTCGTTAGAGTGCAAGGATGCAACCTTACTTAAATCGTTATTTCATTACATACACTATAATAACACCACCATAAAATCTACATATGATACTCATGGAATTATGTCAAGCACATACCACATATATATTTATGTATATTCTCATACATCCATTATCATTACATACCAAAAACAATAATTTCAATCACTTTGCAACACATAAAACATACATGGCATCATACTTTATGATTTAAGGAGTAAATCAATCAATCGTGGAAGCAATCAAGTAATTGAAACAATTTTGTTGTCAATCTTGCTCAAGCTAAAGAGCTCTCGCTCAAGCTAAAGAGTCTCTCGCTCAAGCTAGAGACATCTCGCATGGGCAAGATTGCAAATATAGGGCATTGAAACATCTATGAGTTCTCATTTAAGCTAAACATCTCGCTTAGGTGAGATCACTCTCACTCAGGTGAAAGGCCCTCGTTTAGGCAACAACTCGAGATATAGAGCAAAGATGAGTTTCTGCTATTCTCGCTTAGGCGGAAGCTTCTCGTTTAGGCAAAAACTCCTTGATTAGGTGAGAACAACAGATCCTTACCTAAGCTCACACATGCAAAACTAAAAACTAGAGCAGAAACATCGCACATTTCAATGCAAATCATTTTGAAAACTAATAAACCCTAGCTTCCTTACCTTAACAAATGCTAACCTAACCAAAACTGAGTCCAAACGGAGGAGTACAACAACGCGTCTCCAACTTAAAGAGCTGGTAAACAAGAACAAAGGGAGAAAATAGTGAGGTCTATGACCACAAAACTGAATCAGACCAAAAACTTCGGCATTGAAAAGAAAGGAAATGAAATGATGGTTTTTAGTTCAAGTTACATGGAGGGAAAAACATTTGTTTAGCTCAGAGGAGGATTTTGCAAGGTCCCTATCTCAGTTTCTGCTTCAAAGGAGAGGAAAGAGTTGAAACTGTTTTGGATGCATGAGAAAAATAGTGAAAAGTTGAGTGGGAAAGCTGAAAGGGTTTTCTGAAGTGGAAACAAATGGGCTGGCCTTATGCCTTTTACCAAAGTTGGGCCCAAAACTTTAAAACATAGAAAGTGGGCTTTACATTCTCCCCAATAACTAAAAATTTTGATCTCAAAAATTAAGACTTACAAGAAAGAGGTGTGGGTATGACTCCTTCATATTCTCCTCTAGCTCTCACTCCTCTTATCCTAGACAACCTTGACTAGACTGATGGATTTTCCTCGGAGTTGTTCGATTTGGAGGTCCTCAAAACCAACTTGCTGCACTTCCATCGAGAGATCCTTTCTAACTTGCACATCCTTAACCTATAACACTTGAGACAAGTCAGATACGTACTTTCTCAACTTGGAGACATGGAAAATTGAATGGAGATTAGCCAACTGAGGAGGTAAGGCAATCTCATATGCCACGGGTCCAATCGTTCTCAATATCTGATATGGACCAAGGAGCTTAGGAGAAAGCTTCCTCAAGCAGATAATCCTTCCCACACTAGTGGTTCGGGTCACCCTCAAGAAAACATGATCCCCAACTGCAAACTTCAAAGGTCTCCTTCTTTGGCCAACATAGGATTTTTGCCTACACTGTAAGGCTTTCAACCTTTCCCTCACCATCTGCACCTTCTCGGTGGTATGCATCAAAAACTCTAGCCCAACTAACATCGATTCACCATCTTGGTGCCAACACAAGGGAGTTCTACATCTCCTCCCATACAACGCTTCATACGACGTCATCCGTATGCTTGCTTGGTAGCTATTATTGAAGGTGAATTCCACCAATGGTAACACTTCATCCCAACTGCCAAGATGATCCAAAACACACGTCCTAAAAAAAATCCTCCAAAGATTGGATCACTCGCTCTGATTGCCTATCTTTTAAGGATGATAGGCTGAACTCATCCTTAACCCGCTCCCCAAAGCATCTTGTAGTATCTACTAGAACTTAAAGGTGAAATGTGGGTCTCGGTCAGACACAATACTATTGGGCACCCCATGCAATCTCACAATCTTTTTAATGTACAGCTGAGCCAACTTGGCCATGGACATCCTCAGATTCACTACTAGGAAGTGAGCACTCTTGGTCAAACGGTCCACCACATCCCATATTACATCATGATCTCTCAAAGATCATGGCAGATGGATAACAAAGTCCATGACTATGCTATCCCATTTCCACACTGGTATATCTTATGACTGTAAAGTTCCACCAAGTCTATGATGCTCAACCTTCGTCTTTTGACAAGTTAAACAAGCATATACAAACTACGCCATATCCTTCTTCATGCCTTGCCACCAGAAGGTCTCCTTGAGATCCTGATACATCTTAGTCATGCCAAGATGCAAGGTAAAACGACTCTTGTGCCCTTTCTCAAGGATCAACCTTTTCACCTCAACATCGTCAGGTACACAAACCATGCCTCTAAACCTCAGCACACCATCACTACCCATGACAAACTCCTTTGCTTGCTCCAATCCTAGCAACCTTATCACATTTTGCAAGCTAGAATCCACAGAATCCACAGACCGCCTTTCTTTGATCAGACTCAGAAAGTCACTAGATATAGTCATATTACTACATCTAATGAAGTCAACTCTAACACTTTGATCATCAAGTGTGCCACATGCACTGCCTTCCTACTCAAGGCATCAGTTACCATGTTTGCTTTCCCCTGGGTGATATAGAAGTTCAAAGTCATAATCCTTTAAGAATTCTATCCACCTTCTCTTCTTCATGTTCAGCTCCTTCTGATTAAATAGGTACTTGAGGTTCTTGTGATACCGAACACGTGGAATTGTGCACCATATAGATAGTACCTATAGATATTCAAGGTGAACACCATAACTGCCAACTCTAGATCCTGATTGGGGTACTTCTTATCATGCACTTTAAGTTGCCTCGAAGCATAAACCACCACCTTCCTTTCTTGCATAAACACATAACCCAGTCCCCGATGAGAGACATCACAGTAAACCTCAAAAGGTTTACCAACTTTAGGGATAACCAAAACAGGAGCACTCGTCGACCTCTGCTTAAGCTCTCGAAAGTTTTCCTCACACCTATTAGTCCAAGCAAAAAGGTTGGTCCTTTCGGATAAACTATGTTAGTGGCGCCACTATCTTGGAGAATTGTTCCACTTTGGAATGAGTGAGATGTATGTTGTTGAGTGTTGGAGTTCTGAAGGTGTTTGGGGATAAAGTTATTGATGATGATGAAGACTCTTGAGGAGATTTGGTCAAAACATTTCAAAGTTTGATAAGTTGAGAATCTCACTAGTGTAGAAAAGCCTTTTTATACCGGTTCCAGAACTAGTATAAAAATATGCGGTATCAAAAGTTTTCACTTTTCTATATCAGTTCCAAAATAAGTATAGAAAAATCCCTTTTTTATACCAGTTAAAGCCACAATTAGTATATAAAGTTCCACTTTGTATCTCTATAATATGCCTCAATGATGCTGAACGATGAGAGAGGCATGCCAACGACGAACCAGTAGTTCACCACAACCACTTCACATTTGCACACTCGTCGGAGATATGGATCTTGGCCAAGAAAATGTAACCTCCTCCTTACGTTTCACGTGCACTTCACCACCAAAGCAACAACAACGTTGAAAAAGTAGAAGTCGCACACCCATATCGTGAAACCAAATTAGGAATCACTATAGATCCACACATCATTGTGAGCAACCCACAATGCAAAGTTGCAACATGTCGTAGTATTGGCGACCTTGTGATAGAAGCCGCAACCTAGGGTTCCAAAGTGCAACTAGGAGATGCGATCTCCAATGACAACAAGCTTGTGTGGAAGTGGCTTAGGGGCGAAATCGAAGGTGCCCTGTGCGATGAGGGTTTCATTGCTAAAGGCTAGTGCAAGTAACACTTACGGTAGCGTGCAAGAATGGCGAACGACTAAGGATGAGGGATGTAAAGGTGTTGGGCGATGGCTTCTCACAAGGACCTAGTTTGGCAAGGGTTGGACAGTATGGAGAAATGGTGAAATAGGGTGGCAACGGTGAAGTTGTTGACACTACCGTTGGAGGAAGCTAATAGGAGTCTCATTGGAATCAACAATCTAGGACTTTGATGTTGCCAATCTTAGAGTTTGCGTCTGGTGTACATGCGAAAAGGAAGTAGAAGAAAATTGGGGAAGAAGGGACGTGGCCCCTATGTTGTGTTTTGTAATGTTGATCATGTGCGGAAAGTGTTGGGTGTAAAACGTGAGTAGTGGGTAAGGTTTGATGCCTGTGGTTCCAGAACCCTAAAAATGTCATCCTCTTTGTGTTTACAAAAAAGAAATAAAAAACAAGAAACTACTTTCTATACTGGTTATAACTAGAACCGATATACAAAATTTTCTTCTTTATTACAAAAACATTACCATGCCCACTTTCTATATTGGTTATAACTAGAACCACTATATAAATTTTTCTTCTTTATTACAAAAATGTGACCACGCCTACTTTCTATATCGATTCTAATTCCAATAAGTATAGAAAGTCTACAATATTTACAACTACGCCACCATATCACTTTTTATACTGGGTGAATTATAATCAGTATAAAAAGTCGCTATAAAAAGTGATTTTGTACTAGTGTCTTCAACTTCTCTAATGGTCTGGGTAACTGGTCGTCCAAATCATTCGAGTTGTACTTGCAAAAGGTATGAAATTTATGAAACTCTCAAGTTTAGTAATGGTAAATTGCATTAATTCTATTGTTGCTGTCATAAGTTTTTGCATCAATGTAAACACTACAGAAATTTTTTTAAGTAGTAACTAATTTGAGAAAAAAAAATAATTAGTCACCAATTTAGACATCAATTCATTAGGTAGCCAAAATCTTGATAGCTAATGATAATGATCAATTTAAGATTTAATTCAAAAATCAATTATAAGTTTATAATGTTAATTGAACATATTAGAGCAATATATAATAACGCAACCCTAATTTTTCTTTCATTATTACAAGCTCTTCTTGTTCATGCTCTTCTACGGTGCATATATCATGTCCAGTAAAATTGTTATGTATTGTCATCTAGTTATGTCTTGTGGATATAAAATTAAGGTTTAATTACTCGGATGGTACCCACTTTGGTAGGAGTGTGTCAATCAGGTCCCCGCTTTTAAAGAAGCGTCAATTGCATTCAACTTTTGAAAAAATGTCTCAATTAGATCTCTTTCAAACAAAAATTACTAACGTCGTTAATGGCATGCCACATGTAATTATGTGGTTTTTTTAAAATATTTTAATTTTTTTTTGCAAAATTGTTTTTTTGCCATGTGTTAGGTTCCTGGCGTGACATGTGGCAAAACAATGTCACGTGTCAATGTCACTATCAAATGTCATTAGCCCCACATATGTCTACTATGATACCTGTACCTGCGCCGTTAATATGCGGGTATCAAAAATACTCGTACTCGCGGGTAACGGGTATCCATTTTTAATATCCATTTCCTATCCATTGCGGATTTTATCCGCAGATACCCATATACGAATTTTTTTAACATCACTGTATACACCTCTTTTTAACATTTTTAACATGTTCATTCAGAATGACAAAGTTTGTTTTTATATTAATATAACTTAGACTCTGGTTCAACTTCAGTTTTATTATATTAATTAATTAACTACTTGTTTTATTAACCGAATTAATTGTGTCGAATTTTTTATTTGAAATTGAACTTGTGCCTTATTGTTGTCTAAAGGACCAAAGAAAGTGTTTTTTTATTTAAAAATAAGTTTCCTTTTTTATTTAAAATTGATACTTTTTTTAAAAGAAAGTATTTCTTATAGTGAATTATGCGCTGTACCATGTTACTACTTATGGATAATGAGCTAGCACGTGCTTATGTGCTTTTATTATTTTTATTTATAATTTTAATACTGTACAAGCTGTCATTCACTTTGTTTTGCTTAAATTAGTATACGTCTCTAATTCAATGTTTTGGTCACGATTTTTTAAATAATTATATTATAATAACTAAATTTTGACAATCTTTTTTAATTTATGTTGTCATTTTTTAAGTATTTTTCTATTTTTTTATATTTCAAATTCACTTATAATATTTCAACTTAAATTATAAAAAAAATTTATCAAAATTTAATTATTATAATATCATTATCCTTTGTGTTTTATGGGAAAGATTGGTACAAACTACTCTCAACTTCAACTTGTAAACAATGCGTACCAGAAAAATGGACTTGGTTTTCAGGTCTAAGATTTTACTATAAATAGAGAAGCAGACTTCGTACGTAACACATCAATTACAACAATGGCTTTTCAGTCCCAACCCAAAACTTTCCTTACCTTAATTGTGTTTTCATTCTTCAGCATCATTGTTTATGCTGCTGTTCCTAAGAATGAGACTTTCAAATTTCAGAACTCAGGTGATCTTGGAGAGTTCATTGTTGAGTACGGTGCTGATTATCGGATGATAAGCATATTCAACTCTCCCTTCCAAGTTGGTTTCTACAACACCACCCCAAACGCCTTCACTCTAGCGCTGCGCGTGGGGCTTCAACGCTCAGAGCAGCTGTTTCGCTGGGTTTGGGAGGCCAATAGGGGCAACCCAGTTGGAGAAAACGCCACTTTTTCACTTGGGACTGATGGGAACCTTGTGCTAGCAGATGCTGATGGGAGAATTGCATGGCAAACCAACACTGCTAACAAGGGTGTTGTGGCCTTTAGGTTGCTTCCAAATGGTAACATGGTCCTCATTGATGCCCAAGGTAAGTTCGTTTGGCAAAGTTTTGATCACCCCACAGATACCCTTTTGGTTGGTCAGTACCTTAGAGCAAAAGGGCCATCGAGGTTGGTTAGTAGGCTTTCAGAGAAGGAAAATGTAGAAGGACCTTATAGCTTGGTTTTGGAGCCCAAAGCTAAAGGTTTGAGCTTGTACTACAAAAGCAAGAACTCTCCTAAACCAACTCTATACTGGTTTTCATCTGATTGGTTCTTCATCCAAAAAGGGTCCTTGGAAAATGTCACCCTCACATCTGATTCCGAGAGTTTCGACATTGGATTTGATTACCAAGTGGCGAATTCTTCCAGCGGTGGCAACGTGATCATTGGCAGGCCAGTGAACAACAGCACCTTGACATACCTCAGGCTTGGAATTGATGGCAACATTAGGCTGCACACTTACTTCCTCGACGTGCGTGATGGTGTTTGGAAAGTTACGTACACTCTCTTTGATAGAGATTCCGGTGAGAGCGAATGCCAATTGCCTGAGAAATGTGGAAAGTTAGGGCTATGTGAAGATAACCAATGTGTGGCTTGCCCATTAGAAAATGGATCTTTTGGGTGGAGCAATAACTGCGTGCCGAACGCTGTGACGCCATGCAAGGCGAGTGAGTTTCACTACTACAAACTTGAAGGGGTTCAGCATTACACCAGCAAATACAACACAGGGGATAGAGTAAGTGAAAGTACCTGCGGAAACAAATGTACCAAGGATTGCAAGTGTGTCGGCTATTTCTACAACGGGGAGAACTCCAGATGTTGGATCGCTTATGATCTTCAAACCCTTACTAGAGTCACTGATTCCTCACATGTTGGATACATCAAGGTGCCTAATTCTGGAGCTACTGCAATGTCGCAATCTGTGTACTTTAACTAATCCCAATAATGGTTTCACATGTTGGATATAATGTTTGTTGCAGGAGAATATCGATGTGTAATCAGTTAAGATGTTTGCAACTAATAACTTATGGTTGATTTGGGCTTAATGTACACTTCTTAATCTTCTCGTAGTTTCCTTATAAAATTGTTTAAATTCCTATGTTGGTCTCACGGCAAGACAAATTATTACCTCCAGGATGGTTAGTTTTAGGGTAAAGATATATGAAAGAATGAGATGGCTCAAATAACAATATACATACACAGAAAATTGTCATATATTAACGAGTTAAGAAATGGCATTTAAAGAGTTTGAGACCGTGTGGGCCTTGATCCTTATACGGTGTTCTACTTTTTCATTTCTGATCAATGTAAAATTTAGATTCACACTTGAATTCCTACAGTGACCAACTTTAAATCATGTTGAGTAGACGATCTATGAGAAAGCTCAATCATGCAATTAGACTCACTACAAGAATGCGAAGAAGTACCTATCATATGTCAGCCATGAAGGGGATGCAAAAGAAAAAAACTAGGAAGTTGTTAGAGCAAGTCCGATCCATTCTAAAATGATAATATAAAATTATTAAATTTTGAAAATAAAAATAAACAAGAAGAATCAACTCCTGAGACACAAAACTGAACAACAGTTAACTTTTATATTAGAAATACAACTTAAACGTAAGCCATACCAGTGCTGAAATAAATATATTTTAAAAAAAATAAGAAACAATGTCAACATTTGGGATGGCTTAACCGACATTTTAAGTTAAAATATAATTTTCTTACTATTAAATTAACAACTTTCTCTTATAATTTTAGATGTTATTTTCTAAATAATTTTTTATTTTTTTATTTTTAATATTTTAAAATCACTTAAAAAATATTATTTTATATAATAAAAAAAATTGTTAAAATTTAGTAGTTAAAATATTATTTTTTTTTAAATTTTATTATTGTTATCGTGAGGACCGAGATGTACTTTAAATTTATCTACTTGCACTCTTCCATTTCTCCAGACTCACGAATTTTAGGATGTCTTCGTATGTATCTTCGACTTGGTTGTACGAATCTCAATTCGATTAGGAGCATGTGAACCGACTCCAACATTTAACTCAGAAATATGTCCCAAATAATAAATATTATAATAATTGAATATATATATATATATATATATATATATATATATATATATATATATATATGGTGAATAGTATTTATGTGGTTTATGCAATTTTTTGTTTAAATTTTAGTTTATACAAAAGTACAGTATAAAAAAATTGTATGTTTTTAAATCACAGTATTAATAAGAAGATACCATACTATTATATCAACGTTTAAATCATCGTAGACTATTCTAAAAATCTACATAAATTAAATTTTGAGTGTGTTACACATAAGAAAAGTGTTAGCACTTTACGATACTCGTCTTAGGATAGTATCTTTAATTAAATGTGCACAAGGAAACATGATTTTCAAAATATTTAATTTTCTCTAAAAAATATAAAAAAATATGATTAAAAAAATTTTATATATATATATATATATATATATATATTTTAGGCATGACAAAATGTACTCGTTACGTATTTCAATTAAAGAAACTATTTGAGAAAATAATTTAATTTCTTTTATGAACCTGACAATGGTTGACCATAATTCTATATATCTCTATTAAAAATGAGAAATGAAGGATCACATAGTCCTTAAAAGGGAATAAGTTGTTTGAGAATTATTTTTGTTTTTTTTTTTAATTTTTGAAAATTTTATACATTTTTTATAATTTTAATAGATCACATATCCCATCATTCCCGAAGAGAGAGTTTATATAAAAAAAAATTGGTCAATCCCACTAGTGACGACAAAAATATCCATGTCCATGTGGTGCCCGTCGATAAAATCTGTGACAAATAGTAGATATTCGTAGGTAGCATGTATTTTAATACCCGTTACCGGCAAAAAATTAAAGTAAACTTTAATTTATGTTTTATTAAGCTAAATTTAATTAAAATTAAAATTATGTTTTATTAGTTAAATTTAATTAAATTTTATATTTAATTTTATATTTTTATATAATTTTATTTTAAAAATGTATAGCTTTTTTTAAATATTCGCAAGCATCCACGGATACTCGGAGATATTTTTTAATTGAGTACCTGATGTGTAAACAGATGGATTACAAGTGGATTTTGTTGTTGCGGGTAGACATTATCCGTACCTGACCCGACCTGGTTCCATCCCTAAATCCGACATAGATGACCGAACAAAAGAAGTATATTTTAATTCTTTTTTCCCAAGTATTTCTTATACCTTTTAATCATTTAAAAAGGTGTCAAGCAACCCGAGGGTAGAACAAATACCAAAATAATCAAAGAAAAATATATTTTATGATTTTTAGGAAAAGATATTTACTATTTATTTACATTACAAGAATCGATTATAACAATTAAGAAAGAATGAGTGTAGAAATATATATTTGCAGGTAACCAAAAATTTGTTAAAATGACTAGTAGTAGAAATAATGGACCAAAAAAAAAAACTAAAGTTAGGTATTAAAAAGAAATAAATAAATAATAATAGAAAACAAATGTTGGAGTTGTAAGTTTTGAAATGGTTGAAATGCCAAAAGGGAAGGGGGGAGGTTGAATTGGCTAGTTAAAAGATAAGGTGACTTTTAAAAGCCTTAAACAATTCTTAATTGAATCAAATCAACCACCAAGTATGAATGAAAACGCTCTTGAACTGGACACTTTCAACCGATCAAAAATAGAGTTAGCTGATTGATTTCATTAAACAAATACATACATAACCAGTATTGATAGAAACTTCATTTGTTCCGCCAAAGAAATCAACAAGCAGATTGTATCCATGCGAGCGACATGTGCATAAACTTCATCGTAGTATACTCCATGCCTTTGCTTGTAGCCTTTTACAACTAGTCATGCTTGGTATCTCTCCACCTCTCACTAGCATTCTTCTTAGCCTCTCCACTAGTGTCATTCTTCTTAATTGAATTAATCTCATCTTTTGTGGCATGTCTCCACTTTTTATCTTTTACAGCTTCCTCAAAATTTCATGACTCGAAATCTATTTGAAGGAAATAGAATTCTTCAAGGTTACAAACAAGTCACCTCATCAGACCTTTCATAAATGTCACCAACAACATATTTGGCACTTCGATCACTAAGCTTGGATCTTTCTTGTTTCGATACATGGGCATAAAATATACTCCCAAAGACACATAAATGATTAACACTAGGCTTCCTTCCACTCCAAGCTTCTTGGGGAGTTTGATCTTTGAGATTAGATGTTGGGGATCGATTAGATAAATATACTGCATAAGAAACAACTTTAGCCCAAAATCCTTGACATATTTTTAGCTTTCATCATGCTTTTAGCCATGTTAAGAATGGTATGTTCTTTCTTTCAACTATTTCATTTTTTTTGCGACGATCTACGAATAGTCAATGGATGACGAACTCAATGAGTTGCAAAAAATTTAATGAACTCCTTTGAATTAAATTCTCCTCCTCGATCAGATTTCAAAGCTTTGATTTAAAAGCCACTATCCTTTTCATCAAGAGCCTTGAATTTCTACTAAAATCATCCATGAAGAGTAAGAAATATTTATTCTTACTAAATGAAGGTGGATCAATTGGACCATATACATCGACAAGTACAAGTTGAAGAAGCTTAGTTGCTCGTGAGGCAACCACTTTGGCAAAACCTTTTCTAGCATGTTTTCCAAGAAGTCATACTTCACACAATTGATTAGGATTGTTGATTACAAGCATCCTTTTCACCATCCTTTTTCTCCCAAACTTTTAACAACTACAAAGTTTAGGTGCCCAAACTCATGTATCAACACCATGTTTTATCTTGCAAGCTCAACTTCAAACGCTTTGCTTCAATGGTTTTTATATTCAAGATAAAAATTTTATTTCTTCACGTATGCAACTTAGAAATTGAATTTTAATTTGATCTTTAAGCCACAAATATTTATTTTTCATAAGAATCTCATCATTTTTCAAGAAGTTGGCCTAAACTCAAAACGTTGATTTTTAGTTTAGGCACATAAGAAACATCATTAATCAACTTATGACTTCCATCCTTGGAGGAGATTATAATTGTACCTTATCCTTCAATTGGAACTTTCGATGAATCTCCAAAAGACATGTTCCCATTCACATTGCCATCCAACTCCACAAACTTCTCCTTGTATCCACACATGTCATTGCTAGCACCATTATTCAAGTATCACGAATAACTAGCGTTTTTATTTTCATGTTTTAGACATTGGCTCTTCTTCTTCATTAATAAAATTAACTTTTTTCCTCCATGTCATTTAGATGCCCAAGAGAAATGGCCAAGCTTATGACAATTGTAACATTCAACTTTAGATTTTCCATACCTTCTTCCATTTTTGAAAATAACCACAACTTTTTCCTCGTTCTCTTCCACATGCTCTTGATAACGAATAACTTCTTTCTTCATTGTTTGAAGCATTATTACCATTTCCTCTTCCTCTTTGTGCATGATCATTTTCTCTTCCTCTTTTTCCACGACCATGTCCTCTTCCTCATCCTCGTCCTCGTGGACTCTTAAATCCTCCATTATTCTTCAAAGAAACTTGAGCTTTTAAGGCTTGCTCCAATGACTCTTCTTATCTTATCTTCATTCTTTCTTCATGAGCTTGTACAAAACCTTCCAACTCTTCAAGGCTCTTGAAGTCAAGATCTTTAGAATCTGCATCGCACATACCACATAATCGAAATTTGGAGTCAAGGAAGGATCTTCTCTATCACATGAACATCTTCTATTTTATCTCTACATTTCTTCAATTGATTAACAATCACCTTGAGCAATAATTTGAAATTGATTTAGATTCCTTCATCTTTAAAGCTTCAAAGTCACTCCTTAGTGATTCAAACCTTATCTTCTTCACTCAATCGACGCCTTGGAGGGACTTTTACAAAATCTCTCAAGCTTCCTTTGACGCAGTAGGGTAGGAAATCTTCTAAAACATGTGATCTTCCAAACATTGATGGATAAGAGTAAGGGCTTGTTGATCCTTTTTTCTTGTCTTTAACAAATCCTCAATCTCCTCTTTAGATAAACTTTCTTCATCTTGTGGCTCTTCATAGCCTTTTTGTACAATATCTCAAGCACCTTGTAAGCCTAGCAACGCCTTCATACGTAGAAACCATTTTTCACAATTCTCTTTTGTAAGACGAGGAAATTGGAAGGTGGTATACCCATTGCTTACCATCTCTCAATTTTATCTTTTTTTTCCTCTCAACTCTATTTTATTTTTCTGAACTCTCTAGATCAAACTTAGCTTTTGATACCACTTTGTATAGGAAGATGTGAGAAGTAGAAGAGAGAACTCAATTTTCTTGTTTGAAAAGGTCAAGTACAATGGGGTATTTATAGGTGCTATGGAATTTTCTATGAGCTTTTCTACATCCTTCACTAATTAAGACTTTCTAGATATTCTAGACTCTACTTCACTATTGGAAAAATCCAAATTATTGACGAATATTTACCAACAAATTGCAATTCGTTGGTAATGATTAAAGTCATTACTAATGCATATTCTATACATTTCTTTTTCTCAAAGTGTACAATAACAGTTCAGCCATAAGTTGCCACTTTGATAGCTTGTCATCTCCCCCATAAGCAGCTTGAGCAACAACATTTGCAACATTTGTACTCATCTTGTTATCCTCTTCCTTGTTCGGCTGCTAACAAATTTCCAATGTTGATAAAGTGAAGAGTACATATTTAAGCAAAGGCTTGTTGTGCAATTGCACTCAGAGTCGAGACACCTACAATAGTCACAACTTTATAATAGATCACATTTTTCAAGCTAGTCATAATTAAATCTATAAAATCCAAGTGCCCAATCTTCATGTTAACATACACCTAAATAAGTATCAAATAGTTTATGGATTGTCCCTTTCTTGGTGGTTAGTGGTATGGTCCTGTAGAATGATTTATAGCTTAATCACCACTACACTCAATATGAAAGTAACATTTGTTAAGTGATTCTCGTATAGAAAAAGAAGTAACATACAGTTTATGATTTAAAAAAAAATCACATCACCAAGCACCAACAACTTCTAATATCTAATATCAGTGATAAAGTTTCAAAGCAAAATTACATTAAAGAGTACTAACTGTAACACCACGGGCGTGAAATTCTCTTCACATATGTAGATAGAAACATATAAGAAACAAGTATTAAAGCAAGCACATGACAACTTAAACCAAACTCAAACACAAATTCAAAATAGATGTTTTCATGAATTCGATATAATACCATATCATTTTTCTGATGGCATGGAAGGTTTCCTTTGGATTAGAACCTATATAAAACAAAGATTACAGAAAAAATGACAACCAACAGAATTAAATCGTGCACCATATACAAACAATAAAAATGTTTAAGAAATCACTAATGAGAAATAAGAATCCACAACTCATTATATTTTATAGGGATGGTGTTACAGATTTCATAAGATGATCTGTAATTCATTAGAAAGCAAGTTACTTATCCTAGTTAGAATGTTGATCGAGAAAAGTTGATAGAAGCAAGGGTCAAAGTTGATAGAAAAGGAGATAAAGTAACAACCGCTTAGGAGATATAATGAACACTGCTGAGGGTAATGTTTTAAGACAACTATAGAAAGACCTGAGATGTAACCTATTTAAATTTTAAATTCAAAATTTTGTAGCTATCCAAGAATGGTTAGTTAATAGAAATAATTTATTTTGTATTTTACAAGGATGACTAATTGTGGAATAATACTTACATCCTAAGAAACACTGTGAATAGGAAAAATGACTAATCTAATGTTTGACTGATGCAATTTGGATGCAATTTGGACACCATTCATTGATTTATGTTACAAGTTCGTTTATTTATTTTTTTTGGTAATTTTCTTGTTGTTGTTTAATCTTGTGTTATTTACTTTGTATTTCAATTTGTGTAATCATCATTCATACCACTTTAAAATTTACCATTTTAGTTTTTGCACTTCGCCCATTCTGTTTTTGTTCTCACTAGTTGCTAAAACCCAAAACAAAAGACATATTGTATGAGTGAGACATGTATGAAATTCTAATCAAAGTATAAGTGAATGCGAAATCGAATTACTTGGACACTTGGATCAGATTAATTCACAATAAACAACTTGTATGTCAAACTAGTCTTGTGGATAGAGGATTACAGAACAACACCCTAGTTAGATCGAAAAACTTGAGTTTATTAATTGAGAAAAAATCTACATCGAGTTGGTTTAGTTTAAGAAAAAATGAAATCAAACTAAATTCTGGATAAGAAAAAACTATAATATTTATTTTTAGTTTATATTTCTCGTATAGAAGTCTTTACGAAACACTTCAAAAATATCTTGGAACATGGTTTATATTAGACGACTCTATTAACAAATAATTAGCATAATTTGTTCGATATATTTTAAAGTTCTAATCAAAACCCCATTTCTAGAGTTAATATTTTGAAAAAAAACAGTAACCATTAAATTATTACCACAATCTTTTTGAAGTGGTTATGTTGCTTCCCACCCAAAATCCTCGAGTGGATTTTTCTAGATATCTTCATAGGAATTTTACTGAGAACATTCAATCCACTCAAACACATTATTGGCTTCATCCCATCTTATGAAGAATATCTGCGATCACTTTCTCCGATCACATAAGTCAACGAAGCATGACAGTGACTCCTGCATCCTCCACTAATCATGGTGCTCACAAGTCAGCAATGTCTGCTTGAAACATTCAACTGAACGTTCCACTATGACCCACCTTCATTTTTCTTCATAATAAGAAGCACTTAGCTCAGCGAAAATGGTAAAATAAAATGATGCATTTCTCACACAAACCCATGTTCTTAATTTTCCTATGCATTTGGGGTGCAAAAGCTGCCGACCCTTTAGGCAAATTCTGCAATAGAAACACCAACATCAGCAGTGGAGGAAAATTATCTGCCAATATCGATAAACTATTGGAAGAACTAGCCCTCAAAACTCCCTCCACTGGTTTTGTTGCCACCACTTATGGAAAAGACCAAGACAAAGTCTATGCATTGGCTCAGTGTAGAGGAGATGTGAGCACTGAAGATTGCTCCACTTGTATTCAAGATGCCACAAAGCAAATCCGTCAACGCTGTCCAAACCAAGCTGATGCAAGGATTTGGTATGACTATTGCTTTCTGAGGTTCAACAACAAGAGTTTCTTTGGTGAGGTTGATACATCTTTTGGTATATTCTATTTCAATGTTGAAAACGTAACTGACCCTGAAGCTTTCAATGAAGAGCTTGGGGCTCTGATGAATCGCATTAGAGCACAAGCTGTGGTGCCTAAAGAGGAAGGGCTTGGGAAGGGAAAATCTGTGTTGTCTCCATTTGTGACACTCTATGCATTGGTGCAATGCACCAGAGACTTGTCTGAATTATTCTGTGCTCAGTGTTTGGCTGTTGCAGTGAACAACTTCCCCAAATTTTGCAGCAATCGTAAAGGGTGTAGAGTGCTATACAGTTCTTGCTATGTTCGATATGAACTCTACCCTTTTTTCTTCCCACTTGATTCTAACAAAACAGGAACTTCGAATGCAGTGAAAGTCAGCGTTTACACTTAAGTACCATTCTGTTGTGAAAAACTGTGTTCATGGTTGCTACTAAACAACCCTTGAACATTGAAATTGCATTTAAAAACACTTTGAAACTGTAATATGTTGAAGCATAAGACGGTGTCTCAATCGTTAGCGTGGATTGAATTCTGTAGTTATATATGTCCAAAAGCTTTGTATGTTGTATGAGTAGACATGTGACACGTCTTGTCTGTTTTAATTACACACATATGTCGGAATAAATTTGTTTTCGAAAATGACAGAATTTTTTTTGTAAAATAAAATTAGTTTATTTTAAAATTTGAAAAATAAGGAATTATATATATATATATATATATATATATGAATAAATTTCTGTTCAAGAATCTTTTATCGTAGAAAAATAAAATAAAAGGAGTTTTTCATAGACTATAATTAGTTTACGTAAGATTTGTAAAACGGAAGTTTAGAAAAGTTTTACGAAAGGATTTATACAAATTAATTCAGGATTAAAAAGGTTTTGGTACTTTAACTTTAAGTAAAATTTAGAATTAGTTTCTTTTCAAAATTTTGGATTGATATAATCTTTCATATTTAGAAATGCGTGAATTTTAGTTCTTTTAATCCAATTTTGTTAGATTTATTTGAAATTTCAAATGCTTTTCTTAACTAACATTGAAACGAAAATGTGACAAATGGAATCAACAACTCAAATGCTATCATGAAACGCAATTGAAATGCCAAATTAACTTAACAAAATTTGTTTAAATTAACTAAATTAATATATTTATAAAGTTTGAGAACTAAATCAGGCCAAAGTTTCGAAAAGAGACTAAATCCAATTTTTACTCAAAGTTAAAGAATCAAAAACATATTTAACCCATCAATTTATATACAGGTAACTGTAATTTATGAAAATATTTAATTTTTTTCTTTGTATCTTGTATATACTCAAAATTTATATATTTAATCATTGTCACTAATATATTAAAAGTGTATATATATATATATATATATACTACAAGAAAATGCTTGATTAGTAACTAATTTTAGTGACCAATTTAGATACCAATTTAAAAAATAAAAAATTATATTTGGTCACTAAAAATCCAATTTCTCTCATGCATCCTTCCTCTACCTTTTCTTTAACAAAATTTATTAAAAAGATATTTCCAATGCCTATATGCCAAAGTTCATAGCCATTTGTTCCTATTAATTTTACATCTACATGCTCCATGTAATTTTCTTGCACCTCTTTTAACAACAAAAAAATCAACACGCCAAAGCTATAATGATTTCAACCAACTTACCTTCCAATGGCCTACTTCCCTATCGCCAAAAATCACAATTCCAAGAAAATGAAATTCAATGATACTATTCTCCTCACCACAACATCACAAGATTGTAAGATGATAAAAAAATTAATTCCAAAGTACACCATGAATTAATCCACACAGTTATCTTCCTAAAAAAATCCATTGCCTTTACAATTCTCCCATAAAACCACATCTTAGCTTTTCATAATCCAAACCTCAAATATTTACACATACACAATCACAAAATAACCAAAATTTTGCTTTCCCCCTTCCTCTCAAACCTCATGTTCTCAACTTTTCACCTTCCTGTGTGCATCACGAAATTACCATAAAAAGAAAACCAATACTTCTACCTTTATACTCTAGCCAAGGTTCGAACTCATTACCTATAAGATTCAAACCAACACTCCAAACTAACCAACTATACAATTTTTCTTATCAACCACATGCACAAAAACATACAATAATATCTACACATTTTAAGCATTCAAGAAAATACTTTATAAACATGCCACATGAACTTTATTTAACGTATAAAATATATGTCACTTCCAAAACAATTATAAAATTTAAATACTCTAAATGCACACATCAGAAATCTAACCCTTGACCACTACCTCATGACAAGGCTCTAACCAATTGTGTTACACTTCAAAATTATTATTTATTAATTCAAATAATATATCCACGTGCAAAACTAAACTTACAACATTAAATATTTCTCCTGGGTCTTACATGTTCTTCACCTGCTAAACATTGCGCCAACTCAATTACCTCCTAATAGGTAGGGATACTTACAAGCTTTTAGGGTGCTCTGCTGATGATTATATTTTCATCATTCTCCTTAATGTTTTTTTGTATTTTTATGACACGTGTCCTAAAGATCCCATTACTTGGCTATCCTTGTTCAACCGTCCTGGGATAAGTATTTTAGATGCCTAGTCATTGTCTTTGAAACATTTTAAAGGCGTCTTCTTCAAGGTCGTCGTGAAATCGGCTAGTAGTGCATTATTTTATGATGACAACAAGAACACTAACTTTCCTTTTTACTAGACCGATAACCCCTAGTGTACAAGGATATGTAGAGAAATGAGTAGTCGGCATAAGATAGGTAGATCGTTGGGATCCTAAAAAAAATTCCCATAAGCTGCCTACTAAAGGCTTAGTTAGGGTTTATTTGTCCATCCACCCCCTTGTTGATTTGGAAGGTATCTTACTTAATTTGTTTGTTGATTTCGCTATGTGCATGCTTAAGATGGTTACTTTGTTGATGCTGGTTACACACTCAGAAGGTGAGAAAACTTTGAACATGTTCAGAAGTTTGAGAAATGAGTTTGTAGAAGAAGCCGAGAAGTCTAGAGAACCTAAGGTGTTGAACTTGAAAGGTGCACTGGTGATGTTCGTGAACAGGGCTTCACAAAAAGAAAAGTTGTTGTGCCTGCTCAGATATGGGTAAACAAAGATATAAAGAAGCTTAGAACCGAGCTCTTGGGTCCTAGTTCTTCATGTCAAAGCAAAAAGCCTGAGGTCAGGTTGTTGGATGTGCCAAAAACTAGTGTCCGAAGAGATATAGAAATTAATTTGGACGAAGAAGTGATGAATTCTTTGGACAATATGGAGCCCAACGCCATCATCAGAGCAATAGTGGAGTTCAGCAGCAAGATGTTGGAGTTTAGACGTAGAATTGGCGGCATGCTACAAAAGGAGCTGAAAGATTGGGATAAGGCAAAGATGGCCGAAGACGTTTCCTTGGTGCAAGACAAATATGATGATGATAAAGCAGCTTTGGCTAAAAGGGAGAAGGAGTAGGAGGCTGAGAAGAAATGTCTGGCTACTTAGAAGGTGAGGTGCTTGGATTCAGAAAAAAAGTCCAAAGAAAAGGTGAAGGATCCAGAGGCTGATATCGAGGACTGAAGGGAGAAATATAAGGGTATGGAAGTAGAGTTAAGGGGCTTGAAGAAATATGTGGTGCTAGAGCATATCAACTTTTTCAATAAAGGCTTGAGATAGACGATGTTTTTATACAATGGAGTGTCCATTCAGGATACTCGGTTTGATGTGAACAAAGACATCTATTATAACCGCCTTTTTGATGAGGATGGAATTAAGGCTTCGAATACTGCAAAAGACTCAAAGGCGACTATTGTTGACCCTCTCATTGGGAACGAAGGTGCGGGAAATGAAGAAGAAGAAGTTGTCAATGTGGAATCGTTATCGGTTGTGTTGATGTATTATTCTTGGCCTATGATAAGCTTTTGTTTGATTTAGATTTGTTTTACCATAAACTTTTAGTATCAATCATTTTGGCTTTGTTAATTGGATTCTAAATATAAAAACTTATTTTTCTATCAATAGCTTGTATGGTGCTTTCAATTTTCAGGGTCAAATTCTCTAGTTTTCGTTACTTAACTACAGATTAAAATTGATCGAAATTGTAACGATAAAGGATGTGCGTGATGACGAATGCAAAAAATTTTGTTCAACTTTGAGTCGTTTGGTAGGTAGCGTCGCACACGTACTTATAAGTAAAACAATAAATTAAAACTTTTGTTCAACCAGTATTGCCTAGGTAGACGGTAGGGAACATTCAATAGAAAATTTGTTCAACCAAGACCGCCTAGGTAGGTTGCAGGGAACACATAATAAATAATTTGTTCAACCAGGACCGCCTAGGTTGGTGGTAGGGAAAGTGTAATAAATAATTTATTCAACCAGGACCACCTAGGTTAGCGGCAGGGAACACGTAATAGATAATTTATTCAATCAGGACTGCCTAGGTTGGTGGTAGGGAATGCATGATAGATAATTTATTCAAGCAAGACAACCTAGGTTGGTAGTAGGGAACACATAATAGATAATTTGTTCAATTAGGACTGCCTAGGTTGGCAACATGGAATATTTGATTGTAACTTGTATCCTGTAAGATGATCTTTATAGAAAAAACACTTATTTATTGAAAGGGGTGCCTCGCTAAAAATTCCCTTGCAAAACCCTCCTCAGGAAAAAAGTCCAGGTGAGAAAAAAGAGTACACTTAGGGTTACATTTAACATTGTCTTTACAATTCATTTGGGAAATATTCAACTAAAATAAAATTTCAGATGTGTTACATTCCATGTATTTGGTTTTGGCTCTTTAAATAATTGTTCCAACCTGTTTGGGCCAATTTCAACATCTTCTCGTACCCTGAACGGTTCTTCTCAATTGGCGGAGAACTTGTCCTCTTTCTTCCTCTCACTACTTGCCATCCACCACACAAGAACCCCGTTTATGAATGTTCATGGCTGGAATTTGGAATTATATTTTTGTGTCGCCCTTTGTTTGACCGCCATATTTCTAATATGTATTTTTTTTTCTTGTTGTTTCGTTAAGAGGTCAAGACTTGTGCTGAGACTTTCTTGATTTTGATATTCATAGTAACTTTGTCATCACAATGAGGGTTCACCAATTTCAACTGGGGATATAGACTTTGTGTCGTATACCAAACTGAATGGTGATTCATGAGTGGAGGATTAAGGAGTGCATCTATACGCCCATAGGATTTCTAGTTGTTCTTCTGGCCACCTTCCCTTTGAAGAGTCTAATCTCTTTTTAAGTTCTACCAAGATTACTTTGTTGGCGGCTTCAGCTTAGCGATTACATTGCAGGTATTCTACAAAGCTGGTAGCGTGCTTTGCGCCCAAGCCTTTGAAGAATTCAACCAGAGCTGCTAGCTTTGGCTATTGCCTGGTGGCAAACAAGTACCACCATGCGGTGCATTAGATTCTGGGCATCACCCAGATTTTCTTGTACCTGCAAGAAAACCCTAAAACACCAAAGATTTGACCCAATCACTCAATTTTCACATACAGATAATCAATCATGTTTTCTAGTATTCATATGTATTCAATAACATCATTTGAATAAAAAAATCACCACAATTTTACCAATGCTATCTCATTCTCAATTCATTCCCAAAGCCCTCATGGAACCCTCAAGTTTGTGAATTGAAAAATCACGAAAATACATCAACAATAGTAATTATCAATAATTAATAATAGAAATAACGTAACATAACAAACACAATGAATCTAGAGTATCAACATTCCCCCAAAATTCACCAAATCCAAAAATCGAACAATGTTGTTCGCGACACTTAGCGTGCCTTGATTGCCGCCAAGCGACTCCTAGAAGAACCCATAAATCCTTTTTTATCCACAATTGATCCCATCCTTGCCTTTACCACAAAGAACCCTCACTAGCCCTTTTTGCACTCTTTACGTCACAAAATTATGATCTCCTAGTACCCTCTCTGCTGCCACAAGTATACCTCTCAACAAATCTAACACGCTCAATCACTTAAGCTGCCATTACTCCTTTGCTGTGACTTAACAAACTAATTCTCTTAGAGTTACGTCCAATCTACAATTATTGCTAATTAAAAATTTATTATTTCTTTAAATTTCCTGAGTCTTACAGATAGGATTGTACTCGCTTTCTTCTTTAGTCATGTTGTATAGAGGGGTTCTTGACTCAACATGGATCTCCTTCTCCTTGTCTTTGCCATTACTTGCCTAATAAGTCCCTTATCTCTAGAGTTTTTCCTTAGCTAATTGCATTATTTTGGGTAGGTTAATATGTTAACTAGGAGTTGTTAGCCTAGGATTAGTTTAGTTAGGTTTCTAGTTTAGTTTTGCAAAAGTAGCTTAAGTAGGTGTTTTTAATGCAGTTTTAGTATAATCCTTAGAAGTACTATTACTTAGATCTAGCTTATCATACAATATAGGTTCATAAATAGATAGTAGCATATTAGTTTGGTTCTAGCTTAGATATATAAACTTAGAAGTAGAGTTGGTCTAGTTATAGTTTAGTTTTAGAAGCTTTTATGAAGAGTTTAGTGTGCCTAACATCCATTTTGAGGTTTCTAAGTATGATGCAGAGGTAAAGATCAAGGGAAGCCTACAAATGACCAAAGGAATCTATGAGAAAAATTTGGACCAACCAATGTGTTAAAAAAATGGAAAAGTTGACTTTTGCTGCACGTGTTGACCAAAGTTGACCTAGAGTTGACCTTTTGATTTTCAATTCCAAATGACATGGCCCTTGTGGAGAAAGTTGTATAATGTTAAAATACATTTGTGCTGACCTTTAGTGATTTTAGTTGTAGCATTACATTTATTTGTAGGTTCTAACTTGTTTCTTTAGTCTTAAAAATGTAGAAAGGAGAGTATGCTGAAGTTAATCCTAGCCTCAAGGAGGATTGCTGAATGGGTGTGGACAATGATCAAGTGGGCTAGATGTGGAAAGAAAGCCTAACAGTTGTTCCTGCACGGACAATATTCAGTTATTATGAGGCTCAAACCTTATCTAACCATAGTCTTGAGATTCCTCCCGTATATGCTCCACCAAGTGGCCGTCATATGTTGCCTTATGTAAGTTATGAAATGGACGAGGGTACCTGCATAAAAGAGGCTTCGACGATCAAGTCAGCAAAATCTCTCAAAAGTCAAATCTCATATTAGAGTTCTAATGAATTATGTACATTTAATTACCTAGGTCCACCTATATTTATATCAATGTAATTGTCTTTTTATCACTTTACTCATTTATTCATGGGCCCAAGCTTTGGGCCTCTGATTAAGTTTAATTGGGTTTGACCAGGTCCAATTGGGCTTGACAAAGTGTAATTAGGTTTAACCAAGTTCAATTAGGATTGCTCTATAGGTCCAGTCTCTTCTTGTCACACTACACTTGATTCTACATTTTTCTAAGTTAGGAGAAGTTCGCAAACATACTAGCATTTTGTTTCCCACCCATTGTCTGCTTACTTGTCGTCTATTGAGGGTAATCAGTTAGGCATCTATGTCCACTTTCCTTTTGGTTGGTGGTTCTAAATGGTTCATTATATTTATCATGATGTAGGAGGCCTCCGGTGTATGCGAAATACATAGTGAATGTCTTGTCCTTTAAATAATATGGAAAGTTCTCGGCTTTCTTCATATCCTGAGTATTATTATACCGGTATATATCTGATGTGTTATATTTGTGGATGTTCATGCTTGATTGTGTTTGACTACAATGATCTTATTTATCAAAGGAGTAGATGATCGTACAAGTGTTAGGCAAGATGCACAACACTAGAGAGAATGGTCAACATTGGAACATGTTTGGATTGTCTTTTAGTCTTATGTTTTTCCTTTTCAATAAACTTTATTGTTGTAAAACAATGATTTTCATAGAGATCCAAATCAAGCAAGAATAAAGTTTATTTTAATTATGTAATTTGTGTTAGTCATAGATTTTTGGAAAGCGAAAAATTAGGGTGTTACGGAAATTGAATTCCAATATAAAGTTATAGTTTATAACCTTATTTTTTGCTCAACTCAAATATAGAATTATAGTTTGAAATTGATTTCAATTCGGACTAAATTTAAACATTATTTAATAAGTGATAATTGATATTTAGACACTATAAGTGATTATAAAATTATATTTGCTTATTGTAAAATTTAAAGTCATTATCCATCCATCAACTCGTCCATCGGTTAAACTTACTTTGTTTGTTCCTCCTTATCATACTAATTATATGAATGTCATTTTTTCCTATGTAAAAACCGCATCTAAACACTTGCATCATATCTCTTTCTCAAATAATAACTTGCCATGGATATATGCATTAATCTTTTGACTTGTTAGTGATTTAAATAATTTAACTTTAAAATTACACTTCAGGACAAATCTAGCAAATCCCAACAATATTCTAAAATATTATAAATACATAATATATAATTTGTTGATGGATTTGGTACGAAATTTGAATGAATATATTTGTTACAAACCATAGGAATTACATAATTTCAATGAGTTAATCGGAAAATGATAGAACTTTTGTTGGTACAGGTAAATGAAGTTCTTGATCAATCCAATTTCAAATTGTAGCCATGTGAGGATGTCCACCAATGACTACATCATCCGAAATAAATTTCCTCCAAAACCAATGTGATTTCCAAACTTTGTTCATTTCTTCAATTCGAACATTTCTTGTCTCGGGCATGAGCAAGGCAACAAAAATGGTCATGATAAGCACAAATCCAGCAAAGAAAAAGAAAAGACCAAACTTTAGGTGACAAAGCATGGTTAAGAAAACTTGAGCGATGACAAAGGTAAATAGCATGTTTACAGCAACATTGATGCCTTGGCCCGCAGATCGAACCTCGAGAGAACATATTTCACTAGGAACCAACCACCCAAGTGGACCCCAAGACCATGCATATGCTGCAACGTATGCACATATAAAGAATAAGAGAAGACTAGCTTCTCCATTGGTAAAATAGCCTTCCCCACTGACCCCAAACTTTAGAGCAATCATGATTCCAACAGCAACCTACACATATTATGAACTTCAAATTAGTTGTCCATGCTAGCAAATGACTTTAGTAACAAAAGTGTTATTTTTTCCATATTGAAATAACAAAATTTGTTTATCAATTATGTTAAGTTTTTTACCTGACAAATAAGCATTTGAATGCCCCCTTCGAGGAACAATATCCTTCTTCCAAACTTGTCCACAGAGAAAATGGAAACAAAAGTGGCAACCACATTAACACCTCCAGTGATAACTGAAGACATAAGGGAAGTATCATTACCAAAGCCTAAAGTTCTAAAGAGGACGGGTGCATAAAACATGATGACATTGATTCCAGTGAATTGTTGGAAAAATGGAATCAGAGAGCAAAAAGTGAGTTAAGGTCTGTATTTTGGTTCTGTAATGTTCTTCCATGGATGTTCCACACCTTTGGCCACTTTAGTCGCATTAACGAGGTCTTGGAACTCCTCATCAACATTATCCATGCCACGAATCTTTTTCAACATTTTCTTAGCTTCTTCTTCTTTACCTCTTTCAATTAAGGAGTTAGGGGTGTCACCTAAGAAAAGAGATCCTACACATAACATGATTGCAGGAACTGCACCAACACCTAAAGAAATTCTCCAACCGTTTTCTAGTTTGGCGGTGCCATAATTAATAAGGTTTGCAATCAAGATGCCAATTGTGATCATCATTTGGAATCCCATGTTAAGGGCACCTCTTATCGATGTTGGAGCCATTTCAGACAAATACACAGGTACCGACTATTGAAAATAATAATAAATAACAATGAAAAAGACAAAGGAAAAGTTAAAAACATATTAATCATGAAAATATGTCCATATTCATATAAACAAATTTTAAAGCATTAACAATGACACAAAGCCTCACCTGATTACAATATCCAACACCAAAACCAAGTAATAATTGACCTATGATGAGCATTTCAATATTGATGGCAAAACCATTCAACAATGCACCAACAAGGAAGAATAAACCACCTGCAAACATTGAGGTCTTACGTCCCATCATTCTTGTGGTGGTGGAAGCAAAGAAAGAAGCTACTAATGCAGCAAGGTATAGAGAAGAGGTGAACAAAGTAAGGAGTTCATTGTCAAATTTGCAGTATTGGCTTTCATGGATAGATTCATCTTTCATTTTTTTATAAACGCCCGGAAAGAATTTTATTAAGAATGGTTCCATGGAAGTTACTCCTCCCGTGATTCCGAGATCATAACCAAAGAGTAGACCACCCATGGCTGCTACAAAACATGTGACCAACACGAATATTGTGATCTTGCTTTCATATTGTGTTCCATATTCTACAGTAGCAAAAGCTCCACCTGCCATCTTTAAAAATGTTATATTATAAATAGATATCTTTCTTTGTCTTAACTTTTCTTTCTTTTTCTACATATGAGATTTTAAGTATGAATTTTTTTTATAATCTAAAATATGCTAATAATAACATCTAACGGATGAAAATGAGTTACAAAAATTAAATAACTTCTTTAACAATATTATATCTTTTTAAGCAATTTAATTATTTGTGTCGCTTACATCCTAATCTGTGTGTATTGTTTTTCCAGTTAGAACTAATATATTATTTTAAGGACTTAAGATAACACCTAGTTAGTTAAAATATACAAAATCATTGTTTTACATAACAAGGTTGACCATTAATTGATGAAAGTAATTTATTTTTAAGTTAAGAATATTAATGAAGAAAAGATAAATAAGAAATGTTAAGAATAAAAAGTATGAGTAAGTAAAATGAAAATAAATTGAAAGTAAAATACCTACTTTTTAAATTATAAATTCTATTTAGGATTCCACTCAAATGATATATTTTATTAACATGTTTCGAGGATTTTTAGAAAAGAAAACAAGTTCCAACAAAGCATATTTATACATATTTTACTTGAATAATAATTCATTCTTTTATGAGGGGGTCTTTAGTTTTAGTTCCTACTATTATCACTTCATTATTCCCACCAAACATTTTATCTTTTAATCATTATATTTTATCACTTAATATTGATGATTTCATTGCACATCACACACTAAAACACAAATGAAATGTTTAACAATTAAAATAGCGGTCAAAATTACATATGTCAAAAATTGTTTATGACAATAAAAAACATAAATGCGGGTAATGTTGCTAGAAAAGAAAATAAATTTACTACCAATTAAAACTCGCCACAAAATTACTTGTATCATATAATATTTATCATATTTTGACGATTTAAAATCACCGCAGAAATATATCATATTCTATTATCATTTACCACCTATTAAAAATATTCAACCATAAAAAAATGATTAACGTATATGTTTTTCTAATTTTTAAATTAAAAAAGTTTTTTTTCATTATTATTCATTAATTTTATAATGAATATTGTATTGTCTATTTTATTTAAAATTATTGTGTAAGATGATAATAATAGTATAAATAATTTTACCATTTTAAAAAAAATTCTAATTGTACCATATAATAAATATTTATTTTAAAAGAATCATTTGCATGCATCAAGTGTAATAACCTATAAATTATTAGTTTGACTTTTTGGAATTGGTGTTTTTATCATATTATTATTTTGGGTGCTGATGTGCTGAAACACGATTTACTGAGGAATGTATGAATAGTTATGTTTTAAATGTGTATAAACTTTATGTGATTTTAATGATTTTTGTATAAGGGAAATTAATTCGGATTGCTACAAATGAGTGTGTAGTGGACATTAATCTTATTTAGAGATTGATTAAAGCATAATTAAATTAATAAATTATAAAAAGGACATTGTGAAAACGATGTTAAAGGATAAATATTAGCACCGAATTTGTGCGCAACAATTTACGGTAATTAAAATTTGGTGATTAAATTTGTGGGTAAATGGAGATATTAGAATAAAGTTAATACATAAGTTTTTTGAACGTTGATGGTTTAATAGAAGTTAGTCTAACTTGGGATTATTAGTAAAAGGGAATTGAGTAATTAAAGAGTATTTTGACGTGTTTTGGGGTATATTGTGAAATTTAGGTTCAATCTCTTGATATGGTATCAATTGGTGTTTAGAATTGTTTTTCGATATTTAGGAATCATGTTGTTTTGTTTTTTATTTTGGAGCAAGTTTAAGAACAAGGGATTTGGTTGGAGAAGAGATATGAATTGTATTGGTATTTTTGGGTCCAGTTTGTCTCGTTACCGATGGGTGTGGTTATTGAAGTAATAGGTTTCTGGAAGTAATTAAGGAGAACCAAGCACTAGCCAACAATTTAAAAAACATAATTGAAAAGTTGGGAACTAACCAAATTTAAGATTTTAAGACAAGATTGGATGGGATGTTTGGGTTTCGAGGTAGTCTATGCCTACATGCAGATGCACAATTACGGAAACAAATATTGGAAGAATGACATAAGAGTCGCCTTAGTATGCATCCAAGCATGACTAAGATGTGTGAAAACTTAAAGGAATTTTTCAAGTGGATAGGATTGAAGAGAGATGTAGCTGATTTTGTGACGTCGTTTTTAACTTGTCAAAAGGCCAAGGTAGCACATCCAAGACCAGGGATATTGTTACAACTGTTGGACATTCCAAAGTGGAAATGGGATAGCAAGTAGCTTGATTGAGTCTTAGAGCAGTTAGCTTCAAGAATGATTGGATCCCTCTGGGCAACTAGCTCCATGAACTCTTGTTAGTGTTTAGAGGACGTTGAATCCCTCTAGCAGGTAGCTCTATGAGCTGGTATTTTATGTTTGGATGCTTAGGCTCTAGAATGTTTAGTCCATCAGTTAAACTTACTTTGTTTATTCCTACTTACTATACTAATTATATGAATGTGATTTTTTCCTATGTAAAAATTGTATCTAAACACTCACATCATATCTCTTTCTCCAATAAGAACTTGCCATGGATATGCATTGATCTTTTGACTTGTTAGTTATTTAAATAATTTAACTTTAAAATTACACTTCAAGAAAAATCTAGCAAATCCAATTATTCTAAAATATTATAAATACATAATATATAAGAAAAATCTAGCAAATCCTAATATTCTAAAATATTATAAATACATAATATTCAATTTTTTTATGGATTTGGTACAAATTTTGAGTAAATATAATTGTTACAAACCATAGGATTTACATAATTACAATGAGTTAATTTGAAAATGATAGAACTTTTTGGTGGTATAAGTAAATGAAGTTCTTGACCAATCTAATTCAAATTGTATTCATATGAGGTTGTCTACCAATGACTACATCATCTTAAATAAATTTCCTCCAAAACCAATGTGATTTCCAAACTTTTTTTCATTTCTTCAGTTCGAACATTTCTTTTCCCAGGCAGGAGCAAGGCAACAAAAATGGTCATCATAAGCACAAATCCAGCAAAAAAAAAAGAATAGACCAAACTTCAGGTGACAAAGCATGGTTAGGAAAACTTTGAACAATGACAAAGGTAAATAACATATTTACAACCACATTGATGCCTTGACCTACAAATCGAACCTCAAGAAAACATATTTCACTAGGAACAAACCATCCAAGGGGGCCCCAAGACCATGCATATGCTGCAATGTATTCACATATAAAGAATAAGGGAGATTAGCTTCTCCATTGATAAAATAGTATTTCCCACTGACCCCAAACTTTAGAGTGATCATGATTCCAACCGCAAGTTACATATAATATGAACTCGAAAAACACTTAGATAATTTCTTTGGAATCACAACACTAAACTCCTGTTACTCAAAAAGGTTATTTTCAAAAATAGTTAAGAGCTCTATAAATAGATTTTCAAAAATTAAGTCAAGAAATTAAAAAGACAAATTTCAACTGCTAAATATAATCGATTTATGATAATCGATTATTTTATAGTACTTTTTAAAAAATGTTAATTCTCACTGATAATTGATTATCCTCTAGGATAATCAATCATTCCAAATACTTTTCTGAAAACCGAAGAACATTCGTAACGATCGATTATTATAAATGATAATATTATCACAGTATGTTTTGAAAAAATAACTTTTCGAAACGAATTATGTGCTAGCTGTTGTTTTTTTCGAATTCTAATCTAACTTAAACAATCAGTACACTAACTTTATTATTACAAGAGGCTTTAAACAGTAATAAAATAATCTTCCAATATTTTCTCTAAATCCATTGCAATTGTCATCGTCAAAATCTTTGCAACACAACTTTTCTTGTTTTGCCAACACAATCTTCGTACTCTTTTCCATCAAAACAGGAAGGCTTCTTGATACCACTCCTACTGTAGTCATTTCCTCTCAATCTTGTCAACTGAGAAACATCTCCTCACACCAAGTCCCTCACGACATGCAAGAATTAGGCTTTTAAGAGCCAAATTTTGTACTTGTATTTAGGTTATTTAAAAATATGAAAAGAAGAATTTAAAAATATAGTAAAATACATAATTTTTAAATAAAAATTGATAGATATTTTTAAACTAGAGATGGTGTAAAAATCTTTTAAAATACTTATATTTTGAAAAAAAAAATTATAGAAATGAAAATTTCAAAAGTATGGCAAAAAAAACTAGAATTTTTTAATAAAAAATTATAAAATTTTTAAAATAGAAAAACTATAGAATTTTCTAACAAGGTTTTATTTAAAAAGAAAACTAGAAATATAAAATTATAACAAAATATAGATTTTTCCTTTATACTTTTTCTATTTCAAAATTTTTATAAATTTCTATTAATTATATTTTGTTTATCAAAATAAATAGGATGAGATAGTAAAAAGCTTGAAAATTATGAAAACAATTAAATACAGCATAAGTAATAAGAAAGAATCAATGTTTTATAGTTTTTTAAAAGAAATTAAGATAAAAAAATAATTTTAGATAAATTAAAGAATAAATGGAAAGTAAAATATATGATAAAAGGTCTATTATTTAGATGTAAAAATATGTCTAGTTTGTTTTTGAGTTCAGAAAGATTAAGAGGAAAGAAAGAAATTGAAAGTAAAAATTTACATAAGTCGAGAAGAATTTGATAAGTTAAACATTCTTTACAATAATAATAAGTTTTGTTGTGCATTTCAAAAGATAATCAATTATATATTTTATATAATTGATTTTCATTTTAATATTTATATTATAATAAAATAGGTAAATTAAAATAAAAATGTTAAATTTTATTTTAATTATACTTTAAAAAATTAGTTTAAATTTTAAATTAGTTTTAAAAAAAATTATAATTACTTTTTAAATATATTAATATATAAAAGAGCTTTTATATTAAATTAATCAAGTAATTTATAATCGTTTTATTTATTTTCACTTTCTTTTTTAATCTAAACAATTTTTTTTCTTATTTATATTTTTTATTCCCTCATATTTACTTTTTAATCCAAACACAAAAAGAAAAAAAAAATAATGATGGAACGAGATAAAAAGAGGAAAAGAATGAAATATTAAAAAATATATCTTAGCCGTTGACTAAAAGAATAGAGATCTGACGCTAATCAAGTTATTTCTCATGGTGTGAGA
>Ga0209589_1001467_pt1 | contig 38988 bp, 39 predicted proteins | sample CowpeawhiteBW_FD_187525 | JGI IMG/M metagenome (GOLD analysis project Ga0209589, IMG submission 187525) | Root nodule microbial communities of legume samples collected from California USA - Cow pea white BW (SPAdes) (version 2) | ecosystem: Host-associated > Plants > Roots > Nodule | place: USA...
AGGCGAATTATTCTCCGATCCAGAGAGATATAGGAGGCTCGTTGGAAAGTTAATTTATCTCACTATTACGAGGCCTGATCTATCTTTCGCAGTTGGAATTGTTAGCCAGTTTATGCAGACTCCATGTATTGGACATTGGAATGCCATCATCCGTATTTTAAGGTACCTCAAGAAGGCTCCAGGACAAGGTTTGCTATATGAAGATAAAGGAAATGTTCAAATCTCTGGATACTGTGATGCTGATTAGGCAAGCTCTCTTATTGACAGACGCTCTACTACGGGATATTGTGTCCTCCTTGGAGGAAATGTTATCTCTTGGAAAAGTAAGAAGCAAAATGTAGTGACTCGATCCACCGCTGAAGCTGAATATTGGGCAATAGCGTCTCTCACGTGTGAACTCATATGGGTAAAGCAATTTCTTCGAGAGAACTAAATACATAGAAATTGACTGCCACTTTGTTCGAGAAAAATTGATGACCAAGGATATTTGTACTGAGTTCGTTGGGTCAAATGACCAACTTGCAGATGTGTTGACCAAGTCATTAAGGGGACCTCAGATTGAGTTCATTTGTTCCAAGCTTGGTTCATACAATTTGTATGCTCCAGCTTGAGGGGGAGTGTTAGAATTATTACCTATTGTATCATTAACCCTATGTATAGGGTGTTGAGTGTGGGAAACTATCTACTGTCATATCTACTGCTGCATCTAATCATGCCTAGTATCTTAGAGCAGTCTTTTCATATGTACTTGCTTCATTATAAATAGAAGAGAAGGAGAGTGGTATTGTTGTCCACTACTCATATATTTTAAAGTCTCAGTTTCAAGTCAAACCTCATGTGCTTATACACCTCAACAAAATGGGGTGGTTGAGCGCAAGAATAGACATCTTGTTGAAACCATTCGCACAATTTTAATTCATGGTAGGGTTCCTTGATACTTTTGGGGTGATGTGTTCTCATTGCATGTTATCTTATTAATCCCATGTCATCTTGAGTTTTAAATAACAAAATCCCTCGTTCTATTTTGTTTACTTATGAACATCTTCATCCCTTACCTCCAAAAGTTTTTAAGTCTACATGTTTTGTTCAAAATTTTAGTCCTGTTCTTGATAAATTATCTCCTAGGTCACACAAATTTGTCTTTTTAGGATTCACCAGATCACAAAAAAGATATAAATGCTTCTCTCCTTCTCTTACCGTTATTTTATTTCAATAGATGTCACATTCAATTGAGCCATCTACATTTTCATTGACTCTAAAAACCCATTTGCAACCAACAATTTTTCTATTAAAGCGCAAAGATACCGGATCCCAAGTCTTTTGATTCATTAAAACCTCATTCTTATTGCATTGTAGTCATCCAATTTTTACCTTTATGAGCTTGTTTAACACTAGTAGGTTCAGAATGAGATAACAACAATGATGGATGAACTCTGTTCTAAAAAATACCAAATTTCGACCTGGTTTGCATGGGATGAGTATTAAGGAAAGCTGTAAGAGGAGACTCTAACACAAAAGATGATGAAACAATTGTATTGAATACAGTAGGGGAAACTTCTACTGTTGAACCAGAATCAGATTGTATGCAAATGTTGGACAATGATTTTCAATCTATTGAGGTAGTGACAAATTTGGATCTAAGTTAAAATACTAAGGCCCTCGGATTGAATTTATTTGTTCCAGGCTTGGTACATACAATTTGTATGATCCAACTTGAGGGGTAGTGAGGATTTATTGTAAGGTGCTATGTGCTTTGTCCTAAAACTAGTTCCTAGGTGGATCTCTTCGAATTCCCTTATTTTCCCTCTAATACATTGTATGTGGTGTATTCCAAGCTATGAAGCCTGGATATGGACATGGATATGACACGGACACAGAAACGGTTAAATTGAAAAAACATAGGACACATGACACTACGTGTATATACATATTAGTTTCAAACTTTCAACTAACACATTGTCAACTAAAACAAAAATGAATCTAATATATCTATCTAATATCCATAAAAGTGAAAATAGTGATCATATAAGATTTTTTACTTATTTTTATAATCATAATAGAAACTTATGTGATAAATTCAACAGTTTATGGGTTTTTTAGAAAATCATTGTATTTGTGGTTATTAACATTAGTTGGAGTCATGTCAAAATCATGTCAAAGACAAAAAAAAATGTCTTTCAAATTGGACACTTTATTGATACATGTCATGAGTATCATAAGCGTGTCAATATGCGTGTCAATATCTGATACGTGTCGGACACGGGACACGTCATTGATGAGGCATGTCCCCAAGTTATAAATATGTAATCCTAAGAGAGGGGACGACACTCTCTCAAATTCATTCCAATATTCTTGTGTGTCTTTCTTAAGTATATCTATTCACCATGGCATTGTTGCTAGTAAGATATTAAGGGTACTACTAAAAGTGGTTAGAAGTTGTTAGAAGATTTTAGGGATTTCTATGTAATTATTAATATAGAATTAGAGTTATCTATATAATGGATTGTTTCAAATAAATTAATTGAAATAAATATCTTCTTTCTTTCATATTAATCTTAAGGAAGTTGATGGTAGTACTTTAGTGAAAGATGTATGTTTGGTTGTTGTTACCTATTCTATAAGGAAGTTGTGGAGGATGAGAAATTACTTTAGATTTCATAAAAGTATAGATTTGGAGTTGGCTATAAAAACCTATTGTTAAGATATCACTAATATCTTATGTTCTATTTTTATTGTTATTATTCTTCATATGTATTTTGGGCTTAGCCCATATTTTCTTTATTATAAATACAACCCCTATGTGTATTTTCTACACAAGGGAGATTAATCCCAAACCTAGTTTCACTATATTTAATATGGTATCAGAATCATTGTTTAAAAAAAGTCTATCCTAGTGAGATTTCTTGGAGACAATTTGTTCCACCCGCTATCTCGGACCGCTAAGGGACCACTCATTAATTTTTAGTCCCACGCCTGAGATGTACATACCTCAGCGTGAGGGCGTGTGTTGGAAGTCCCACATCGACTAGAGATAAGGCAATTTCATAGTATATAAGTGGGGTTCAAACCTCACCTTACAAGACGGTTTTGTAGGGTTAAATTATCTTACAGTTACTCGTCCTGACATTTTCTTTGCAGTTAGTGTGGTAAGCCAATTTCTTAATTCTCCGTTCGAAGATCATTGGAATGCAGTCATCCATATACAAAAGTAGATTAAAGGATCTCCTGGAAAAAGATTGTTATATGGTTCTAATAACCATACAAGAGTTGTGTGTTATTTAGATGCTGGTTGAGCAGAATCTCCTTCTGATGAAACATCCAGATAGTGTCTCCATTAAAGGTAACTTGATCTCTTGGAAAAACAAGAAACAAAGTGTTGTGCAAGGTCTAGTGCAGAAGCAGAATATTTAGCCATGGCTTCAGCCACTTGTGAACTTGTTTAGCTTAAGCAATTGCTCAAAGAGTTACAATTTGCAGACGTTAATCAAATGATACTTATATGTGACAATCAAGCTGCTCTTCATATTAGTTCTAATCCTGTCTTTCATGAGAGGACTAAACACATTGAGATTGACTGTCATTTCATTCGAGAAAAGGTTATGTTTGGAGATATCAAGACTGAGTTTTTTAATACAAATGATCAGTTAGCAGATATTTGTATGCACCAACTTGATGGGGAGTGTTAAGATATCATTAATACCTTATTTTCTGTTTCTATTGTTATTATTCTTTATATGTATTTTGGGCGTAGTTTATATTTTCTTTATTATAATTACAATCCCTATATGTATTTTCTACACAAGGAAAATTAATCCCAAACCTAGTTTCACTATATTTAATACCTATAAAGGGATATCTTAGGCTATTTGGTAACTCTTCTAAAAAGGCTATGAGGAACAATATGATTAATTTTTCTATATTGATATTCTTTGATATTCAAACTAGGCGGAAAGCAACTAAGACTCTTCAAGCTACTTGAATATGCATGTTGTCCAATGGATCAAATTAATACAAATGAAGCTGCTAAGGTTATCCAGGTCATGCTGCTTGCGTAATTTTTAGATGTATTCAAGGGAATATATTGAAATTTTGGGTACTCAAAATGCTTTATATTTTGAGATTATGAGGGTTATTTTGGCTGTTGAGACATCTTGGGCCAATAGTTATATTCGGGTGTGGTTGGATGTAATTCTACTTTGGTTTGCCAAGTATTTTAATCTCCTGAAATTGTTCTATGGTCATTTCGAGGGACATGGCAGACATTCATGAAGAGTTGTGGTGCTAGAGTTCAGAGTAACCAACATTTTTCATGGACGAAATCTGTGTTGATAAGCTTGCAAATTTGGGGATTAGGCTAGAATTTTTTCATAATAGATTTCAACTCCCTTTTTTATTTTGCCTAAGTTTTAAGGGAGTTTGTTTTGTATTTTCTTAACATGAGTTTGGTTTGACCCCATATTTTAGTTTATTTTTTCTTTTCAATAAATTGTTTCATGTAATGGGAAATGATTGTTGAACAATGGAATGTCAACCTAACTTGATTTTATAAAAAAAAAAAAATATAAAAAAAAAAAAAAAAAAAAAAAAAAAAAAAAAAAAAATTGACCCACTCCGACATCCATATCATGAGTAATTATCATTCCTAAACAAGAAACACTTTTTTATAAAAAGAAATTACAAATAAGATTCTGAATAAAAGAATTTGAAAGCCACAAACCTTGCAATAGTGTCCCTAAGAAAATTTGGGTTCAAACCCCCTTTTGAAGGATAGATAGGATATGGCCTCTCTTTAGCGAAAAAGGACAAATCTTTTACGTCTTCAAGCACATCAATATTATATTCTCTCATCTCATAGTGATCTTTAGCACGCATAGTCCTGACCTATTTTAAAAAGCAATAATAATGTGCACTCTTAAAAAATTCCCAAACAAAATTAAAACAGAATGTTCATATATATTGTACATGTGAAAGAATAAGGTTTTATCTTCGTGCAAGTATGTGAATAAGTTGGACAAAAGCAAAGAGTACTCAATCATATTAAATTAAATATACTACAAAGTTAAAAAAATAAGACAGGTTAGAATATATATTACACACAGAGACATATTGAACATCTTGGAGTATGAGAATCATGCATATACTATTATTACTATACTTAGCAATAAATATTTTTAGGAATCTTATCTTATTAGAACCATACCTTATTCTAGAGAACTTCATTTTATCTTCAATAAGTTATTTATTCTTTATTTGATCATGGCTCTGAGTCTAGTGCTCAATCTAATTCCTAGTATAAATAGCACTTGAATCTTGATGCGTTGTGTTTCATCACAAATTATAATGCACCATGCCCATTTAATATCCCATTAACTTATCTCTAAAAATGATCTCTTCTGTCATCGTTACTTACACCCTTACTAAATTGACCAAGGTATTTGAGCATGACCTAGGCATGTCACCATGGAGAGCAGGGCCAAGGATTCCTCCAAGCTCCCAAGGATTCCTCCAAGCTCCCACATCAACATTCCACTTGTTCCCTTAACCCTATCAGGATCACTATTCCCTACCTCAAGATCATTTTGCCCCATCCCCATTTTTCAAAGCCTATGGTTCCTTACAAGGACCCAACATTAATAATAATAATAATAATAATAATAATAATAATAGTAATAGTAATAATAATTATTATTATTATTATTTTTATTGAGGTTCTTTACGATGCATGCTGTATAATTTGTATATGGTTTCACACCCTCATAAATAACGATTAACTAGAGACCACCTCTTAACATGGTATCAGAGCCATAGTTTAAAGTTGGATTTGTGAGGTTGAGTAGGCTTAATTTCGTACGATGGTATCAGAACAATTGTTAGAGCGTGGATATTGAACTTGATGATACATGATACGGTATTAATCTTTAGCATCCTTTATCTATACTATTCTAGTGGTGGTGGTGTTCGTATTCATTACATTGTTGTTAGTGTGCTGTATAATTTGTATATGGTTCCACACCCTTGTAAATAACGATTAACTAGAGACCACCTCTTGACATGATATCAGAGCCATAGTAATAAATTTTCAATTAAACAAAAAAAAAAACGAAATATGTTTCTATTCCTCAATTTTGGGATAAGTTTGTTTTGGTCCTTCACCTAAACTTTATCAAGACAAATACTTTAATAGGCACCAATGGGGAGGGTGTTGAGGGTAAATAAATAATGACAATTTGTTTTAAAATAAAATCTAATATTGAGGTTTTGTATGGGTAAATAACTTCATTAAGAAGTTTTTGAATAATTACTAATCTAGAGACCACCTCTTGACATGGTATCAGAGTCATAGTAATAAATTTTCAATTAACAAAAAAAACTGAAATATGTTTCTATTCCTCAATTTTGGGATAAGTTTGTTTTGGTCCTTCACCTAAACATTATCAAGACAAATACTTTAACAGGCACCAATGGGGACGGTGTTGAGGGTAAATAAATAATGACAATTTGTTTTAAAATAAAATCTAATATTGAGGTTTTGTACGGGTAAATAACTTCATTAAGAAGTTTTTTAATAATTACTAATCATGTAAACACTTATATACAACTATTCTCATAAGTTGTAAATTGTTTTTCATAAGTTAACAGCAGAGCTTATTAAAATAAACTAAAATAACGTATTATGACACATGATAAGTTATTTTCATAAGTTCTCCCTAACAATTACACAAGTATTTACGCCACAAAATATATCCAAATATATGGTGGTAAATAAGTTCTTCCAAACACACCTCACATAATAAAAGATTCAAAGCTTCTACCTAAGCAAATTTTATTATTTGGAGGTCGTAGGCAACCAAACATGATTCAAACACACTCCCATACAAAGAACGGAATATAGATTATTTCTCATAGTCCATACATTATCACCTTCTTCAACACCCATATTTATGATATCTGTAAGAAGTAGAGGAAACTACAATCCCTCCACACAATGAAAACTTGCAATACAATAAGGAAACTAGTTGTGCACGAGGGGGAGAACCAAACTCACCTTGCCACTAACGCATACTATGTCTCCCTCTTGATACTTTTCTGCAAGCCTTTGAAGAAAAGCTTTGAAGGTAAAACGTGAACCACGAAAAAATTTCTTCAGATGCAAATAAATTGTCCTCTCTTGCACATCAATACCATCAGTGGTCACATGCTCAAAACCACATTCACTTTCAGCAATTTCGCAGCCCACAACCACCTCAAGAAATGACAATGAATAATTAGCTTTGACACCCCTGCAAAGGAAAGACTAAAATTTATCAACTTAAAACATTATAAATCACCACCAGTTTCTAAATGTAATTTACACACAATAACAAGCACGTGAACAGATGCAAGACTCAGTGATGTCATGAGCCTCAATGGCTTACTACCCCCAAAAGCCTAAGCTGCTAGGTGAAGGCCCATTAGCAGGTTTTGCCATCTTTTACACTCCCCCTCACACAAATGCCATTTGGGCTTGAAGAATAGACAATATGCTAACCATTTTTTTGACAACATACTGAAATTCTTTTTTTTTTGTTACTTAGAAGGAGAGCAAGGATTAAAATTTTGATCACTTGGTCAAGGAGGTTGACCCAATACCATGTCATGAACTACTAACTAAGGTGTTGGGTTAAGCTCCTGAAAGGTTCCACTCTAGCAAAACAAACGAAAATAACGGTTTTAGTCCTATGACAATATGCAAACTACAATCATTGTTTAAGCAGGTGGAATGTGAGAAGATGGACACAGGGAAGAAAAAGTACTTTACATCAAGTCAAAAATCATCTCAAAGTCATCCTCTATTTTCCACCTCTCAACCAAACACATTATAAGCATCTGTAAAGCCATCAACAATTGGATAATGACAAAGTGCAAGCATACATCAGCCACAAAAATATTTAATTGACAAATCAAGCACCAAGAAAACCCTATGCCAAGAGAAAAGGATACAAATTGTCATATGAAATAGAGTCACCTTGAAGATAAGACTTTTCCAACAAAAATCAAATATTGCCCATCATCAATTTTAGCATGTCCGTTCCGCATATTAGCATATGAACGTGGAAAATGGAGCAGCAATTTCCGTAACTACACATAAAGAGAGGCATTAATGTGAATTCAAGCCATCCTTTCAAAACAGAAAATCAAAGAACTTTGCAAAATCCACAGCTTTTCAGGAACCCACCGTGTGAAACCCACAGTCCTCCAGCTTCTGGTAGTGCCTCTTACTCAATCCAGGTATACAATTTATAGACTTGTCAAGAAATAACTCACTCAGTTTAGGATTTGGCAGTGACTCCATTTCCACTTTCATTTGACAATCTTCCCTGGTGATTTGATCTGAATTTCTCTCTTGTATTGAAGACATTAAATCAGGCAGCAAAGAAGAAGGAAAAGAATCATCTTTTCCTGATGTGGAAGATGATACAGTAGAATGCTTGACATACAGAGAAGGCCATTCTTCAGAAAGACCACTTTGAACCCATCTTGCCTCTGAAGAATTAGAAAAACAATTTTCAAAATTTTCTGTTGCAAAAGAGTTCATTGTTTCAGAACATGATGTAGTCCCATCATACAAATCCACTCGAGGAGCGCTACCCAAAGTAATTGATGGAAACCTCTTACATATCAAGGAGATGTCCACATCATCTAATGCATCTTTGGGACTCATTTCAGATTTCATTTCACCACTTCCATTACCAATTAGGTCTGAAAGGTTGTAATCCATAACAGCAACTACCTGTAAGTATAATTAATTTAAATCAATGGTACATTCATATGGCAGCTATGGACATTTATAAACAAATTATTAGCATATCTAGTCAGACATTCAGAGTGGTAAACTATAAAATCAGCGTAAAAATCAATATTTCTTGAGGCTCCTCAATGCCAATCAATCAGATACCATCAACTTTAACTTGCATAAACAACATTTCACAGGATAAAACGTATTATAGGTCCTTCAATCTTCAGTCGATATAGGTTTAATTCCTACCCCTTAGAAACTATGATTTTAGACCTCGAAGTTATTTACTTTATTTTTTATAATGTGCGAATTTCCTCCCTCAGCCTAATATTAAAATCACATCAACCTTTAATGAAACACTACATATCGGATTATTCCTACTTTTTTCCGCAACTTGGAACCGCTTCCGACACCTCGCACAAACTTCTTCTCTGCGAACTTATGTTTTAGCCGGTAACACATTTTCCAAGGTAGAAAATTGCAATACCTGCAACAAGGACACATTCCTCAAATTCGGTCACATAAGCCTTTAAAAGGTTAAAATGCGAAGAATAACGCAACGCACCTCATTCTTCTATTGAGAAAAGTGCCTTGAGAGACCACAACAGTTGAGATTTGCTTGCCACAAATACACTGAAAGGACGCCGGAATCAGTGACTTTAGGAACAAGAAGATCAAAGAAATGAAGTGTAAAGCGAAGGTAAATGAAAGAAATAAGAATGCGAAACCTAGAAATTACCATTGCGGTGTCGTTGGAGCCGTCGTGTCCAGCGTCGGACCTGACCGGTGAGGAAAAAAATCAGAAACTAAAACGGAACTGCAAGAAAATCATTGAAGTGCCTGCGTTTTCTTTAGCTGTTGCGAAAAGGAACGAACCGGAAAACAAATATTAAAAATTGCTTTTGAAAGTTCTTTATTTTAAAAGATATAATATTCACATATAACTTAAAAGAAATGCTATTAATATACTATTTTATTAAAGATAAATTTATATATAGGACCGGTTTTTCTTACCATATCTATGTGTTTGTGTGCTTTTTATTTTGTTGAGTTTTTTTTAAGATTCACTTATTTTTAGTCCTAATGTTTTAGAGTCTATTCCTATATGTTGGACCTAAGAGCCAGTTTATAGGGTATCTCCAAAGACTCATTTCCAGCCTTTTGGCTTTCATTTTACTATCTTTATCAAAGACAGTCACCTTATTTCTCTCTTTTTTCCCTCAAACAGTGCTTTGCTAAGGTTTGGAGCTCATTCATATTCATGTTAGCTCAACCTCATCTCTGATGTAAGTTATTGGTCAAATCATGCTCTACCTCTCTGGTTTGGTTTTTCGGGGTTATGTTAGGGTTTCCCGTAGTAACCTCGTGTTCAATCTGTAATAGTGTTTCCAGCTCGCAAATTTGTTCCGGGAGCTGTCGTACTCACTTGCTTGGGTGTCGGGGTATTCTACTAACATTTTCCAAGTAAGGGAAGCTAGGGTTTACAGCTTTTTTATTATTTTTCGCATGTTTTATGGGTTTAAATCATATTCATGAGGTATGCTCGCTGTTATGGTTGCTTGGTAGTGGTTAAACTGTGATTTGGTACTGTTTTTGTGTTTTGCACGCATGAACAGCGGAGAATCCTGGTATTTTCGCTTAGGCGAGCCAGTTTCGCCTAAGCGAGAGTACCAGAAGTTGCTCCCTAGAACTTGCACGAGTTGTCGCTCAGGTGACGAGTTCCTGTTTTGAGCGAGAGTCCATCTCACTCAGGCGAGGAGGTTTCGCCTAAGCGAGAGAATGCGAAGGCCACTGTTTCCACTTTTCAAGCTCTCGCCTAGGCGAAAGAAGCTTGTCTGAGCGAGAGAACCTTCTTGCCTGAGCGAGACCTTTTAGCATGAGCTAAAACTGGGTGAGAATTTGCTCAAGTGTTGTTTTCCCTCTATTCTTGGATGATTGTCACATGTTTGGTTGGATTACTATGTTAAAGTATGAATTGAGTGATTTTGCATGTAATGGATGGTTTATGGGCTGGATTGGATGAGTTTGGCATGATCTTGGTACGAAACATGAATGGATGGTTGGTTATATACATTGACATGAGATTAGTATGCATGATAATATTACATTGGTTGGTGAGACATGATTTTGGTATGGTCAGGACGTAATTCCACGAAGGTTTCGTGGTGGTGCCTAATGGTCAGGAAGTAATTCCATGAATCTCTAGGTGAGATCTTATGGTGGTGCCTCATTGGTCAGGACGTAATTCCATGATGGTTCGTGGTGGTGCCTCATTGGTCATGATGTAATTCCATGATGGTTCGTGGTGGTGCCTCATTGGTCAGGACGTAATACCATGATGGTTGCGTGGTGGTGCCTCATGGTCAGGACGTAATTCCACGAAATTTGTGGTGGTGTCTCATTATATAATTTAGTAAGGATTCAAGTAAGGATTGTATCCTGACACTCTAAAGAGTCAGTTAGTCTCACGTAGAGCGTACTGACTCAAGTGGTGAGAGTAGCAGGAGGCCCTAGTCTTTGGCAGGATAATGGTCTTAGATGTTTGAAGACTAACCTTGTGAGTGGTAGGGTGAAACCCATTGGCAATTGGCTCTACAGAGCAGTAGAGGTCACCACAAGTGCAAGCATCCGATGAATCCAACTAATTATATGTATCCGGATAATCGTGTCTTAAGTCGTAGTGTCTTGTTTGCGAGTCTTCACATGCTTGGTTGATGAATGTATCTTTGACTATAAAATTGTATGATAAAACATTTTCTACTCTAGCTTACCCTTCTGCTTGTTTGTATGTTGTGTGTGTGACTTTCTCCTTTTGCAATGATCATCAATTTATTGATGTGAGCATATGGGAGAACTCCTCGTGGTCACCAGGGTGATGGAGATTCCACTGCATAGCTTATCTTGGGTTGGACCCCGCTTTTGAGTTCTCTTTTAGGGTTGTAGCCCATGTATTTCCTTGCTCTTGGAGCACTTACTTTAATACTATTAAATTTCCTTCTTTGTTTGATTATTGGCATTGTGGTGTGCCTTAGTTTTCCTTCCAAGTATTCTTGGATAACTGTAAGGAGTAGCGTTTATACTTCACGACTTTGCCCTTTTATTATTATCGTAATGTTTCATTTAATTATGTTGTTACTTAAATGGGACGTTACATTTTTCATTTATATTTGGTTTATATGTTTTGTTAGGTTATTTTATTTTTAAATTTATTCAGATTGTTTAGAGTTATGGTTAGTTTATTATATGTCATTTCTTTCTAGTTTAACTTTTGAGAAAATCACTAAAAACATGTGTTCAAATTGGTTTTCAAACCTGCACCATATACACCCATTTGAGTGTTTTTCCTTCAGATATTTAAGTCAACATTTGTCATTAGACCAATGGCAAGTTCTTAGTTTTAAGTTTCTCTTATGTTTTATTGAAGTTTCACTCTTTATTTTGATTCTAGTAGCTTTTCTTTTATTTTTGACCACTACCATTAACTTGTTTTGTGTGAAATTTTTATGACATTTTGCTCACTATTTTATGATGAATATTGCATTGTCCAGCAGTTATATGTCTCGGCCTTGATGCTAAAACAATATCCATAGTGCACCATTAGCTCATTGTTTATGTAGAGAAGAAGCACCATATTTTATTCTAGTTATTTTGGTTTTATGCATCCATTGTAATGCCTTTCTTTAGTCATTTTGCTCACTATCTTGTGATGAATATTGCATTGTTTAGTAGCTATATGTCTCAAATTTGATGCTAAAAGAGTGTCCATAATGTATCATTAGCTCAATGCTTGTGTAGACAAGAAGCACCCCATTTTATTCTAGTTATTTTTTATTTTGTGCATTTATTCTAATGCCTTTATTTAGGACTTTCTTTTGAGTGTTTAACCTTTGTTCTTAACCTTTATTTTCGTACTTGTCTTTCTTTGTTGCTCAAAGTTTTGTCTAAGTTAAATGGGCATTTGTGAAGCCTTGTTTCATATAAAGACCTTTTCTTGCTTTTTTTCCTTGGATTTCCTCTCTGTTTGGGGCTTGTTTTAGGTGTAAGAGCCTCTTTGGCAGTGAATCGACCCTGGAGTAGCATCCTAAGGAAGGGGAGACCTATTTGGATCTTGAAGCCTTGAGGAGGACACAAGAAAAGAAAGAGTGAAACTTCGAGAGGACCAAATTTCATTGTCATTATATTGCTATTTGAGTTGTAAAATTGTCTTGTTTTTACCTTTGTAGCTCATGGGCAAGTTAGGTGTCTTGAGGAGTCTTTGGTGCTCAATCTGATATCCTAACTTGAACCTCTTATACAATATTGAACCGTTTGTAGTTGGTATAGGTCTGAAGGTTCTAAATGCCTTTTACTTTACCATTAGAACAACATAGCTAGTTTACTTACTTTCTTTATTTGCTTTCTTTATTGCTTATAGTTTTTTTTTGTGTTCACTTGTGTATCAAACCTAATTCCATTTGAGATGTTTGGTGCAAGAGGGCTTGAGGTAAATTTTGGCTAGGAAAGGCTTCGATATTAAGTAATCCTTAGTTATTCTCCTCCCTTTCCTAGAAGTGAACTTTAGATCATTTTGCATCTTTAACTCTCTTAAGGAATTTCTTGTTGAAATACAAGTTTGTTTGTGCGTTGCATATTTTTGAAAACCCTAAGCATGTCTCAAGCTCCATCCTACCAAATTAGAAGTGATTCTAGTGAAGAGGCCCAACCAAATTTAAGCCATTTGGCCCAAGAACTAAAATCACTAAAACTTTGGAGGAAGCAAGAAGCAATCCTAAAAGAAAAAGAGAAAATTGAAAGTGATGCTCGTCTTGCCATCCTAGAGGAAGGACTAAGAATACTTAGGCAAAAAGAGGAAAAGATTCAAGAGAGGTTGAGAACTAGGAGCCTATTAAGGAGAAGCTCCTAAACTCCCACACAACTCACATACTGTGAGGAGGATAGTAGAATTGTCAATCAATACTATCAACCTCCTCCACCAAAAGTGAATAGAAGGGAGCGTGAAAGAGAGCATGCACCAAGAGAGATTAGAGTAGACCTTCCTCATTTCATGGGAAAGAAGATGTAGAGGCATACTTAGGTTGAGAAATTAAAGTGGAACAACTTTTTGATTGCCATCAAGTGGTTGAGGAAAGAAGGTCTACCTAGCTACCTTAAGCTTCCAAGGGAATGCCACGTATTGGTGGACTTCCCTAGTGAGAGAAAGAAGACTCCCTGATTCCCTTCATGTCCAATATTGGAATTATTTGAGAAGTGCCATGTAAAGGAGGCACATACCCTCCCACTATCATAAAGAGCTTATGGAAAAACTCAAAAAGGCTCCAAGAAAGAATTATGAGTGTAGAGAAGTATAGACAAAAGATGAAACTTTACATGGTGAGGGCGATAATTAGAGAGAATGAAGAAACAACCATCTTTAGGTTTCTTAGTGGTATTAATCTTGAGATTAGAGATAGATTGGAATTGTTGTTAAAGACAAACCCTTGACCAAGGTTCCAATCACAAGAAGCAATGCCAAACAAATTCAAGAAGAGTTAGCATCATCTATGCAAAGTGAAGTTAAACTATTATTGACTTCGACCATCATGAAGTATTTTTAGACCTTGTAGTAAGGGCACGTAATGTAGGATTTATGTTGGGCCTTGTATTAAGGGCCAAGTAGTGTAGCGTTTTTGAGCATTCTCGCTTTAAGTTGTAGGACAATGTTTGCGTCTAGCTTAAATTAATATTGGGTGATTAGTTTTGTAACCGTAGCTTGGTGGAGGGCGTCCTACACACATGATGGTCACATTACAAGCCCTTAGTGGAGAGTTTTCTTACAGAGGTAATGGTCATGTGTCATTTTTCTAGTGGAGAAACTTTTACTAAAGTGGCTTTCCACATTACACTCTAGGAGCGGAGAGTTTTTCTAAAAGTTAGAGTGCCACATGTCATGCTCTTCTTTTCACCAAGATGGAATTTTTAGGGTTTGGTGCATGATAGCATTTTAGGGTTTTGGTCCACTTTGGAGACACCTTCTTCTTAAATATAGGTGTCTCCCCCATGTATTTTCACTTTGAGATGTATAATATTATGCTACCAAAATTATTTTACGTCATATACTTGTATCTTAGTCAATACTAGAGCATCCCATGAGGTCCCTTGATGGCTAGCTCCCTTGCTTTTTCAAAAAAAAAAACGAAAGGAAGAATGACTCCATGGATGGGTCTGGATGTGGAAGCTTGGAAGAGATGAAGATAACACGGTGTTTAGTTCGATGCAAGTGAGTTTTCTAGGAAGAGGTAAGACCAAATCCTAAGGAAGGAAGCCTACAATAGTCTAGAAGAGAAGACTAATCTAGGGAAAGCTCAAACAAGAGAAGTGTGCACTCATTTTGACAATAATTCTTTACTCAAATTCAAGCTAGATTTATTTGAGGTAAGCCCTTCTATTTATAGGGTAAAAGGAGAACAAAGTAGATAACATCCTATTTTTCAGTATTTTTCCTTTCTAAAAATTTAGTTTTAGTTTAAATAATTATTTGTTTGTCTTGAATTAATTAGTTTTTGTTGATACTTTAGAAAAATAGAGTTTTCATAAAATTGTGATAAAAAAGGTTAATTTTAAGATTATTTCATTGGATTTAATTTTGTTTTTTTAAACTACCCATTTTAATAGTTTAGTTTTCCAAAAAGACCTTTCTTTTTGCTATTTTAAGTCTTGAACCTTTTACTCTAATTTTTTCTTATTTGTAAAGCAGTCCTTGGAGGGTTAACTAAAATCTTTGACCAGCCTTTCCCTCCTTAAAACGCACATTTTACTTAAAATGATTGATCATTGGTGATGCTAAATCAGGGGAGGCATGAGAAGCACTCCATCACGGGGTAGAACCTAATGCAACGGAGAACGCCCTTGATGCTCCATCAAGAGCCAGAACTTGATGCACAAGGGGAGAGCGAGATTAATGCGTGACCAAGAGAGAGCGAGCCTGATGTTGCAATCTGATAGGTGAGATTATAATATGAGGGAGAGAAAGGATGTTTGGTGAGCATATTAAGGCAAATTTGAGATGGACGAACGAAGGAGAAGTCAAGCAAATCAAGGGTGCAACGAATAGGGTTCAATATCGTGATTCTGTTTTGAGCAAAAAGGAAATGGGTTAAGCAATTTTTCGATTTTTTTATTTTTCTTTTACGGTTTTTAAAGGCAATGATTAGGTTTTGTGAGGGGAGCCCTGGATTGTGTAACATCCCGTCCAGATATTACGAATTTAATTAATATAAAAACTTTATTTCATAACAAAAACCAACTCATAACCAATTATCATAAAATTAAATATATTATTAAAAACCATCTCATAATAAAACCAATTTCTATAATTCAATTGATTAAGAGAGAAACCTTAAAATTCATAAAATAAACTCTCTATAGAAATGTTCCCATAATAGTCACGCTTTGGTTCCATGCCTCACCAGATCCACCTGCAACATCATCTGCTCCTGTGTACCGTGTACACGATCATCGCCAAAACACAAGCAGATAGGGTGAGCTAACAATTTAAACCATACATATAATATAAAACAATTATAGCAACACGAACACACCAAAGGAATTTCCATCCTTTGATTCCATAACACATGGTCACTACCATGTTACTCGTGTTCTACGTCTTCTAATGAATATCTCAAGATGTCTTGCTGCCACACCTACCAGCCACAACTAGCAGAACACGTGTGAAAAACCATGCTATGGACCACACTCCGTAACGCCAGGTGGAGTTCCCAATACGAATATCATTCGTAACGTCCTAAGACTACCAAACCCGTTGGTCTCATACCAAGGAGGGCAATCAATCTAGACCCGCCGTACGAGCCACAACTCACACACTCACACCGACAACACTCGCCAACCCGAGCCACAACTCAAGAGTTCCTCGTGTTCATCCGCCATCCCGAGCCTCAACTCGAGGGATGTGATTCTGAGCCACAACTCAAGGAATGCCACATGTTTAACCCCTATCCTGAGCCACAACTCAAGGAACACCAACAAGCCGACCTTTAAGGTATCATTGAAGCATTGTAGACCACGCGCATCCACAACACACAAGCAATTACTTTAACCATGGATCCAGGATATATGATGCTCCCACGAACCTGCCCGCTCGTGGTTCTACCTCTACGAACCTCCCCGCTCGTAGTCCAACTCTACGGACGTCCCCGCTCGTAGTCCAACTCTACGGACGTCCCCGCTCGTAGTCCAACACATGTGATCCACCATCTACGAACCTCCCCACTCGTAGCATCTCTTAAGTGTGAGCACGGAACATACAAATTGCATAATTTTTACAAAAATTGGAACTAAATTGAGACAAAAATTAAAATACAGGGACCAAATTGAGAATGAGAAAATCACACCTCCCATAATAGTGACACGTGTCCACGTGGCACGATGTCATCTTGACACATGGCAAATTTTTTATTTTTTTAAAAAATTTTAAAAAATAAAAAAATTCAAAAAAATAAAAAAAAATAAAAAAAAATAAAAAAAATTGAAAAAATCCAGAAGCTAACACGTGGCACCCTATTTAACACCGTTACTACACCACTAACGGAAAAGACTTGATTGGATCAAATTTCCCAAAATAGGGACCAAATTGAGATAAAAAAACAATTGAGGGACCAAATTCAAATTTTGCTACAAAAATAGGGACTAAAAGTATAATTTAACCAAATGAATAACAATGCACAAATCCATTTACTAGCATTTCATACTTAACATATGCATTTTTACCATACACTTATCTTTTCCAAAATGCAAGTTATTACCACTGTATTTTTGCACGCATCACTAATACACACAACCATAGTAACTAAAGTAGTCACCTCATCACATCCCAATCTAATAAACCTTTACTTTTTCATGCAATTGATACCAATCATCACAGCTGCACATATATAATTAGAGGTCTTACTTATACACATTCCCTTCATACCGCATTTGTCATTTTCCTAGTTTACGCATATCATCACCTGATGACCGCAAATCACGCCAATTCACAGAATCAGCTCAGAACACCCACTATCCTGATGTGTCGCCTAGCAGCAATTCACGCGCCACTAGGCAGTGCATACAGAATCTGGGTTCTAGCCTAGATTTCTACACCTGCACGAACCCCAAATGTAAGACTCGTAGAATTTAATTAATTATTAAATAATTAATTAATAAATGCGGGTAGGAAGAGCATTTATGGTATTAAATTCTAATCTGTATGATGTGGAAAAGTACTAGCTCATGTGGTTGAGAGTACTTTGATTGTGTGAGAGGATTTGGGTTTAAGTCTTATGTATGCCATTTATGTGATTTTATATTTTTATATATATGTGATCATGTTGTGGACTGATATAATAATTGAATTATATTAGTTAGCAAGAAACATGAATTGACTTGATGGTTTAGCATTGACTCGGCATTTTCATGGTTGTGGGTTCAAGCCTTGGAGAACCTAAACTAAAACTTTATTTTGCTAAATTTTGTTTTGGCAATGATGGGAAGGGGTAGAAACCCTAACAGCTGCGTGAAGGCAGCCAAAGGGGCTTTAAAACAACCCCATAATGGCCTTGAATGACAATTATCATAATATTAAATCTAATTTTCGTTTTTGGCTAATTAACCTTCATTAAGACTTAATTAAAAGGCAAATTGAAGGGAGAAAGATGTGTGTCATCCAAGAGGTGAATTGGGTGAGGGACGAAAAGCCATACTTTGATCAAAGGAGGAGGTGAGAATTTTCAAGTTTAGCACGAAAACCAGGTTAGGGGTGCTGAACCACGTTCTATTTAGATCTTTATGCATAATTGTATGATTGATAGCATGTATGTGTATGGTTTTTTTTTTTTCCGTTTTGCATTGAAATCTGGGTTTCTGGAATTTCCAGAAACCGTCTAGCGGGCCGTTGTTGGCCGCTAGGCGATACATACGATTTTGGCCTTTTCTAGGTTCCTGATGAGGAATTGCCTGGCGGTAGAACAAATACCAATTTCACCAATGTCTGGGTTTCTTGAAGAACTGCCTGACGGTGATGAACACCCGCTAGGCGACGCGAGTCGAATTGACTCAATTTTGATCTTCTGAGTGTTTTGGGGTGATTTTGATCAGGGAAAAATGAAGTTCTACTTAATTGATGAGTGTGCTTGTTGTGGCCAGTATGGATGGGTCCAGATAGATTACCCTCCTCAGTAAATAGCTGACGAGTTTGGTAGTATTGGGATGTTACGAACTATGTTCGTATTTGGGAACTCTACCTGGTGTTACGGTGTATGATCTGTAGCAATGGTTCCCGCACGTGCTCTATTGATTATGGCCGATAGGTATGGCAGCAAGTCACCTTGAGGTAATCACTAAAAGAGGTAGAACACGAATAACCTGGTTGTCGCCAAGTAATATGGAATTGAAGGAGGGATTTCATTTGGTGTGATTGCATGAATTATATAAGTGATTTATATATGTATATAAATATAATTATATGTTTGTTCTGTTAAGCTCACTCCATCTGCTTGTGTTTAGCGATGATCGTGTACGCAGTACACGGGAGCAAATGATGTTGCTGTAGGTGGTTCTGGTGAGACTTAGCTACGGAGCGTGGATAACATGGGAAGCTTTATTTTTATTTTATGTTTTTGGAAATAAGTTGTAATCCTTTATTACTCCAACTTTGGATATTAGAATATGGTTTTAATTATGGTTGTTGGACTATATTGGATATAATAGAAGTTTTAAATTTCCCGCGTTTAGGGAAATGAGGTATTATTAAATGAAGTTGTTTTATTATTTCTTTATTTATTATTAAAATCCGTAATATCCTGTCGGGATGTTACATTTAATATCAGAGCAAAGGTTTTCAAAATGATTTTTGGGGTCTAAGGGGAGTGAGCTTACGGTGTTTCGCTTGCGAGACTGATTTGATTCTTGATTATTAACTTTTGTGTTGTTTAAGTTTTAAATGGAGCTGTTTGGTATGAATAGCTCAAAATGTGGCGTGCTCAGGCCATGGCTAACAGGAGGAGGAGAAATACTGCTGGAGCTGATGATATCGCTTAGGCCATCCATCGCATGGTGGACGCGATGCAGCCTATCGCAGCACAGCTTAGAGCCGTGGTGGCATCTGTTCATCTTATGACCATGGAGGACTTCATGAGACACAGGCCAACCAAATTCTCTGCCAAGGCCATTCTTGCCGAGGCAGATGCGTGGCTGAGGGAGTGTGAGAAAATTTATGGAGTCATAAAGTGCACTGAGGCACATAAGTTATCCTTCATCACTTTCTTGCTAGTGGCAGATGTTGAGTACTGGTGGGTGGAAATGTAGCAACTGATGCGGACTCAGGCAAAGGAGATCACTTGGACTTCCTTTAGGACCAGATTCCTAGAGAAATACTTTCCGGACTCTGCAAAACATGAGAGGGAAGCTGAATTCCTTACATTCCAGCATGAGAACTTGACTGTGCAGACAAGTTTGAATATCTGGCGAGGTTCTATTCGCTTGAGGTCACCGAGGAGTAGAGGTGCAAGAGATACGAGGGCGGGTTGAAACATGAGCTGTACCGATTCATAGTACCACTCTGCATCAGGGAGTTCCCAGTCTTGGTGGAGCAAGCCAAGGCAGTCGAAAAATTGGAGATGGGTCCTAATAAGGTGGTGCGATCTTAGAAGACTACAACAGACACTAGCCAGTGGAAGAAACCATATAAACGACCACCATCTTCCTCCAGGAAACTACAATGCTTCAATTGTGGTGGTGAGCATCTGAGGAGGGACGACCCAAAACCCTCTGGCAGCTTTGGAGGAGGCCCTAACACTAGCAAGTGCTACGTGTGCGACCAGACAAGACACTATGCCCGCCATTGTCCTAATAAGAAACCAGTTGGAGGTGCGTCAGCCAAGAAACTAGTGGGAGATCGGCCTAGAGCACCGGGGCACATTTTTGCTTTAACGACCACCAAGGCAACGCAGTTAGGTAACCTGGTGCAGTTTAATTGTTTGTTGTTTGGTCATGACGTGGTTGTGTTATTTGACTCAGGAGCCACCCATTCATTCGTGTCTAATGAATGCGTGAGGAGGCTTGGACTTGTGATGCGAGAGCTAGGGTGCGAGCTGATAGTTACGACACCAGCTTCTGGCGAGGTATCCACCACTTCTATGTGTGTGGCGTGTCCTATGGAGGTGGCAGGCCGCAAGTTCAAGGTGAATCTCATTTGCTTGCCAATGGAGGGTCTGGATGTAATTCTGGGGATGGACTAGCTGTTGGTCAACCATGTTGTTATTAATTGCGGACGACGCGGTGTGGTATTCCTAGAGACAATAGGGCTGGAGTTGATCTCACCTTAGAGGGCGATGAATGAGGCAGAAGCTAGAGCTACTTGTATCATGACAGTGGCTCAAACAGAGAAGAAGAGCACTACAAAGAAAATTAGTATGATTCTAGTGGTGGATGAGTACACAGATGTCTTCCCTGATGAAATTCTAGAATTATCGTCTAGCAGGGATGTGGATTTCACCATTGATCTCATCCCTGGAGCTGGACCAGTTTCTATGGCACCTTACAGGATGGCGCCAGCTGAGTTAGCTGAACTAAAGAAGCAAATTAAAGACCTGCTTGAGAAGAAGTTTATACGACCGAGTGCATCATCACCATGGGGAGCTCCGGAATTGCTGGTGAAAAAGAAGGATGGCAGTTCCAGATTGTGTATTGACTACCGACAGCTGAATAAGTTAACAATAAAGAATAAGTACTCGTTGCCGAGGATTGACGACCTGTTGGATCAACTGAGGGGAGCTGTAGTGTTCTCTAAAATAGACTTGAGGTCTGGATATCATCAGATCTTAGTCAAGCTAGAGGATGTGCAGAAGACAACTTTCAGGTCACGCTATGGGCACTACAAGTATGTGGTGATGCCGTTTGAGGTGACAAATGCCCCTGCTATATTCATGGATTACATGAACATGATATTCCGACCATACCTGGATCAGTTTGTCGTTGGATTTATTGACGACATACTGATATATTCTGAGAGTCGAGAGGAACACGTAGAGCATTTGAGAGTGGTGCTGGGAATTCTCAGAGAACATCATCTATATGGGAAGTTATCAAAATGCGAGTTCTGGTTGGATGAGGTACAATTCTTGGGCCGTGTGATCTCAACCCAAGGAATAGTAGTGGATCCGGCTAAGATCGAGACGATGGTGAAGTGGGAGAGGCCACAAACAGTTACAAAGGTGCATAATTTTCTGGGTTTGGCAGGATATTACAAGCATTTTGTTGAAGGGTTCTAAAAAAGGGTGAGTCCATTGACACAACTCACCCGAAAAGATCAGCCCTTCTCGTGGACCGATGAGTGTGAGGCCTGTTTTGAAGACATGATAAAGAGGTTGACAATCGCACCTATACTGGCTATTCCAGACACGACTAAGACATTTGAGGTCTATTGTGACGCTTCATACCAGGGTCTGGGTTGTGTGTTGATGCAAGACAAAAGACCAGTAGCTTATGCGTGGAGGCAGTTGAAATTTCATGAGAAAAATTATCCGACGCATGATTTAGAGCTTGCAGCAGTGATTTTTACCCTCAAGACGTGGAGGCATTATTTGTATGGGGCACAGTTTCAGGTATTTAGCGATCACAAAAGTTTGAAATATTTGTTTGATCAAAAGGAGTTGAATATGAGGCAGAGGCGATGGACGGAGTACTTGAAGGACTACGACTTTGAGCTTTTATACCATCCTAGCAAATCCAATGTCGTTGCAGGTGCTCTGAGCAGAAAGAGGGTACATGTGTCTACTATGATGATAAAGGATCATATACGGTGCAACATGCTGCGAATCACTAATGAGTTCCTAGACGAGGTGCGGGTGGAACATGGTAAGGATCAGGAGCTGCAATAGATCATCAGTGAATTGGGCATCCAGAAGAGAAAGGATTTCAGGATGGGTAAAGATAGCATCCTACGTTTCAGAGAGAGTGTGTGTGTAACCAGAAGTCAGGTATTGAGGAAGATGCTCTTGGAGGAAGGGCATAAGAGTCGTCTTAGCATACATCCAGGTATGACAAAGATGTATGAAGACTTGAAAGCTACCTTCTGGTGGACGAGCATGAAGACAGATGTGGCCGATTATGTTGCTTCTTGTTTGGTATGCCAAAAGGCGAAGATTGAACATCAGAGGTCGGGTGGCACGTTGGAGCCTCTGGATATTCCTTAGTGGAAATGGGACAACATTTTCGTGGACTTCGTTACACACCTGCCGAGGTTTGTGAGGGGGCATGACTCGATCTGGGTAATAGTAGACAAATTGACGAAGTGTGCTCACTTCTTTCCAATTAATCAGAAGATGTCTATGGACAAATTGGCATATTTATATGTCAGAGAAGTAGTTAGACTACATGGGGTGCCTGCGAGTATTGTGTCAGACAGAGATCCGAGATTCACATCGAGGTTCTAGCACTCGTTGCAGAAGGCACTAGGCACTTAGTTAAGGATGAACTCAGTGTATCACCCTCAGACAGACGGTTAGTCTGAGAGAACTATACAATCATTGGAGGACTTGCTGAGAACCTGTGTACTGGATCACCTGGGGACATGGAGTGATATGTTGCCACTGATGAAGTTTACTTATAATAATAGTTATCACTCCAACATTGGGATGACACCATACGAGACATTGTATGGTCGGAGATGTAGGACTCCTTTATGTTGGCAGCAAGATGGGGAGTCAGTTGTACTTGGGCCAGAATTTTTACAACAGACTACTGAGAAGGTGAAGATGATACAAGATAGGATGCGTGTAACTCAGAGTCGGCAGAAATCCTACACAGATAAGAGAAGGAGGCCGCTTGAATTTGAGGCAGGTGACCATGTGTTTCTCAGAGTGACGCCTACAACAGGTATTGGGAGAGCACTCAAGTCGAGGAAGTTGACTCCTCGATTCATCGGTCCATACCAGATCACGAGAATGATTGGACCTGCAACGTATGAGATAACCTTGCCACCACACATGGCAAACCTACATAATGTGTTCCATGTATCGTAGCTGAGAAAGTACGTTGTGGATCCTACACATGTACTTGAGGAGGATGATGTCCAGGTGCGCGAGGACCTGACGATTGGAGTTGAACCAGTGAGAATCCTGGATTCTCAAGTCAAGCAACTCAGAGGGAAGAAGATCCGAACGGTGAAGGTTATCTAGGATGAGGCAACCCAGGAGATGACGTGGGAGATGGAGGATCTCATGAGGAAATCTTATCCTCACCTTTTTCCCTAGTAAGAAGGTGGGGTAGGAAGAACATTTATGGTAGGGGGAATGCAAGACTCGTAGAATTTAATTAATTAATTAATTAATAAATGCGGGTAGGAAGAACATTTATGGTATTAAATTCTAATTTGTATGACGTGGAAAGGTACTCGCTCATGTGGTTGAGAGTACTTTGATTGTGTGAGAGGATTTGGGTTCAAGTCCTACGTATGCCATTTATGTGTTATTTATGTGATTTTATATTTATATATATATATATATATATATATATATATATATGTGTGATCATGTTGTGGAATGATATAATAATTGAATTATATTAGTTAGCAAGAAACATGAATTGACAAAGGATTCTTTATCCTCCAATCTCTTTGTAGTTATCTTCTTACTGTCATAATGAATATCTTAAATTATTCTAAATTCAATATGCAGGTAATGGTTAATGGGCTTCTCTTCCAATTATCACTTCCACTTAATTTCCTTGGTTGTATTTTTCGTGAGACTGTACAGAGTTTAGTTGACATGAAATCCAAGTTTCAGTTACTTGAGGTATCTTCCATGTCGAATTTTAGTAAATTATCTTGAAGTTAATTTGAAATGTGCATTGTTGATTGTGAAATTTCTTTCTTTCACCTCGTATATACCATACACAAGTTCAAAATACTGATTATTGCTAGATTTTCAAAATCTATCAGCAATAAAAAAAATTTATTTTAGTACTTCCACCACCATTTTTTTTCTTTGCACCAAGTCGATGCTCTGAATGGTAAGATCCAACTTGCCTTGGTGGTGATTCAAGAACAGAACCTTATATAGTTACACATAATCTACTACTTTCTCATGCAACTGTTGTAGATGTGTACAAGAATCAGTTCCAGGTTCTTTTAGTCTTTATGAGAACTTTAAATCTTCATATTTGACTAGGTTTTTGTATTGCTAAGTTGTGAGACTAAACTGGTGTATGATTCAAGAACTAGATTGATTACATCATCGAAAGGAAGCAGTGCTTAAATTGAGGTACATTATCACTACTGAGTAGCATTATGTTTTTGGCATAAGAAAATCTACAAGTTTGCTTTGTGACCAGGGGTTAAGACTCTGCGAGCATGGGCTTTTTAACTTGTTGTGTTAGTGTTCACATGGTCTCTATAAATTAAACTGATTCCATTCAATCTTGACCAGGAAGCATTATTATAGTATTTGTTTGACCATCAAGTCCCTTGTTGCAGGTTTACTCTACCAAGCATGATATCACATATGTGTAGTGTCTCATGACAGGCTTGCTATTAGCCATTAGAAAAGTAGTGTGTCTCAAGGTAGCTACCTAATCACATGAATTCTTTGCATCATCCAACTTCATCTGGCTCAAGGTTTTAATTGTCATTTTATGAACCTTGCAGAATTTAGTATGACTTCATGCTGGTGCTTGTAACAACAATATATGCACACCACAACCAATGCTCCTAATATTCAACAGCTGCTGCTTTGTTAACAATACATCTTAGAAGATGCTTTAGGTGTTGCGATCTTAGAAGATGCTTGTGTTAACAATACTATGAAATGTGGTTGAAGAAACAAAACTCAACTTGTATTATTCACTCTTTTGTAGATTTTATTTAAAATTGTAGATTTCTTTTTATCCTTTTACGAATGTTATAGGAAAATTATAAATACAAAAAACTTAAAACTTTTGTCTTTTATAATTTTTCATTTATTTTAAGATTTATGTATAATTAAAAAAAGTAACAAACATAAGGTGGATTTAAAACCCTTTGAAAAAATTGTAGAGAGAACGGGTCTCAAACCCTAGTCATTACCAGGGGTTTTGTAAACCCTGGCCATTACTAGGGGTTTTGTAAACCCCGGTCACTACCAGGAGTTTTAAAACCCCAGTCATTACCAGGGGTTTTGAAAACCCCCAGTAAGTTGCGCTAATACCAGGGGTTGTTAAAAACCCCAAGTAACCTCTTAGCTACGGTGGTTTTTCTAGGGGAAGAGGGAACCCCGGGTAAAGCCATTAGTGGGGGTTAAAACCCCCGTAAACGCCAAAAACAACCCCAACTAAAAATAATTATTTTTGTAGTGAATTACCTACAAAAACAAGACAAACAAGGATTAGCATGTTGGTTTAAGTTAATCTAATCTTTGTCAAAAGGTCAACTTGAGTCAAAGTCAACAAGTCAACCAAAATAAATCAACTCTAAAACAACTTAGGGAATTCAAACTAAAGAAATGCAAAACAAAGATAAAGATGATGGAATGGAAGACTCCCCTCTAGAGATGCTTCTAGTGATCCTTCTTGAGGAAGCTTCTAAGGTGGGGGTGGGGGTGGTCACGCCTTCATCAGATTATAAGAAAATTATAACAACTAGGAATTAGGGTTCTACGTAGGGAGTGCACATATACAACCAGATTCTTAGCCTATGATGAACCACAAAACAAAGGAAATAATTGGACAAGCACAATCTAATCCACTAAGTTAATGCTGGAAAAGTTTTAGGGAAGGATAATGACGACTGCTTAAGGTAAGCCCTCTAGGTTATATAGGTTTTCTTAAAGTGCTTAGAGAGGGAGAAGAGAAAACAGAAGACAAAGGACCAGAGAGAAATCATAGTGAGCAAAGTTTAAGGCTACGAGGGAAACATATTTTTGCAGAACTACTGGACTAGGTAAGGGGAAGCTGACCGTTGTTTATTCTCTTTATTCTCTTGTGGATCAATGTATGAAAATTTGGGAAGTATGCATGAGATGATGGCAAAGTGATGAATGGGGTTTTAGTCTTGGGTTACTTACGTACTTAACATTGAAGCCTTAATATCATGTTTTTCCTTGCATTTTGTGGTGTGGGTTTTTTTTTAGTTTCATCAAGCCGTTTTGGTTCGAGAGAGTCTACTCTCATGCCCACTAACATATGATTGCTGCAAAATTTTTTCGTGAGTGTACCATTGTCTATCCTTGGACACTTTGCTCATGCTTTGCATGTGTTTTTATCTGTTTCACGAACCTTAAGCTTTTCAACCCTTCTTAAAAGTAGGTTAGTTAGGGTGTCAACCGTGCAGTGCTTGAATCATGTGGTTTTCTGATAGTTAATGTGCAGCGGTGCTACCAAGAGTTTTCCCATGGTTGTGTAATGTTTCACGTTATGTGGTGCAATGTTTTAGTGGGATGCTTGCAATTTTTGACTTCCATTATTATATTATGTCATGACGAAGTGTTTGTAAGAAAAAAAAGACCCACAGCCTACATATAATTGTTTTCCTTTTTCGTTGTGGTGCGATTATAGGAGTAAATCCATAGCTATATATCTTAGCGTTATGGGCACCGTAGCTTTTGATCAGACAGTTCTGCATGAGTACTTTTGTTGCAGCCCTGTTGTAGGTTGACTATGTTCATGCATCATGCTCTTTTAAGTTTCAACATTTCACGCAACCATCCCCTCCTTTTGTGATACCAAGGTGGTGTTTTCCAACATTTTAAAGTCTATACAGTGTTTCGGTTACTATAAAGCATATGTTTCCTCTATTAGGTGGTGTGGCATGATAATAAAATGAAAATTGTGGCTTTGGTGTCTTAGATGACCAAATTCGTGAGAGTTTTTGGATCTGAAGCATCAAAGTGGTGTGTGCATTGCTAACCAAAGTAGTGTTCTACGTGGACCTAGTAGTATTCATGGGTATGTATAAAAGTGGTTTAGAAGTTTACCCGTCGTACCTAGTGAACCAAGGATGACTCTTTGGCTTGTACGAGGCAGTGTAAAGGGGGTCCTCTTCGCCTGTGGAAGGTAGAGGAAGAGGATGAGTCTGCCTATTGTACTCTCTTGCTTGTGTGAGGTAGTGGAGAGGGAAAAGATGTTTTGCCTTAGTTCCGAGTCTTTGTGAGTATAGTGCTCTATGTGAGATTCACCGAAGTTGTTACTCGCAAGTCCTTAATGTTGGGTTATATATTTTACATCATATGGGTTATGGTTATAAACATTGAGAGATTGCGGTTCCATATGGTTATATGATATCAAGTATAAAATATTTAGAATATCCCACTCCTAATCTAAAATAGTAACTAATTTCTAAAACTGAAACATATATCTAAAACTGAAATATTTTCTAAAAAATAATTTAAATAAAAAAGAAATTAAGTAATATTTTTAACACTTAAGGAGTAGGGGAAACAAGTTTGTGCTACGAGGGCAAGATGACTCGAACCATCTGGTGATAGAAAACCAGATCATGTGGTAGGGAACAGGTGACAAGTAAACCATAAAGTGTGGTTGTGATTATCTTGCTTGAGCATCTTCTTGGACTGATATGATGTTTAATATTACTTGTTCTGTCTTATTCTATTCAATCTTTATATATATTAATGCTTGTGGTTAGCGCCCCCTATTTGTTTGTGTATGCGATGATCATATGACTTGTGTGTTATATGAGAGTAGGTGATAATGCAGATGTTTTTGCCATGAAGTAGATTGAGGACGGAGAGAACTTTTTTTTTGTTCGTTAATTAAATTTCTAATATTATTGTCGTGAAGCGATCAAATTACCACTACTTAACTATAACAACTTCAGTATTGAATACGAAACTAGATAGGGTTAAGCTAACCCTGAGTCGTCTCTCAATGAATACGAAATTGATTTCAAATATTTGATTCTTATAAAAATCTATACTAATGCAATTAAAACTAGTAACTATGAAAATTTGGGGCTTTGATATGCAAAGAATAAATGACATGCAAGTAAGAGATTGTAAACACATTAATAGTAAATAGGTCAATTCCAATGCTCTTTCAAAATATGATTCATCATTGGTTTCTTAAAGATTATTGTTATTGATTTCTTGTCTAAGATTTCAAATTAATCAATGTAACTTCTTAATTAATTTGTTGACATCCTCACTTTTAACCAAAGTAACTTCTCGATCAAAAGGAAGAACTTTGTAGATTAATCCTAGTAAATTTAACCAAAATAACTTCTCAATTAAATATTACTAGTCTTAATCATGTATATTCTTTTACCCTTTATATCTAGTAAAATACTAATTAATCAAAGTAACTTCTTGATTAATTCTAATCTAAGTTTTTACCTCTAATCAAAGTAACTTCTCAATTATTAGCAAAAACTCATGCAATCTATGAAAGTTTCTAAAATTAATCAAAGTAGCTTCTTAATTAAAATTTAAAAACTCTTGTACTCATATGATTGTTATGTTATGTAAATTTAACACTATGCTAACTTGCTATAATGTAAAAATCATTACCTTTACTAGATTAAGAACCAAAAGACAAAAGAAAATAAATCTCAACAAGAATCAAAAGAACAAATGCAATAATTCATCTAACCTCAGAATCTAGTTAAAAAATTACAGTGGAATCAACCTTACAAGCTTAGCCCTCCATGGATTGGATGGAATACATTATAAATGATAAATGAAAGAAAGATAAAAGGGATGGAAGAACGAGAGATGTGGTGGATGGTAGCTGCCAAAACCAGAGAGTTGCTAAGTGTCCTTCCTCTACTCTCTTGGGTCCCTTTATATAGGCCTTAATTAGATTTGGACTTTATCTTTTATGTTGCTAAAATCTTTTATCTTTTAATATAATATCTCTCAAATAATTAACAGATTTTATCAATTTATAAAATATTTGGAAGATTTTCTTTGTTGATAATTTGAGATATACCAATGATAATTAATTAAAAATCTATAATGAATTATTTAGCAACTTAATTTCTGTCCAATATCTAATTTTGCCCCTCCTGTTTGAATATTTTTGCAATATTGACCAAATTTTTTACTAGAATTAACTATTTGACCAGCTGTGACCAGTTGACTACCCCATGATAGGCTAACACATGGCTTCTCCTCTCTCTCTTTCTAGAATTAGGGTTTACTAAGTGATGCTTCCATGGTTCACAGCTGCTGCGACGTAGGTGCTGCAATGATGGCCTCGCCCTGGTCATTTTCTGGCGATATGGTTTGTGGAAGAGATGCAGAAAGTGGTGCGTGAAGATCTTTATCCCTTCTCCGTCATGGTTGCAGGTGCAGGCACTACCATGATGCGTGAATGAAGCTCTGTGTTGGAAGTTCGAACTAGTGCCACTTTTGAAGGTCGTGGTGGCGCTGCGTTCTGGTTCGCGCATGAGATGGAAGGAAATTCCATGGTTGACGACGCTGATGAGGCAGGTGGTATGCATTCATGATTGAACCAGGCAGCAAAGTTAAAGGATGTAGTGGAGACGATGATGGTTCACGTTCGCTGCAGTGGTTGTTGGCGAGGTTGAAGGATGTTGGCACGGTGGTTGACGGTTGCGGGACTGGTTGTTGACAACGGCGACAACTTGAAGATGGAAGCTAGAGTTTCATATGTTAGATGGAGGAAGATTATGAGGTGGCAAGTTCTAACTAGCTAGTTTATGAGTGCTTGGATTTAGACACGTGTCATGTTTTTGGTTGTCCAGTTTAATTAGTGGAGGATTGCCACATGGCATGATTTGGTTGGTTTGGTTTAAGTGGTAGGAGGGGTGCAACTTAGTAGAAAATAGGGGTGCAGAATAGGTTCTTAGGTGGTCCACTTGAAGAAGAAGTGTGTAAAAAACTAGGGGTGCATTTAGCTTATGAATTATCTCTTTCCAAAATTGACTAATTTGGACTTATTTTGTAACTTTGAATATTTTAGATTCGCACTTTCGATGACCCAAATTAAACTTCAGCTGGATCAACAAACGTTAAAATATCTAATAATATTTTATGCAACTAAAATCACTTTTTACGCCATTTTTAACTTACAAACTCGATAAATCCAATAATCACAAATCCTAATTAAATCAATCCTTAAGCAAGAAAATTCTATTAAATCCCCAAATTTAAATATTAAGAGGGCAAAAATTTAAACTCATCAATTTCCTTTCAAATCCATGTTAAGGACAATGTATTTTTGTTTGCTGTTGTTACTCAGTTTTTTTGTTGGACATATTTTGTTTTGGTCCACACGTTTAAAAATAAAAATGAAGTTTTATTTTTGTATGTATTCTATGATGATATCTAAGGATTCGTTTCTCTGTTAGTCGTGAATAATTTAGAACCTTTCATGACATCCTAAATCGGGGTGTTACAATATTCACGCATGAACCATTCACCTAGATCCTCCTTCACTCCATTTTAGGTTTTGCACATCGTCTTTCTTATAAAAGTAACACATGCATTTGGATCCCATGCATTTAAGGTAATTTAAATAGTTAGACATTTTCTTAATCTTACTTTAATTTTATTTCCCCCCTTTGCATGTTTGATTTTATTGTTAATAAGATTAAATTTTGCAAGCTAGGCTTAATAAGCACAATTTCCTTCGATTCAATACATATGGTTTCCCTATATTACATTGGGGGGATTTTGGTTTTGTTTGCTAAATTCTAAGCGCAATTAAAAGAGATTAACAAAGGTGTCTCCAAAAAATATGAGGGAAAAGTTGTCTAGAATGTTGTATTTGAAGCCAAAAAGATAGCATGCACAAGTTGTGACTTGCCACCTAAGCAATCACATGCTTCGTGCTCCTATGCGCACAAGAGGAGACTTGTAAGACAAGTTTGCACTCCTCTAGGGTTAAGAAACCCTAATTTTAGGCACACCATTTTTAGATCCAAAACTAGGCCCATCTCCTTTTAGGCCCAAACTAGAATACTAGGCTTAAGTCCAAACTATGGCTAAAATACGTAGCCCAAATAAAATCCTATACTACTAACCTATAATACAAGGCTCAAAAATATTATTCTAATATTTACAAAGGATCCTAGGCTAGGTCTTCCTTAGCCCAAATGAACATAAACTTGGGCCTGCTCAACTTAAATGAAGCCCAACCTTCTTGGTTCCTTTGAACAATGGTTGGGGTGTTTGCCATCATTCCTTATTCTAATATTTATGCTTTTCATGGTTCTAGTTTCTTGTTTTTCCTTTGAACCATCTGGCTATTGCATTAAGTTTTAATATATTTGTGTTGTTATGTACTTTTATATTTTGTTGAGTCTTTTCTCCATCTATATGGTTCGGCTTTGATGTTGCGTTGGGTTATTTTTATTTTTAAATCCATCCATGTTCTCTAGAGTCATGTGTAGTAATTTTGATGTCATTTTCTCCTTGTTTGTGCTTTGCAAAAATAAAAATATATATGTTCAACTTGGTTTTCAAAACTACACTATGTACATCCATTTGAGTGCTTTTACTTTGCATTTTTGAGTTCATACTTGTCATTATATCATTGTCAAGTTCTTAGAGTTAAGTTTCTCTTATGTTTGTCCGAGTTTCATGCTATGTTTTGATTTTAGCAAGCTTTTCTTCTATTTTGTACCTCTTGAACTTTTGAGCTTCTAAAAGAGTTTTTTCAAATCAAATTTGCAGTGCTTGTGTATGCTAAAAACAAAAGAAAAGAAAAGAGACAAAAGGTACAAAAGAAAAAGTAAAAAAGCAAAAGTGTGTGTAAGAGTGTCCATAGTGCACCATTAGCTCATTGTTTGCGAAAACAATAAGCACCAATTTCTACTCTAGTTATGTTTTATTTTTGTGATCTATTCTAATGTCTTTATATAGGTGCTTCTTTTGTTTACCTAATCTTTTGTTCTTAGCTTTTATTTTCTTATTTGTCTCCTTAATATTTCTTGGTTTTGTCAAAGTAACATTCATTTTGAAGATCTTTTGTTCATTTTAGCCTTTCTTTGATTTCTCCTTGGATTACTAGCTCTCGATTTTGGTTTGGCTTATGGTGTAGGAACTTTTTGGATGAAGGCCAAACCTAAAGATATCATCTTGGGGGATTGGAGACCTCTTTGCACCTTGAATACTTGAGGAGGAGACAAGAAGAGAAAGAGTGAAACACCTTGGAGAGAACAAGCACCATTTGATTGTATTACAATTTTTAAGTTGTAATACAAATTGTCTTTCTTTTCAATTTGTATCTCACAGACTTGTTACGCATCTTAAGGGAGTCTTTGGTGCTCAATCTCATCTCCTAACTTGAACCTCTTAACCATAAGTAATTTGTCTTTAATTGGTGAGGTTTTGAAGGTTCTAAAGGCCATCTAATTCCACCATGAGATAGCATAGTTAATTTAATTGCTTTCTCCATTACTTATAGTTTAATGTGTTTCTACTTGTGTATCAAACCTAATTACATATGCTAAAATATATATGCATGCAAAGTGTTTAAATCTATGTGCATGCTAATCACATGAGTTGAAGAGTTTTGAAATTTAATTGAGACTTTACTTTGATTTTATTTAGAAACTTTCATGTTATTAAATGAGTTTTTACCAATAATTGAGACTTTACTTCGGTTAAAGGTATTTACTCTAACTAAAATTAGTCAAGACTTTACTTTGATTAATTAAGCTTTATATTTTGTGAGGAGATAAAAGAATATACATGAGTAGGCATAGTAAGATTTTGATGGAGGTGTGGCTCGAGATCGTTAGAGCAGTTGATGGAATCATGCCAAAGACCTTTACAGAGCGATCTCGGATTAGCTTTAGATCGTAGAATAGGAACTCATTTATAATTTTTGTAATGTTTTTGTGTTTGGGCTTTATCGGACCTTTAGTTGTGTTGGGCCTTTTAGTGTTTCGGCCCATAGTATATAAGTTCTTGTGAGACACATTTGTAGTCAGATTTGAGTTATATGAAAATTTGAGTTTTCTCTTAAGTCTCGAGGTTCTCCTTAGAATCACCGATCCTTATCTTTGAATCTCCGATTCAAAGTGGCGGATCTTCCTCACTTATCTTGGAAGCTCCTCTAAGTGGCGTGAATTCCTCCTATTCCGAAAACCCCCAAATCGACGTCCTCCATTTTCCCCCGTTCGTTCTAGGGTTCATACCCATTTTCATTCTAGATGAATTTCACCCCAAATCTGAGACGATCCTTCATCACTTGGTATCAGAGCTCGGTTGATTCGCGTCATTTCAGAGTTTAGTACTTCCATTTGTTGCGCGTTTTAGGGTCTTCCGTATTGGTTCTGGTTCTTGTTCGTTTGTTGTGTTGTCGTTCGTTCTTTTTGAACTTTGGTTTTGTGCTATAAAGCAATATTGCTAAATCACAATTGTTGCTTCTTTTAAGGCATGCACTGAAGTCACGAGTTGTTTTTGTGGTCATTTGCGTAGGAGTGGAGAACCACTGTTCTCCGTTTTGTGCTCACACCCATTCAGCCATTTTCTAAAAATTGGATTATTTTGCTTGAAGCATTCTATTTGTACATACGGTTTCGAGGTTTGGATTGTTTTGGATATAGTTTAACTAAGCGGAGTTAGGGATGCATACAAGGTGTTTTTGAAAATGCTTCAATGAGATTACAACTTGGATTTGTCCAGTGTGTGCTACGTTCTTTTTGTTGCTGGCAGGTTGTTTGCTGGTTTAACGTGGATTCGACCCTTGGTGTCAAAAGAAAGTTGGCTCAAGTGCAAATTAATTTCAGTCCAAGCGGTGGTAGCAGTCCACAAATCAGTCTAGAAGCTAGTTCAATTCGTTAGTGGCACAAAGGGTGCAGTTGGTTCGGTGAATGCTACATGTTGTTATTGGTGATTCCGAAGTGAAGTGAAGTGATAAAAGCCTGTGGAATCGTCAACCCAAGGGGTGCCAAATGGTGCAAAGAAGGATCCAATTAAGCACACTGCTGTAACATCTATTATCTTCTGCTGACTTCATCAAGCAACAACAACCAATTTTGTTTTTGGTAGCTTGAAGTTTGAGTGGTTGCAGCGTGAATCCCGGTGCCATCACAACAAATCTTTTTGGTCCATTCAGTGCAACAGAATTGGCAGCCACCTTTAATTCCTTCGTGTTAGCAATTAAACAAAGCTAAGAATTCAAGTTGTTGGTGTATGTTGAAGCAGAAAACGTGATGCAAATTCTGAATTAGTGCAAAATTTTTAATTGACACATCTGCAGAGTTTGATGCTTGAAGCTTGGTTTCATTCCTCTCGGTGCAGGAGCTTAGTGTAGCATATTGCTTTCATCACCAGATCTTTGTCTTTAATTCCACGTGGTAGAGCAAATGGCAATAGCCAAGTACGTGTCCTCACCATAAGGCCTCTCTAGTATACTCGGTGCAATTGAATTTGAACAAGCAAACTGATTTACGTGGCAGCCTTGAGGAGTTTGAAGTAGTTGTGTGGCAGCCTTTTTATGCAATTTGGTGCAGCAGGTCATCTTGACACATGCCTCTTAGTTGTTTCTGGTGTAGGTTGGATCAAAGAATGTGGTGGAGAATTAAACCTTGGTGCAGGAAAATTGACCTTCCTTGGACCAATTTGGGAGCAGCAGCCATATCTGTGTCAGCATGTTGTTATGGAAAAACGTGATCAGGAATTTTTTTCTGAAGTGGTGCTAACTATCACATAAAATCTAGAATAACATGTGGTGTAGAATTTGATGTTTGATGCAAGCATTTTGATCTAATTGGTGGAACAACAAGTCCAGTCGTGAGTGTGTAACAACGTCCTATGGTTTATGCTTGACAACAACTTGCTCAGTCCATTCAGTTGTTCCAACGGTGGCAGCAGCTGGTTGGATTGGACCAATTGACAAGAACATACATTTATTTCAAGCGGTGTAAGTGGTAGCATGGTTGGTGATTGGCGTTTTTGGTGTGGCTGATTCGCAATTGGCTGGCAGCATTCTGGTGCGGTGGAGGAACGTGTTCTACTTGATTTTATAGCCAACGCTGGTGACAATCCATGTGCTTAAAAATAATTTCAATCTCACTAGGTGCCATTGTTTTAGAACAAGCCCACTCATGTACGTGGCAGCAATGCAAAATTAGATTGAACAACAACCAATTTAGTGTAGTGAAAGTGGTTTAAAACTCATGCGGTGGTAATTATGGAGCAGCCAATTGGAATTATCGCTAGCATTAACTACACCATGTTCCAGTCCATGCAAGTCCAAGGTGGTGGCCTAGTTTAATTGGTGAAATTAAAAACTGTAGATTTTGTTTTTGCTGCATCAAGCGGTTGAGGCAACATTTGCAATTATAGTAGCCTCTCTCATTTATCCTCACACCAGCAGAATTTTGTCTACTTCCGTGTAGAGTTTGATTGGATAACAACACAATTCTGTTTTGGGGTAGTGGTTTTTGTTGGTTGCAGTCAATTAGCATGCTATTTTAGTGCCAAACTTTGCTGCGTGACAGGAATTGGTCTCAGGTAGTGGCAGCTCATCGTTCGTGCCTCCTTCGGTGCACACAAACTACAATTGTTAATTGGTCAAATACCACCAAATAACACCAATTCTGTTTGTGGAAATTGGCATTAGCCAGTTTAGTTCCAACGGTACCAATCATTACTACTTTCCGGAGTAAGTTGGAGCAATCAATCTGATTGTGGTGCAGGATTTGGTTGAAGCAAACTGGTTTATTCATAGTGGACCATCCAAGACATTTAAAATTGGTGCAACCCCTTTCTGAATTTTTGGACAGCAGCATTACCCTTTTAGGGTGCTAATTGGTGTTGTTTTGGTTGAGAATTCTACTCATTGCGTCCACCATCTTGAATGTTGTGTTGTTGTTGTCTCATTCACTTTTGACCGTAGATTTGGGCCACTATTTGAGGTGAATTTTGGTGTTGTTTCAGTGGCTGAACAGTGCAGTTTTGCTGCTACGTTTTGGAACGTGTTTTTGGCTGGTTTGGATAGCAAGCGTGCTTGCTGTTTTGTTCATGTTTTGCAACTGTCTCACTTTGTTTTGGACATGAATTGAGCTGATTTGCGGCTATTTTGGATGCTGTTATGATTACTCTCCATTGTGCATATGGTATTTATTCTTGTCAATATAAGTCCTTTTCTTGAATTTCTAACTTTGTTTGACTCTTTTGTCCATCAATTCTCTTTGAGTTTGATTTTTCCCTTGGATTCTTATGTTCTGGAACAATGTACCTTGAGCTAAATTGTTGGAAATATTGTTTGTGGGAGTTTGAATGGCTCGTCACATTTTAGCTTGAGCACTTTGTTTCACATTTCCACGAGTAATTCTAAATACATTGTTTAGATTATTCTTGTCTTTTAAAGTGATTTTCTCGTTGTCATAGTCCTAGTTTTGTCACATATTTACTCCCTTTGGTTTAGCCATTTCTTGATTTTGGTGCTTTTTAGTTTGTCTTTAAATTTCCTTGGTTTTGTCTTGGAGTTTTCCTTTCCTTGGCCTCCTGAGTTGAGCTTAGATTCGTTACATCTTTCACTTTGATGTTGAATTCTTGATGGGTTGATTGGAGCTTCTTTGAAGAACTGAACAAGAACTTGAGAGCGAGTGAATACACTTTGAGAGTGAAACACGAGTGAAATTGAGTGTAAACACGTAAGGAGTGGTGATGCCCATTTGATAATTTTATCTACATTACTTTTGCTAATCACTTACTGTGTTTTGTGCTAGTTCTTGTTTCCTCTCTTTCATTGCAGGAATTAACAATTTTGAGCACTCCACAATACACGTTCGACCTTGATAGAGGATATCAACTTCATTGTGTCCAAAATCATCAAGCTGAATAGCAAACTTGTGGAACATAGAAAGGAGCACAAAAATGATAGATGATCATTGCCAAGCAACAAAACAAGTGCTATTAAGTGCACTAAGTGTGAAGGATATGGACACGAAAATTATCAATGTCCTAATTGGAACGCAAAGTACTTGACTCTTCAAGAACTCCAGGATTACATTGTATACTTGAAAGAGGTGAAGAGGAGTGTTAGGCAAAAGCTCGAAGTTAGACAAGAGCAACAAGCAAAAAGGGAGCGTGAAAAGGCAAGACAAGAGAGAGAAAATGCGGAAAGAGCACTAAAGGAAATGTGGGAAAAAGCAAGACAAGAGAGAGAAAGCTAAAAGAGAGAAAGGAGCAAGAGCTAAAAGAGCGAGAAGAGAATGAACAAAGAGCAAAGGAATAAGAAGAACAAAGAGAGAAACACAAGAATAAGTCTCTCCTCACACACTTGAAATTCATGGTTGAGATGAAATCCTTAAAGGGGGATGATAATGCGTTAAATTATTGTTCCCATTCACACCATGATTTTTCATTTTCATTGGGAACACTTACTAACCCCTCTCTTTTTGTCTTAATGCCTAGGGAGGACTTATACATTAAGGAGCAATGGCATAAGCAATGAGGTGAGGACAAGATGATAGAAAAGGCAACAACAACATGGGCAACACATGAACCTGACTTTAATCATCTTCTATGGTGTTTGTCCTATCTTGAAAATCCTAAGGGATTTCAAAAACACTCTTTTTCTATTATGATTACTATGGGTTGTTTTCCCTTGTGTTTCACTGTGAATAGTATAGTTGTGTTGAAACTCTTTGATGTGTTATGCAGGTTTATCTTTGTTCTTGGAGGACAATCTCCAAGCACCTTGATAATAAGAGATTAACCTCTCCCACGATTTCAATCTCATTTTTTGAAAGCATTTTATTTCTATCTTTAGATTATTCAGGTTTTGTGTTCTTTCAGCACTTATGTATGTGTGTTTGGTTGTAGGTAATAAAACGCTAAAATTCGAGGTCGAATTTTTCTCCAACCTGGAGGCAATGATGGAGGCATGGCTCGGGATCGTCAGAGCAGTTGATGGAATCATGCCAAGGACCTTTAGAGAGCAATCTCGGATTAGCTTTAGATCGTAGAATAGGAACTCATTTATAATTTTTGTAATGTTTTTGTGTTCGGGCTTTATCAGACCTTTAGTTGTGTTGGGCCTTTTGGTGTTTCGGCCCATAGTATATAAGTTCTTGGGAGACACATTTTGATGAAGGATTGACCCCAACAGAGGATGGAGGCACATGCTTAAGAAGACTAAGCATGTTTAGAAAGGAAGTTCATTAATCCTTCATCCCTTTCATTTGTGTTTGTTATTTTTGATTCCCTAAGTTGACTTAGTTGAATCAAATTTAGTTGACTTGTTGACCTTTGACTAGGTTTGACTTG
>Ga0209589_1001470_pt1 | contig 38916 bp, 14 predicted proteins | sample CowpeawhiteBW_FD_187525 | JGI IMG/M metagenome (GOLD analysis project Ga0209589, IMG submission 187525) | Root nodule microbial communities of legume samples collected from California USA - Cow pea white BW (SPAdes) (version 2) | ecosystem: Host-associated > Plants > Roots > Nodule | place: USA...
GAAGGGTTTAGGTCGTGAAAACAATGGTAGGCTCCTTTCAACTAACCCTTCCCAGTTTCCCCAAAAGAAAACCAATAAAAAAGTGGACCTTTACACAAAGGTCTCGTGCAAACTCCATTCCCATGGGAGAAAAAAAAAATGCATAAAAAAAGCAAAGAAGGAGGGTCCCTTTTGACGGGGTAACATGGCCAAGTGGTAAACCAAACCAAACACACTTCCCATTCCCACGGTGATGCACGTGTAAGAGCTAAAAACACCTCTCATTTCTCAATTCTCATTCAATTCTGAAACCCCATATATACATATATATAATATATATTTGACCACCCAAGACAAACAAAATCATCATAACCTTCTACCCCACCAAACCTCAAATAATTAACCACTTCTACGGCATGCAACATACACAAAAAAACCACGCTTATCAACCCGCAAGAGTCAAAAGGCTAAACTAAAATAAGTAAATAAAAAAATAAACGTTTCACATCCCTTAAAAACAGTCTCAGTGTGTCAGTGATTCTTTTCTGGGTTTCAACACCCTACAACTTTTCCCTAATCATTTAATCTAAAACACTTGAAGGCTAATTTACCTTGAAGAAGGAAACAATGGAGTGAAGTTTCCGCTTGTATTCATGTAGAGGCACATGCTGAAAAGCAGAACATCTATCAGGAAGGCAAGCGTCGTTAGCCCCAAAGAAAACCGTCACAGCAATCGGCGCTGCTTCGGTTCCACCGTCACCGCCCTGTGACGCCGGAAAACCCTCTCCAACACCTTCAACGCCCACCGCGTGTTGTACCCGCTATAACCTCTCAACACCTTCAACGCCCACCGCGTGTTGTACTCACTTTTCAACAGAAAAAGAAGAACATTTTCGTTAAACTGGTGTCAGAGACTAATTCTTGTTCCTTGTGTTGTGCTAGTCTAATCTTTTTGTCATTGATGAGAGATACCCACACATTGTTTATGTTGAAGGAGAGACTGCTGATGACATTGGCAATAAAATATCTTCTAATATTGGAAGTCAAATAATTGACTTAGAATACTTTGAGAAGTCTAGCATGGCAAACTTACAAAAAAGCACATGGAACTTGTGAAACGGAACATTTTTATGAAACGGAAATTTTTTTGGAAACGGAATACGTATTCCGATTCATAAAAATGTGAAACGGATTCTGTGATCCGTTTCAAAAAAATAACATTTTTATGAAACGGAATTCGTATTTTGTTTCCCAAAAATTTTCAATTTTTTCCCGAAGCGGATTACGTAATCCATTTCAAGATGGTGTGAAACTGATGCCAACATGCGTTTCATAAAGATTCCGTGTTCTTTTTTGGGGATGCAAAGGAGTTGGTGATACAGTAAATGAAATTTACTGCATCGCTACCCACTTTCATATATTAATGAAGGGCATAATAGTAAATTTTGGGGGTGCAGAAGAGGTCTTGGAGGTGCAGGGAGAAGCACCCTCAATTTGATATAAAGTGGTTTGAGAAGGGCTACTTTAAGGGGCCAATAAGCAATTGTACTATATATTTTAAACAATAAATTTTGAGGTAGATTTATTCTTAGATTAATTAAAGATTTATGATGTTTTAATTTATTTTTTTAGGTTCCATTAGATTATATTACTTTTAAGATGGTTATGCAAATTTATTATAATGCAAGAGTCTTGTAATAATACTTACATTTTAAGCAATGTTTTATTTAGTTGTCGCTAGCAAGATATACTTTTAAAATAAAAATATATATATTCTTATGATCTAAGGTGTTATTAAAGACCTAAAATTGAAATTTTATTTTATTTCAGCATACGTTATTAAAGATATAAATCTTAAATTTAAAATTTAAATTTAAATCTTATAAAACTTAAATCTTAAACTTATAAGCATTTTTATAACTTTTGCAATGAAGATATCTTTAAACACTTTTAAACAATAATAAATTGGGAATCAATATCTTCGTGACAATAAATTATAAGTTTGTTATTCGTTTTTTTTAATACATTAGTATTTAAAATTATCCACCAACACTTATAGAATCTCAAATAAATATTATTCTAATAATACACCATAAATAAATAATTGCAATTTAATTACACATGACTAAATAACTATACATATTAATAGTAACATGATTACTAAAATACACAAAAAAGAAAAAAACTCCTATCATAATAAATAAATATGATAAACTGTTATAATTTTCAACATTTTGTCTTTCCTTTATTATTCGTAGAAAATGAACCAAGCCAAATAGGAACGATCAAGGATAATTTCAACTAATCTAAATAAAAAAGTATCGGTCTTTCTCGAACAACAATAAATAAAATTTATTTATATTAATTTAAATAAATTTGAATAAATAAGTATCGTGTAAAAGTATTTTGTTTAAGATAAAAAAATTTAAATATATTTTTAGTCCTTAAATTTCAACACGAATTTAGAATTTGTCTTTGTATAAATTTTGATAAAATTTGGTCCGAAACTTTAAAAATGAATAGATGTAATCATCTTAATGCAACTCACTTAAATTTTTTGACATGTCAAACTACATTTCAAGCTACATTTGAATTGTTTACATTGTTTGACACATTCTAACTCAAATATCAACCTGGAACATTGTTTAACCCATAAAGAAATTAACTTTGTTAGGGTAAAATAATATATCCATTAATGTTCAAAGTTTGAGGATTAAAATGTATCAAAGTTTGAAAATTTGGGACATAGTTAAATTGCAATTTCCTATCCAAATTTATGGACTACCATATATTTAACCCAAGAGAATATGATTAAAACATTAATATGTAAAAAACTTTAGTAATTTGGGTATTCCTGTGAAAATTGTAACAAATTTATTTCAAAAAGAAAAAAATTACTTAAATAATTAAAACATTTTGAAATTATAACATTGCAATAAAAGTTTATAATTAATGATATAACTAATCACAAACTTTATTACTTTGATAATTTTTTCATATATGATTAGGTATAGTATACCTCTTAGGTTTCTCTTTACTTATAATCATCCTCATAAACTTTAAGAGACAAACCTTTCCATATTTTGATAAGGTTTAACTACTATTTAGTCCTACTTTTTAAACTTTGATTCATTTTAATTTTATTTGTTTTTGGTTCAATCAAATCCTATTATGTGTTAAATTGATTCAATATAGTTCCTCCCGTTAAATTGACCTTAATGTTATTTGGAAGATGACCATGTGTTAATCTAATAAAATGTTTAGTTATTAATTTAGTCTCTATATTTCTGTTTGGATTCAATTGAGTCTCTGTATTGTTTAAATAGAGATATTGTGGTACCTTTCATGAAATAAATTTTAACATCGTTAGGAGGTGACGATGTGTGAGTCCAAACCTTCTTTACCCTTTTTAACCTTTTCTTTTCTAGCAACACAATCTCATCGAAATCACATCTTTTAGATCCTAGATTGACTCATTTAGATCCAAGATCACATATCTAAGATCTTCATCTTTGTCTACTACATTGGAGATGAACACATGAACCTAATTGTGGCTTTTGAATTCATTCCTGGGATTTGTGAAGGACGACATTGATAGTAAAGGGGCCTTATTGTCTCTATGTAAAAAAATATAGGGATTCAATTGAGTCGGAAAAAAAAAATAGAGACCAAATTACTAATTAAACCTTTTATTCGATTGACACGTGGTCACCTTCCAACTCACAATGTATATTTAATAGAAGGAACCACAATGAGTCAATTTAGCACATAATAAGACTTGATTGAATATATATATATATATATATATATATATATATATATATATATATATATATATATATAACCATAACGAATCAAAACTCAAAATATAAGGACCAAAATAGTAATTAAACATTTTCATAATTATTCATTCCTTTCATAAATTTTGAAGAGTATAACATGCTAAAACTATAATCATTGTCTTGAAACAATAATGGGATTTCATTCCACTAAGTATGGTGAAATTCTTTTATCATTACGCCAAATGTTCGTTTAATAACATTTCTCAATAAGGAATAGTTAAATAATTCTCATAGGTTTTGTAAACTTAACTGCAAATACTTTTTAAGGTGGCAATTTGTTCCTCTAACATGAATCTAAAATTTCCAAGATAATACTTTCCTACTCATAACAAAAACATGGTAATTAGAATGCAATAATTATATCTTAGCATACAAACTTATACCTAAACAAAATTAGCTAACCTTCACGTATAACAGTTGGGTCATCTCTTAAAAAACATCCTTCAATATCATAGAATCAAATGTTATTCTTATCCATAAAGAATGTGATTTTGATGCAAAAATCAATAATGATAAAAGCATTTTATGTTGGGTAGTCTTTTCTATCACAAAAATGAGGATCATCCGACCTTGAGACCTTTACTCGAATATGAGTTTCATCAAAGTAAAAAAAAAATAGTTAATTCTCACATTAGTTGAACTAAAAAATCTCTTTCTAATGCATAATTTCATTCAACCAATTATGAAAGTGACAACTAACAATTTTCCTATATTGATGGAGAAAGAAATTTATTGTTCAACTTTTTACGTTATACCCTATAATATGCAACATGGTCATTTTTGGATCTGAAAACATCCTTCACTATACCACTTACTTCCTCGTGTGAATAATATTAAAAGGTTGATTAACATGAATGATATACACTATCAACTCACCCCTACAATTTTTCTTTTCATAATGAAATTTTGAAATATATGTTTTCATACCATTCAACATAAATACACTAACACAAAAAAGACTTTTAACATTTGATGTTTTTTGCCTTTGAAGTCAGACCAAACTCCGACGTCATATCAGGTGACGTCAAAATTGACGTCGGAGTGCAAGCCTGATGTCCTTGGACGTCAGTTACAAAGGGGACCGACGTCCCTTAGCAAGATTCATGGATTTTAATTTGTTGATAATGACCATTGCTTCTATGTCGTCATTGTCTAATTTATACAACTCTACCCACATGTCAATAAGAGCAGTAACGGAAATTCTTTGTCAATCTTTTCCTTTTATTTTATCTATATTTTCAATCACAACTTATGAGGTTACGCCCTTCTGATATCTGACAACCTTTGGCTGAACGAGTTTGTAATCTTTTTGGACATTTTCTTCTACTTTTGCTACTTGAGCTTTGACACCTATTTTCATAATCATTAACAAAAAGTTACACAGAAGAAAACCCAAACTAAGAAGTCTAAAAGCCATAAAGAGAATAGGAAGATGGACGCGCTTTTAAGGTTAGGGTTCATTTGGGAAACATGTGCGACTAATGTGAAATTCAATTTAATGAAAACTTACTTGCAGTGCCAACCATTAAATACATGTGGCCTTAAGGTCACCACTGCCGACCAACAAAAAGTGACGGTAGAATGGGGATGAAAACGAAAACGCTGCATTTCATGAAATAGGACCAAAACGAAAAGCAATCGGTTCAAAATGCCTAAATCAACCCACAAATGAAAGCCCAACAAGTTTAGTGGTGGAAAACGAAGCCAAACTCACCTGTGAAGGTCATCGTCGTCGACAGGGAAGAAGGAGAAGGTCGCGCATAGGAAAAATGAAGTGTTTTCTTGTTCGAGATGCTGTTTTAAAATGTTTTTGACGTCGAGGTAGAGCAGGTCCGGCGTTTAGTGACGTCGGGGTAGTAGTTGTTCGACGTTAAGTGACATCGGGGTTGGTTTCTGTCGATGTTGAGTAACATCGGGGTTGTGGTGTCCAACGTCTTTTTTTAAATGACGTCGGGGGATGAACTAGCCAACGTTGAGTGATGTCTGGGACTGTATAGGCCGACATCAAACTTGTCCATTTATTTACGAAAACACACTGGTCATTTTTTACATTGGACTTTTTTTAGGTAGACGTTAAATGGGTAACGTTATAAGCCCCTTTTGTGTTAGATATAACAAATGTAATCCATGAGTAACAAAGTAAATGATTGTAAGTGTTGCTACTTTTATACTCATTTGAATTTTTTTTCTCTTGCATGTGAGGTCAATTTTGTGTCTAACCCCAAAACAATGTTATTGATTTGTTCATCTTCTAAATTGATATTGCGTTTTTTTTCCTTCTAGCATACCAACATAGTTGCAATTTGTTTAAACAAATAAAATTTTGCATTTCATTAATATTAAAATTTCCATACATATTACACCCTAAATGCTTCAATGTATAATCGATTATGACTCCTTTTGTTGTGTCCTAAATGAGCATGTTCAAGATGATAATAAATTTTAGTGTCGATCAATTACAATGCCAATAACACGTTGTTCTTCAAGTGAACACCAAGCAAAAAAAAAAAAAAAACATCATTCAAGTGTATAAAGAACTTACTCCATGTTATCAACAACTTTTGCTTTCAAGGAAGCTTCTTCACTCTAGCAACCTACAAGACCGGTCATCATCTCCACACACAAAAGAGGAAACCAAGGTACAATAAGTAAGACTTAGGACTCACAATCACCAAATATTGCCTTGGGTGATTAAAGAGCTTCCCAATCAAAAGAGCATAAGGGGATCTCTAGAAATATCCAAATCTAACGATGAGTTTTTAGAGAGGAGATTCATTGGCGAGACATAACACCAAATAAACCTGAACCTAACCTACGTACATAAGGAATTGACACCACTTTCAACCTAAAACCTTAAGAAAATGAGTTTATAGGTCTTTTTTACCTTATATATTGCTCAACTTTTTCAATTCTATCTAATATAGGACTTAGACTCATACTTGGATTCCCAACAAACATCACCACCACAAACATAAGGAGAGATTAAAAACAATTCAAAGGTTTGAAAAACCGAAAACAAACTTAAGAATGTGCCATTTTTTCTTAGACACCTAAAACAATTAATATTAAACAAAAGATTTGAGGTCCTTTTTTTCTTGAATGCCTAAAATAATTAATACTAAAAGAAAAAAATTGAAACAATTTTTTAGAAACCATAAGAAAGGATTTTACATGTTTGGATCTTGAGTTGGCCAAGAGAAACGACTGTTATTGCACATAAGTATTTCCTCAAACAAATACTTGATTATGCTACAAGGATCAATTTTTGTTTGAGTACTCTTTGGTCAAAGTCTTTGGTTAAGTGTACAACAACAAAGTAATACTTTTTACGTGTAAATTCACCAAAGAAAAATAATAGATTAACAATTTTATTTTAACAAATTACTTATTTAAGTAAAAAAGTACTACTTTATTATTTTATTTTAGTTAAAAAATAAAATTTTAATAAACTTTGTCAAATTTATTAAAATAATTTTGTTCAAAAGATAATTTTCCTTCCCGAAATTTACAACACTTCTAATGCATAATACATTTGTATGAATACATTTGTATGCATGAGTCTAAGGAGTGAAAGGGCAATCCAGACATTTGCCAAGGCCAACGTGTCTTTTTGAAAAGACTAATAATAATTTTTATTGTTCACATGATTTCTCACTCCCATTCTATTTAAATAAAAGAACGCTCAAAACAAATAAAGCATAAAATACACAAAATATAGTTAAGTAACGCCATTATGAATTTAAATCTTGGAAGAAAACATTAACTACAAGATTAGGAAAAATGTTATTAATCATAAAATTAGATATAAAAATTGTGCATTAAATAGTGCAAATAATATTATCAATACACGGGTGAAAAGGATGTAATAAGTTTTATATTTTCAGTTTCCAAAAATTATTAATAACAATATTTTTATATTTTTAGATAAATGTTAAATTTAAAACGGCCCTTGACCAAGAAAGAAAGCCTATGTAGTAGTACAATTGATTTCGTGAATACTTGTCGTTATTTTTATTTTAAACTCTCATTATAAAAATATAACATATTTTGATACAAGTTTTGTACGGATTCTAAAAACTTTAAATTGTTTAGAAGAATTAAATTATTTTTATAAATTAGATAGTTATATCAAACTATTATTATATAATTAAAAATTCTCTCATCATAATTCTGTGTTTTTTGGGTTAACGGTAAGGAGATACAATCACAATGAGCACTGCCTAAGCATAAAAGGAACAGTGATGGTCCAAGGTTGGTGGACCCAAGAATCTGAATTTTTTTTTTTTCTTTTTATTGAAAGGGTATTTGAATCGAACGTTCAAACCACAAACAGTGTCAGTGTTGTTGTTGTAGTAGTTGAGAGCTCATACTTTTGGAAAGCAGAACAAAGCAGCAGAACAGAGTGTGTCTGTCTCCATCTGTATGCACTTTGGACAATTGGAACCATCTCTTCTTTTTACACTCTCAACCACCATCTTCCAACCTTCACTCACTTCAACTTTATTTTCCTCTGATTGCCAAAGGGTATGTTTAGTTTCTCATAATTATCCTCATTCTCATCAAAGTCTGCGCCTTTGGCAGACTCTCTGTTGTTTCGATTTTCAATTCTGAATTTAGTAACGTTTTTGAGGTTTGTGTCTGAAGGCTGCGGAAAAGGTGCTGTTAATAGAGGAAAACAGCTTCTTTGGAAGAAATGGGTTGTTGGAATTCAGACATGAATTTGTACATTTTCTTCTTTTCAATGTTGATTTTCGGTGCAACTTTCTGTGTTGCGGACACTGATCCTCTTGATGGTATAGTATAATTCAGGGTTCTGATTTTTTAGTTTCTTTCTAATTTTATGATGCTCTGTTTCGGTCAGACTAAAGCATCACCAGAATTCTGTTTGCATGTGTTAGCTAAACGTTTTCTTTGAATGTGATTATTGTTCACACTTCACAGTTGCGGCAATCAATAGTTTGTATGTGGCTCTTGGCTCACCACCCCTCGAGGGGTGGAAAGCCATAGGAGGAGATCCATGCTTGGAACAATGGGAAGGTGTGCGTTGTGTCTTCTCCAACATAACTGCTTTGTATGTCTCTCCTCACTTCCTTAAACTATTGTTGGTTGTTCGGTCTTGTTTTGTGTTCTATTTTCTTAAATAGTACACTGTTTTTTATCTTTTACTTTCTGTTCTTGAATTGTTTAATTGATAAAGATGAATGTGATCCCTTTGGGATACGGCTCTCTAAAATTTATATTTGGGTTGGCAGGCTACTGGGAGGCATGAGTTTAAGTGGACAACTGGGAAGTAATTTGGATTTCCCATCCATCATAGAATTGTAAGTGTGTTTGATTTTTCAAGAAACGGTGAAAACCATTATCATTTCTTTCAAAACCAATGAATTCAGTATTATATATTTGAATCAGGTAATGCACACTATTATTTTCTTTTATTTTCCCCGTTGAAATTATGAACTTCTGAATGCCATGTCCATTTTCCTTGCCAAGAATGATTGGCTTCTGAGTAAAGATGTTTGAATATAACCTTCCATGCAATAGAGCCTGTTTTAGAGCCTATTAAACCTGTAACCACAATTTGAGAATCAACTTAGACCTCCATAGTTTGAATTCCTTAACTAAACATAGCTCCACATAAACTCCCTATAATTCTGCCACCAAAGCTGAAGTTCTCACTATCTTTTTTGCATAACCTATTACCCACCTTTCTTGTTCACCCCTTACAACTTCAGCACATCTTCCCTTTTGACTGAGACTTGCGGCTTATTCTGCGTGACAGAGGGACTTGAGGGGCTTAATTTTTCCATGTTGGCTTTGTTCAATTCCCATTGCTGATAAATTACCTCTCATGGCTTGAAGTCTCTCACAAAATTAGGGTCATTTAGTTGCCAATTTCTCCATCTCCCATTTAGTAGTAGCTGTGCGCCCAAAGTCATCCAGCTTGCTATACTGTTCATAGCCTGGGCCAGATTTTATTTTATCCAATTCTGCAACTTTTAGTTAAGAATCTGCTCTTATTTTCGGCATCTATGATGTGTTACCATATTTGGAAAGCTGTTGGACAATCTCTCAAAGCGTGTAAAGTTGTCTCCTCCATCTATAAATAATGTTGGCATGCTGAGTTCGTTGCTTTCCATTTGGATATCTGTAGATTAGTAAAAATTCTATCATGTGTGATCCGCCAAATAAAAATTTTCATTCTTTCAGGTGCTTTAATTCTCCAAATCTTGTTCCTAATATCATTAAATTGCAAATTTTGAAAATTATTTAATATTTTTTAAGCATTTGCTGCTGTAAATTCCCCTTTTTTGTTGGCTGCCCAAATCATTTTATCTTCAGTAGCCTACTGTGATTCTTTGGACTGCTTAAGAGGGTAAAAATCTGTTTAGAAGCCATGTATTCCAACACCCATTTTTCCCAATCAGATCTATTATAGATCTTGACTAAGAAGAAATAACTTTGTCTTGCATTGCATGATTTCAAATATGGAATATTGAAATTGTTGCATTTCTTTTGTATACTTTCTTATTTTTGGTTCTGTAATTGTGCTTTCATTTTCATGAAAACCTCAAGAAGCTTTCTATTCCTCAATTGGGCAGGGATCTTAGCAACAACCAGATTGGAGGGGCCATTCCATCCACTTTGTCCCCTACTTTAAGGAACTTGTAAGTTTTCTTTAATCACCAAATTGTGACTTGTTTTATTGTACTGGCTATTGCTAAATCATTTGTATTGATATCCATAATTGATTATCCTAATGCTAGTTTCTATGTTTCTTTTTATAACTTTAGGTCACTCTCAGCTAATCAATTAAATGGAAGCATTCCAGATGCCTTGTCCTCATTAACTCAATTGTCAGACTTGTGAGTTTATAGCATTGCTTATCTCCATGCTAAGTTGTTATATTTTTACATAATCTGTTTCTTCATTTTGAATATGATGCCACCTTTAGGTCATTAAAAGATAACCATCTGAAAGGAGAAATTCCAGATGCATTTCTACACTTCACTGATTTGGTGAATATGTAAGAAAATGTCTTAAATCACATTGATATTTCAGTGTCTATTTTTTCCACCATGACAAATCCTGCTCCTTGCTACAGGGATCTGTCTGGAAACAACTTGAGTGGTCAGCTGCCTCCTTCAATGGGGAATTTGTCATCTCTTACCACATTGTGAGTAAACTTTTACCAACTAAGAAGTTGTGCTTTCGTACTTGCTAAATGAAAGGAATACATCTTTTAAAATTTTTATTTATTTTGCAGACATTTGCAGAACAATCAACTTTCTGGGACCCTTTTTGTTTTGCAGGACCTCGCTCTTCAGGATCTGTATATTTCTCAGAAACCATAATCTCTTTGTAGACATAGAAATGAGTCAAATGACTGTTGTCTATATACCTATCTACTATTTATGCTTAGGATGTTTAAACTGTGTTTAAGTTACACTGTGAATTTATAATCATGTAGGAATATAGAGAACAATATATTCTCTGGGCCAATTCCTCCGGAGTTGTTGAGTATCCCTAATCTGAGGTGAGTCATGGCTTACACTTTGGACATTTATTTTTCTGCTCTAAATGGTATTTTAGTCAAACTCCTTTCTTTCTCTGGCTAAACTGAAATCTTTGTTCAAGTATTATTATTGTCCTTCATGGAGATATTACATTCGAAATTTTCTACTTTAGCTTTATATCTATAAAATATAAAGCCATATGCTAAGATTATCCTTTTACAGATTATTGAAGCCTTTTTATTTTTGGCTTAGCTTCTTTTGCATAAGGCCTTGTGGTAAAATAAATTCATTCAAATTCCCATTACCAGATCTCTCATACAAGTTAGTTATAGTAGCATTTACCTTGCAGAAAAGATGGGAATCCGTTTAATACTACTATCATTCCATCACCTCCAGCTGCTTCCCCTGCACCCCTTGCTATGGCTCCTTCCCCTGCAATATCACCTTGGAAAGTGGCCAATAATCCATCTGCTACCACCATAAAAGCACCAATGCCTGCAATTGCTGAGAGGTCTTTCAGAACCAAGAAATTAGTTTGGATTGTTGGTGCAGGATTTTTAATATTTATTGCATTAGGAGTTTGTCTTCTAATGTTGTGGTTCTTTAAGAGAAAACCAGAGAACAAGAGTTATAAGAAACATAACATGAACGTGTATAAAAGATCTTTGCATAAACGTACAAGCAGTGACTCCCCTTTTGAAGCAACTGATGATGAGGAGAAAGGTAAATCTGATGATGAATCTTCTATTCTTTTAGTGTGTTACCTGTTGTAATATAACTTCTTAAACTCCATTTGCAATTCAAAAAATCATACTCTATATGGGGTGAAGTACATGGCAAAAGAATTTCTTCAATTTCAGAATGCAATAATAACATTTACGTATTGAACAACAATGCAGGATGGAGTTCAAAACTTCCACCCTTGCAGCCAGCACCACCACATCAACTTCCAATCATCCCTGGAGAGAATTTGATCATTAATCGAGCTATATTTGGTGAAGCAACCAAAAGACAAATTGTAACAAATTCCATCAAAGTTTATACTGTTGCATCACTTCAGCAATACACAAATAGTTTTTCCCTAGAAAATTATATTGGGGAAGGCATGCTTGGCCCTGTTTATAGGGCTGAACTCCCTGATGGAAAGGTAATGTTTTTTTAGTTTATCATAATTGGGCATTCTTATGTCAATGGAATGAAAGGGAAAAAGAGTTAAATTTTCAATTTGAGTTAATTTTTTTATTTATTCAAGCAGCATTATTTAAAATTAAAGGGAAACACCAGACATTTGTTCATCTTTTTTGCTCTCTCTTAATAGTTTGAACGGTATTTCTTTTCCTCTACTACCCTTAAATTCAGAAGATTAGTTTCAAGTTTAAACTGCGCTTCTCAATGTCGAAATAAAGACATGCTAGTAGATCCCTTGTTGTTAGTTAGTTCAATCTTCCATAGTCTCAAAGATGCATAGCAGTTTCATACTTGACAGACATTATTTTTTGTAATGAATCTGATGCTTTATGATTTTTGAAGATTTTTTCTATTGTGCTCACTTGACATGATCAGTTGCTAATTATTTTACTAGTTTCACTCATTCAAGTGGAGCTTCATATGCTCACATCATTCAAACTATCTTCATTGTAGTTACTGGCAGTTAGGAAGCTGAATATTACTGCTTCTATTGGCCTAAATCACGAACAGTTTCTTCAATTAGCTTCCAGTGTCTCCAAAATTCAACATGCTAATATTGTAAAGCTTATGGGTTACTGTGCCGAGCATAGCCAACACCTACTTGCATATGAGTATTGCAGTAATGGCACCCTTCATGATGCATTGCATTCAGATGCTAAACTTCAGATTAACCTTTCATGGGATGATCGCATTCAAGTGTCACTTGGAGCGGCAAGAGCTTTAGAGTAAGTTTAGCATTTAGTCACAAATCATTAACTCCTTCATGTAACTTGATAAACTCAATATTGTTAGTGAACAATGCCATCTTTTCTGGAGGTTGGAAACATATTTTTATGTCAAGTATTAAAAATAATATCTTAAGTCATGCAATATATACAATCCTTGCAAGGTAGTTTTGTCATTTTCTTGACAGCATTAATTTTGATCATCTCCTTTCTTCTCATAAATAAGGTATTTGCATGAGTACTTTCAGCCACCTATTGTGCACGGAAACTTTACATCTGCTAATGTACTCCTCAATGACAAGTTGGAAGTTCAGGTCTCTGATTGTGGATTAGTTTCTTTACTATCTTCGGGCTCCTCTAGTCGGGTAACTCTTCAGCTTTAATTTTTTCACTTAATTTCAAACCGATGCATACATAGTTCTGGGATTGGGAGTTTTGGTTCTTCTATGCTTTTTAGATGGAAAATTATGTTTTAACAAAGTTTGGTTGATTTTGACAATATACACGTGGTAGCACCTCAATGCACACTTGGTTGAAAAAGGTTTGGTGTATGTTGAAAAATAAACTTTGTCAAACTTTGTCAAAGTATCATAGTCCTTTTTAAATATACTTTGTGACATTCTTGTATTCTTAATAAATATGAAAGAATAGGAACATGTGTTTGGATTCCAAGTTGTCCCTAAGGGTTAACTTTTCTCCATTTTTGTTCATTTTTGGCTAACACTAGTGCATCTATTTTCAGTTGTCGGGACACCAACTCACAGGTAATGGTTACAGTGCCCCAGAATATGAGAATGGAAGTTATACACTGCAAAGTGATGTCTTTAGCTTCGGAGTTGTAATGCTTGAACTTCTCACTGGCCGAAAATCCTATGACTGGTTAGCATTCCTTTTAGTGATTAAACACTTGTGTTTAACAAAGTCGTAATTGAAGGGTTGGATTTGGCTAAGGCACCACTAATTATGTGTGATTGTAGCTCACTGCCTCGTGGAGAACAGTTTTTGGTGAGATGGGCAATCCCTCAACTCCATGACATAGATGCATTGTCAAAAATGGTCGACCCCTCTTTAAATGGAGAGTATCCTAAGAAATCCTTGTCACGTTTTGCAGACATTATTTCTTCATGTATACAGGTAATTTTCTCTCTACTTTTATGCCAAATCCAATAACAGATGTTGAAGTCACTCAACTTGTCTCATGATTCATTGTACAAATGTAATCTTCAATGATTAAATATTGAGCCTGCTTTCACTAAAAAACCAATGATTTAAACCAATTAAAGTGGGTTGGTTTACCTTTTGGCCCTGTCATTTGTAGTCTAAAAATTCTCATTTGTTTAGTTTAAATGGAAATGTGCGAGCCATAACATAACATTAAGTGTCAATATACTAAGATGATGGGTTCATTACGGGAATATTATAAAAATGTGTCCTGAGTCCAAACCACATAAAAAATTTACATCATTTTTAACCAGAAATCTTAAAACAGTGTTTTTACGAGTCTTGTTTCTTATACGATGCTTACTCTTGGATTCCCTCATAGGACTTCTCAAGAAAAATATGGATATCATTTCATATTTTCTATAATGCTGGTTGATGCATTTTATCTACTTTATCTGTGGCAATGATAATCAGTATCTTTATCAGGGTTGTAGTTACAATTCACAAGTTCTTTCTATTTGAATGATATAATATGATATCACTTTCTTATGGCCCATTTTTTTTTTGTCAATTGTTTTTTTTCCAGCATGAACCTGAATTTCGACCAGCAATGTCAGAAATTGTTCAGGATCTCTTGCGAATGATGTAGATGGTGGTGTAGCTGTTAATGAGATGAACTTCCATAGCTGGTAAAAGAAGCTATGGTTAACAATTTTTCTGGATGTTACATATTCATTATTTTCTCTTAGTTTTTGGTTGTCATTAATCGTTTTTTAATTTGTGAATTTGTTGTGTTGTATGTATTATCCAAAAGCAAAAGTCTTACATTGTTTCTTCAAGTATTTCATATACCAATATGTTTCTAATATTAAGTGAATAACAAGATGTGAGGACTCAAGCACAGTAGCTTACAGCATCAGATTAGTCTTGTGTCATGGAAATTTTTGACTTTGAATTGTACATTCCGAAAAAGAAAAAGTAAAAGGAGAACTTTTATATTTGTGGAAGGTGCAGGACGAACATATAGGAAGAATTTGTCTTCCCTTATTGTTATTAGGTGTTTATTGGCTTTGTTGCCTTAATGTTGTTTTTGTAGTATCTTTTTAGCCTTTATTACTTTTTAGGATGATTAGGGTTATATTTGGTTGCAATTTACATTTATCTTGTATAATTTTTTTTTTAATAAAAAAATTAGTAATTTTTCATTTATTCCACAATGTACTACTATGGTTTTTTCTTTAAGAAATAGGATTTTTTACTAGTTTTTATTTGTGGTGGGTTATTTTATGGGATATGGGCGATGGTTATGATATCTTCTACAAAAAAAAGAATTATGTTTTCTTTTCTGGGGATTTTTTCGAAAAAATTGCTGTATTATTCTTAATTTTTTATTTTTTTTTAAATTTTATAATAATTTTGGCAAGTTTTATAAATTTGTAACTTCTCTTTTTCTTTTATTTTGAGTTTGTTTTATACTTATTTTTTTCAGCATCAATATACCACTTGAAAAGTTCTTGTACTCTAACGAACTTGCGCGATATCTTCCTAATAAGTTCTTAAAAGTATTTTGTTAGGAAATTATATAATTATATAGTTCATTTAATTAATTATCTTACAATCGGTAGGATATATGACTAAAAATATACAAACTAACACTTTTTTGTTCAAGAAGTGACACACTCTTGTTGCAAAATGCAAATTCTTTCAAACGTTTTACTAATAAAAACCTTTGACCGTGGCAAGAGTATTTCAACTATGTTAACATATATGAACTTTATTGTGTCTACTAAATAAATTAATGATTAGTGGCACACAAATAAAATATGTTATGACACATTGTTTAGCACCATGGTAACTGAATCGAGATACAAATGATTTATCAAGGTATTATATTTTGAATAGTTTCGCATCATTTTATAAAATTGTTAAACATTAAAAGAATGTAACATATACCAAACATATAAATATACAATTAAAGAAAACCACATTATAAAAAAATTGTTTTATGTATATTTTTGTTGTATAATTTCTGCAATACAAGATTCAAGAAAACATTACTGTTGTTGTTGCATAAAATTTGTACTATATGTTACTAAATAAATTTTATATTATATCCAGTCATCCAAAACCTAAGTATTGTTGTTGTTATTTCACACTATACTTGTTGCCTATACATACTACAATGCCAAAAAAAAAAACATAATATTTAATTCAAATAACTTATATTTCATGATCTTTCTCTCCATGATTTCCATCTCTTAAGTTATCTCTATCTTTTAAGAAAAGCTCTTCTCTTTCTATAATGTCTTCAACTTATTGCTCATCTCTTACCATGAATTTTCAATTTTTATTGGTCTTCGAATTTAAGTTTGTAGGACCTATACGAGAAAATAAAACAAATACGTTATAGTTCTAGCATTACCTTGTTGTTTTTTGCGTTTCTTTCTCTAATGGCTTTACTTGAGTTCTCTCTTTCTGGAAGACTCAACATAGTTAAGAAATTATCCGGAGTTTTCAACAACTCTTCCAACTAGAGCAACTTATCAATGATTTACAAAAATCCTAATATTGCCTAAGATTTTCAAATTTCGTTATTGCATGAAGTTTTCAAAACCCGTTACTGTCCGAGTCACAGCTCGAGGTTTTCAAAACGTGTTTTCGGAATCACGTTAATGCATGGGGATTTAAAGAGAGGAAGGCTTTGTGATAGACTTATTACCCATCCAATACCATATGGTTCTGATACAAAAGTTTGAGGTTCTAAAAAGGAATTGTTCAAGGTATTTGTTTTTTGGTGAAAATTAGAATTGAGGTGTGGCTAGAAAAGGAGAAGATGTCAAGAAGCAAGCAAAATATAGTATAATAAAATATTTTAGAGGTTCAAAATATATGATATAAACATTGATTTAAAAATTATGGGGGTAAAAACTGTAATATTTATAAGATATCACCGTGTGCCAAATGATGTATTCTTGCTCATACTTTCCAAGCTCATTGATTGAAAAAATTATCCTATAAATTGTATGTAGTAATGCATACCAGTTGTATGAGTATAAAAGTTTATCACCTTTTCAGATTCAAACATGATCTTTTCTTTGATTTTTGAATTGTCTTTAGAAGTAGTTTCACGGCAACCAATTTTAACATTATCTCTTTTAACATTATCTCTATGTAGCTTAAATTGTTTTATAAAATTTACTGTCTTGATCAGCAAGGACATGTCTCATATGGAAGCTAAAGTAAACTAATTAATCGATCACTGTTATGGTACATTACTTTTTCTTTCACTGTATTAGGAACAATATTGGCTCGTGGTACCATTAAAGCAAACTAATCAATTGATGCATCTATACATAAGGACCACGAATATAGTTTAATGATGTGTTTGGATAGAGTATCTTAATGAAATAATTCATTTTTTTTTTTTAAGAATTTAGAATTTTTGGGAATGAAATGTTTTGTTTGGATAGAAAAATTAAAAAACATTTAAAATGTATGCATTTTGTTTGAAGTATTTTAATTAACTAAATTATAAGAAATTCAAATACATCAAAATTGGTGGAATTTGAAATTCTTCTCACTTAACCTCACATTCTAAACTCAACCCCAAACGAATCGGGCAAGCTTGACAGCAATGACAGACTGGGTCGATCAAACGATCCAGACGGATCGGGCCGGCCTAACAACACAAACGAATTAGGCAAGTTCTACGACCAAGACAGGTCAGGTGGGCCTGACAACCTAGACAGACCAGGGTGGCCTGACAACCCACACAGGCCAAGCGGGCCCAACGACACAGATAAACCAGGCTGACCCGACGAAACAAACAGGTCAGGCGGACTAGAAGAGGACTATTGCACCTTTTTTAGGTTGAAATTTTAGAGTAATAAGCTATTTAGAATGTCAAAAATTTATGGTAATTCCTAACATAGTTTAATAATAAAAAGAAAATATGAAGACTATGATTCTTTTATAAGTTCTCACACTAAAAAAATATATATTAACAATTAATATATGAATGTGGTTGAAAAACAAGTTAAAAAGTTAAAAGAAAGTTGTTTGACAATAATTTGATAATTATGTAGGGATAAAATAGTCGAAAAAAATAAATTTGTATATTTGTAAGAGAAAAGAGTAAGTAATAAAAGTAATGAATGATAATGTCAAATAAAAGTAAAAAAAATTTCGGTATCAAAATACCATTATTCTAAAAAATAATTACTACTAAAAATTTTCATATTACATGAGATTTTTCGTACAAATTTGTCTTACAAAAATAAAAAAACTGAACTTTTTTAAATAATCTAACACATAAAAAGGTCTTAACTAAAATATATATCAGAGACCTTGTGGTTGGGGATACATAGTTAAGAATTGAAAAGGAAAGCTTTAACTAGTTAAGGTTTTGGTTGGTTGATAATATAAGTTGTATCCACGTTAAGCAACTAACTATGGACCCAAACACGTAGACAATGGTGATGAGAGAAGAACACAAATCATTGAATGAGGTTCAGCATTTCACCACTCACAACTATTTTAGTTCATTCTTATTTACATTTCATTGCTTCCATATGCACACATGCTATGTGTAGACACATTGATGACGAGGACCAAGTCGTTCTTCTTAGTTCCTCGCCAAGTGCTTATGAAAATTTTGTAGACACAATAATTTTTAATAGAAGTTCTCTTTATGGACGGAGTGAGTTAAAACAATATTACAATTCTAAGATTTGAAAAGACGTATTATTATTCGTAATAAAACCAGCAGAGGTAAGAGTTGAATGGTAAGAGAAAGAATAAAGACATTCTTGGTGAACGTTCTCTTCATGGAAAACAAGCATTAGACATATAGTTTGTTACCTATGATCTCTTAAAGATAAATGTAAAAATATTCATCATTTAAAAGTAAGGTGAGAAAAAATCCAATTTTTATGATCCAATCCATTTAATATCCATTCTATTAAAAAGCTAATCCATTTAAAATTCATTTTATTGGATCTGGATATCAATCTAATCTACATTTTATACATTTTATGGATTGGATATCCATTCTCGAAATCTAGATTTTCAAAATGGATAATCCAAAATATCCAATCCAAATTTTCACTTTATATTTTTTGTTAGGTTAGGCTAAAGGTTGAGACGGACTAGCCCAAATTTAGTCGTATTTGATTGAGTTGGTGTGACCCTATACAAAATTTGCCCGAATTAGGCCAAATTTTGTCAAGTCGGTCCTGATCGAGATTTGACCCAATTGGTCTTGGACAAAATTTGGAAGGATTCGACCAAATCTGTCAAATTCTTTGGTGTCAGCCCTATGGACACAAATTTGGATCCACATCCATTATTTGGATCCAAAATGGATATGGATTAGATTTTCGATAGGGCTGACACCATAGAATTTGGCAGATTTTTTGTCGAAGCCAACGAAGCCAAATTTCAGCATGGGATGGACTTAGATGACTTTCGAACGAATTTCGATCGGGTACGACGTGAATTTGGGCTAAGGTCGACTCGACAAAATTTCAAGCGAGATCGACTTGATTGGATTCGACTGAATTTTGGCCAAGGTCAATTTTGCCTAATACGACCAAATTTTGGTCAGAGTCGACTTGACCAAAGATGGCCACATTTGGGTCAAGGCTTGATCAGTCAAATTTCGGTCAGGGTTGACTCCACTAAATTCGTCGGCCGGGACCGACTTGACTGAATATGGTCAATTTTCGATCACAACCGACTAAGTTGAATATACTCAAATTTCGTCCGCGACTTAGTCGACCGAATAAGGCTAAATTTGGGCAAGTGCTGTCTTGACCAAATTTTGGTCATGACCAACTCGACTGAATTTGGCCAAATTTAGGTTAGAACCGACTCGCCTAAATATGACCAAATTTCGGTCGCGATCAACTCTGTCGAATACGACCAAATTCAGGCCAGGACCAACTCGGTCAAATTTTGGTTGAGGCCAACACAACCGAATTTTGACCGGAGCCGACTCGACTAAATTCGGCCGAATTTCGTTCGTGCCTAACTCAATTGAATACGGCCAAATTTCGATCGTGACAGACTCATTTGAATACAGCCAAATTTCACTCTAGGCCGTCTCAGCCAAATACGACCAAATTTGGGTCAGAGCCGACTCAGTCAAATCTCAATCGGAGCCAACTCAATTGAATTCGACCAAATTTTGACTGGAGCCAACTAGGTTGAATACAACCAAATTTTGGTCGTGGTTGTCTCGGCTGAATACGGTCAAATTTTTTCTAGGTTGACTCAGCCTAATGCAATCAAATTTGGGTCGGGGTGAACTCAACCGAATACTTCCAAATTTGTCTAGGACCAGCTGGGCCAAATTTCGATCGAGACCGACTTGATAGAATTTGGCCAAATTTTGTATAGGGTCACACCAACTTTTAGCCTAACCTAACCAAAAATATAAACTGAAAATTTGGATTGGATATTTTGGATTATCCATTTTGAAAATCTAGATTTAGAGAATGGATATCCAATTCAAAAAATATATAAAATATATATCATATTGATATTCATATCCAATAAAATGGATTTTAAATGGATTGAATTTTTAATAAAATAGATATTAAATGGATTAAATCATAGAAAAAATATATTGGATTATAAAAAATGGATTTTTTGCGCATCCTTGATTAGAATTTTGTGACACATCTTTTCGCATATTGAATGTTAGAACAAAAAACCAATAAAAAAATATTGTCTGCCAACATCTAAACACTTTTCTAAAATCATTGGTGTAATGATAGCAGACATCTGCAAAAGCTTCAAATTATTGTTGTTGCATAAGGTTAGCTTTCCTATTTTCAGTAAAATAATGTTTTTTCTCTTCCTTCTTTCGATCAATAAAAAACTAGAACTTTAGCTATACTGCAAGCAGTAAACCAAAGCAACATTATTTTATGAAAGAATCAAGTATTTCAGTGCAATAATGTGAGACGTGGGCGTGGGACGTGAGAGGTGCTACGTGGAACATGGAAGGGGAGACGTGGGCGTGGGACGTGAGACGTGAGGCGCGTGAGACGTGAGGCATAAGACGTTAGGCGTGAGATGTGGGACATAAGACGTAGGACGTGAGACGTAGGACATGAGACATGGGACGTGGGACGTGGGACGTGAGACGTGAGACATGAGATATGGGACATGAGACGTGGGACGTGCGACGTGCGACGTGAGATGAAAGACGTGAGACATGAGACGTGGGACGTGACACGTGACACATAGGACATGCGACGTGAGAGACGTGAGAGAAGTGGAACGTGGTACGTGGTACGTGAGAGACGTAGGACGTGGGACGTGAGACGTAACGTGCGAGGTGTGACGTGAGACGAAAAACGTGAGACATGAGACGTGAGTCGTGGGACATGAGACGTGGGACATGAGATGTGGGACGTGAGACGTGAGACGTAAGACGTGAGATATGACACGTGTGACGTGAGACGTGGGACGTAGTATTTGAGACGTGAGTGACGTGGGACGTGAGAGACGTGAAACGTGAGAGACGTGAGACGTGAGACATTTTCATAAACTTTAAACCTTACAATTCAATTAAAAATTTTAGAAGTTTAATAAAAGAATTGTTAATGTATCCATAAATTTGTACTAACAAATTTAAATTATACTTTCATAAAAAAATATTAATAAAAAGAAATTAAATACATATAAAAGTGAAAGAATAAAAATATGAGGGTAAAAGTAATAATTAATATTTATTTAACACCTAAAAATAAAAATTATGAGGATAACAACAATAATTTATATTTATTGAACAATTAAATGAGCGAAAGGAAGTAGAGAATGATCTGAAAAGTTAAACTAAGGATGGGCAAAAAATCTAATTTTCATGATTCAATCCATTATTGCTATGATCCAATGCATTTAATATTCATTTTATTAAAAATCCAATCCATTTTATTGGATCTGGATATCAATCTGATCTACATTTTATATATTTTATGGATTGTATATTCATACTCTAAATTTAGATATTCAAAATGGATAATCCAAAATATCCAATCCAAATTTTCAGTTTATATTTTTGGTTAGGTTATGCTAAAGGTTGAGATGGACTAGCCCAAATTTAGTCGTATTTGATTGAGTTGGCGTGACCCTATACAAAATTTGGCTGAATTAGGCCAAATTCTTTCAAGTCGGTCTCGATCAAAATTTGACCCAGCTGGTCCTGAACAAAATTTGGAAGTATTCGGTTGAGTTCACCCCGACCCAAATTTGACTGCATTGGGCTGAGTCGACCTAGACAAAATTTGACCGTATTCAACCGAGACAACCGCGACCAAAATTTGGATGTATTTAGCCTAGTTGGCTCCAGTCAAAATTTGGTCGAATTCAATCGAGTTGGCCTCGAATAAGATTTGGTCGAGTCGACCCTGGCCCAAATTTGGTCGTATTCGGCTGAGATGGCCTAGGATAAAATTTGACCGTATTCAAATGAGTCGGTCACGATCGAAATTTGGCCGTATTCAACTGAGTCGGCCACGACCGAAATTCGATCGAATTCAGTCGAGTCGATTCCGGTCAAAATTTGGTCGTGTTGGGCCCAACCAAAATTTGACTGAGTTGGTCCTAACCTGAATTTGGTCGTATTCGACAAAGTCGATCACGACCAAAATTTGGTCATATTTAGGCGAGTCGGTCCTGACCTAAATTTGGCCAAATTCAGTCGAGTTGGTCATGACCAAAATTTGGTCTAGTCGGCACTAGCCCAAATTTAGCCGTATTCGGTTGAGTAAGTCCTGAATGAAATTTGACTATATTCAACTTAGTCGACTGTGATCCAAAATTGGTCATATTCAGTCAAGTCGGTCTCGGCCGACGAATTTAGTGGAGTCAACCCTGACTGAAATTTGACTGATCAGGCTCTGGCCCAAATGTGGCCATATTTGGCCAAGTCGGCTCTGACCAAAATTTGGTCGTATTACGCAAAATCGGTCTTGGCCGAAATTCAGTCAAATCCAGTCAAGTCGATCTCGACTAAAATTTTGTCAAGTCGACCTTGGCCCAAATTTGGTCACGTCATCCCCGATCGAAATTCGTTCGAAAGTCATCTAAGTTCATCCTATACTGAAATTTGGCCTCGTTGGCCCCGACAAAAAATCTGTCAAATTCTATGGTGTCAGCCCTATGGATACAAGTTTTAAAAAATTTAATTTGAATTTATTTTATGAAAAATGGATTTTGGATTTTAAACTTGATCCAAATATTTAGATCTGGATTTAAACTTGATCTAAATATTTGGATCTAGATTTTTAAAAATCCAATATACTTTTTTTGAAAAAATGGATTTGGATCGAAAATCTAATCCAATTGTTTGGATCATAATGGATGTGGATTGGATCATTAAAAATCCAATCAATGATCACCCCTAATTTGAAGAAATTTTTCGATATAAAAATTTAAGAAAAGAATATCTTATTTTAAAACCTTAGAATTTTCAAAAAAAATATTAATTTTATTCAATTTAATGTGAATAATATGTAGGAATTTATTTATAAGTGAAGAGACTTGAAGAATCATATAAAGAAATGCTAAAAAAAAAAAGAAACAAAACAAAGAAATACAAGTAAAAATCACTTAATAAATATTTATAATGGTGCATTGTATCCTTCTCTAACAACTTCTTATCCATCTCTCACAACTCCAACCACTCACCGTTTCACTTTCCTAAAAAAACTATTATTTAAAACTGTGTAAGAAATACGTGCCATTTGCTATAAAAATTCATTGTACATGTTGAAAAAATGTTGTCGGAGGAATGTTTTTGTTGGTGTCTATTAGGACTAGACGTTGGAGTGAAAAGGTTGGAAAGTGAAAAAGGGTAAGAGTTCACCGAGTGAAAAGTGAAAACGTGATGTAAAAATGAGATGTTCAAAGGGTTAAAATAAAACACTTTTTTAGGTCTCTTACAAAAGTAAAATATATACAAATAAAACGTTTTTAAGTCTATTAAAAAAGTTACAAATGTAAAAGTATTAATTTAAACCTACTAAAAAGATGTAAAACTATTTTTAGTTAAGTTTGGTGGTCAACAACAGACTTCAATATCTAGTTTTTATTTACTAAACTATCACCACACATTTTTTAAGTCCGTTTTCTCATAAACAAATCTAAATTCATAGACTTAATAAGCCTAGTTTGCACCACCGTTATGAGTTTATGATGGTAACATATAAATAAAATTATAACTTTTTCATGATGAAGTGGTCAGATGAAAACTTACTTAACCTCCTCTTTAATGAGATTATTAAGTGAGTTTATATAATTTCTTACTTCTTGCACTCATCTATAATTTTTTAGAAACTACTAGAAAATTTTAGAAACTAGTAAGAAGTTAGAAAAAGAAATATTATGTTTTATAATTTTCTTTTCAAACTCTTTAAGTCTATACTCTTCATAATTTGATGTCCTTCAGAAATGTTTTCTTTTCATCCATGGTCACATTAGTTCTTGGAATGAGTATATATATAAAAGAATTTATTGATGGATGAGTATGTCCCTCCTTCAATGGTCGAACTATGTCCAATAAAAATCTAGTCCCACCACCCATCAAAGTGGAAGAAAAATAATGCCTTTAACTAATCACTCCCTTTTCAAGTTTCTTCCACGAACCAGTTTTGTTCAAATGTGATTCAAACTAAAATTTTCATATTTATATCTTCTAATTCTAATGACTATAAAAATGGTTGATCCTTTTATGTATGTTGTGTGTGATGTACTATGACATATATTGATATATATAGAAATCACTAATGCTATAATCTCTATTGAATTTTTTTTATCCTTTTGTTTCTTTTACAATTTGTTTGTCGAGTTATTTATTTATTATTTTTCTGGTTTATTGATCTGTTAACTATTTATTTTATTTTGGTCTTTCATATTTTGTTTTAATTTTTTTAAAATATATTTTTTACATTTATTAGCTTATAAATTTATTTGATTATAGTATTGATTCAAACTTTGAAACAGTACTGGTTGAAGGATCTTTGTGGAATTGAAAAAGGGATCTTCTATCCCTTCATAAGATGTAGAGGATCCAAAAAGAAGTATTCAGCAGTGAAGAATATATCTGAAGATGTAAAAGAGGGTGCTTTTGGTAAATTGGCAACTGCAAGGGCATTCTGGTCCGAACAGTAATCATTAGTATGAATTCGAGTGACAACTGCTATTCTTTACTTGACGTGTTCCCCACATAAGACAAGTTCACAACAACATTGAAACTATTATTAAATAACAATAAAAAAAAGTTTATTTCTGAGTGTTTAATGATTGCTGTTCTTCTTTCTTTTGTTGGTTTGTTGAGAGTAATTCCCCAGCTAAAACTGAGCATGATAAATTTTTCAGTTTGCTTCTGAAGAAGCTCACCCAACTCCTCATTTGCTTCATTTGTGTGGAAAGGAACTTCATTTCTGCCTCACAAGGTTCCTTTGCGATACTAATGGCAAAGACAGGATACAAACTACGTATCCTTTGTTGTTTTTGTTTCTCCTTTTGATTAATATCTGTGACTTAGAAAATGCTTTCTGGTTTAAGGTTGCTGTTACCATTTAGTGACTTGGTTTCTGTTGAAATGTGGGTGAGTTGTGTTCTTGGAACATCCAAATTGTTTTAAATGGTACATTGTTGGAATAGCAACGTCAGGTGTATGTTTTATGTTTTATTAGCTCTAGAGGAGGAGGTGCAAATGTTGGATGCTCATCAGCCACTTGGAAGTTATGGAAAAAAGTTCATAGTTTTAGTTTTCTTTTCCTTGTTTTATCGGTTGAGGAATTGTTAGGTTTATTTTCTTTGTCTTACTTTTGATGAAAGTGCTTTTCTAGAAGATAAAGAATACTTCAAAAAGTGATTTTTAATGGTTTAGCTCCAACTGCTGATTTTGCAATATATTAGGGTCTTCGATTGTATTTTTTTTTTCTTTCAAAACTAGTCTGTTATTAAGTCTATGGAGTGTAGATGTCAGATTGTTTTGATAATGTGTTTTCCTTAGCCAATCAACTGTAGAGGAATTTGTGGCTCATTCAGGGAATGTAAACTGTTTAAAAATTGGAAGGAAGGCGAGCCGTCTTTTTGTTACAGGAGGGGATGATCACAATGTCAATCTATGGATGATTGGAAAAGCAACCTCTTTGATGGTCAGTTGTTTGTTGCCTTTGTATTTTATGATTTTATTGCAATTTGACTAAGGTAGGAATCAGGATTGTTAAGCAGTAATGAAGATCTATTTCTTATGTGCACTTTGTTGAAACTTGCAAGTTATGTTATCGTAATGGTAGTGTCTGAACCATTATTGCTCTGACTGAGGACTTGCTTTCAGTTCATAGAAATTGAGAAGCTTACATTTGGACTGAAATTGGCATGGTAAAACAATGATGGAGTATGATAGGAAGCAAGATTTTTGCTCAAGTAATGCATCTTTAGAATTAAAACAAAGCTTGGAACTCACTTAAATCTGAAAACTTCAACCCATACATAGATCATAGTAATCTATCATCTGCATTTTTTCCTCCGATTGGGTTCCCTTTGTAATATGGGTCTGAGTTTCTTATGATAGCAGTATAACATAACGATGTAGAGCTTTAAACGTAACACTCTTATCTTAATGTAAATATATGCAGAGTTTGTGTGGTCACACTAGTACAGTAGAATCTGTGACTTTTGACTCGGCAGAAGTTTTGGTTCTTTCTGGAGCATCATCAGGGGTTATAAAGCTTTGGGATTTGCAGGAAGCCAAGAGTAAGTTAATTAGTATATTCTGAATCCATGGATGGTATACTTTATAGTGATGTTATTTATAGAGCATCACACTTTTATGCAAGAGAAAAAGTGCAAACTTGCTGATCATAAACAGGCAATTATTTGATGAATTTACACTATCTACTTTGCATGTATGGGATTATATTGTCATCTGGAAGAACTATTATCAGTCCAAATTGAGTTTTATTTTATTGATGGGTGAAATGTAAGGTTCATGCGTTTATCAATTTCTCAACACACCACTAATATGTGTGTAATTGTTCTTGAAGTATAGTGCTTCGCACTCTCACCGGACACAGATCTAATTGCACTGCTGTTGAGTTTCATCCCTTTGGAGAATTTTTTGCATCAGGCTCCTCAGACACTAATCTAAATATTTGGGATATCCGAAAAAAAGGATGTATTCATACATACAAGGGCCACACGCAGGGCATTAGTACTATCAAATTCAGTCCAGATGGTCGTTGGGTTGTTTCTGGTGGATTTGATAATGTTGTGAAGGTAATAGGGTGAAGTTTGCTGTGGCAGACCTTATAATTGTATAACTCTTACTACTGTTCTGTGAATAAGTTACATATCTAACCTATTAATATACAGGTCTGGGATCTAACAGGTGGAAAGCTCTTGCATGACTTCAAGTTCCATGAAGGACACATTAGGTCCCTAGACTTCCATCCTCTTGAGTTTCTTCTGGCTACAGGTGTGTTGGTGTGCCTTAAAGCAGCTTGGAACAGTAGATAATCATGCATGTGCAAAAATATTATGATGTTCCTTGTTTTTTAATTGTAATGTTTCTTCAAGTGCAACAAATGATAATCTACTTAGGCTAGATGGCTGTTCAATCTTAATGGAATTTTATGCAACTAATTCTCGTTTGTGGAGGGACCAAGAAAAGAAGCACTGTTTCCATTCTAGAAATGTTACATCCAAATGTAATTTACTATTCAAACCATTCTCATTCTTACGAAATTACTTTAGGTTGAGCATTCCCATACTATTCAAACCATACTAAATCAATTTAAATAAAAATCTTCTTTCTTTCATATTAATCCTTTCAAGTGTCATCGTGACACAATCACTATTGACAAGGATCTGCCTTTTCTGTCACAGCTATTACCTTACTTTCATCTTCATCTTTGCTGAACTGTTATTATTTTATATCATTTATCAATTATCCCTATCACTGCTCCTGAAATTATGTTAGGTTACATAAACATTAATCCACCTGTATAGAATGTAATTGTATTTGACATATATACAAAATTTTATGTTCTCTTGTCATGGTTCATTGAACCATGTGACTTGACCTTGAAGGATCTAAGCTGTTATTTTAACCAAAGCATTTATATTGAAACTATTCATTGAAGTCATAAATTGTTACTGGAAAAAAAAAATAAGATCTCATAATTTGATTTACAGGTTCGGCAGACAGAACGGTGAAATTTTGGGATTTAGAAACCTTTGAACTGATTGGATCCAGTAGACATGAGGTATCTAATCTTGCTAAAGTGTTTTTCTTCTGTTTCAAAGGAATCAGTTACACCAATTTATAAATCATAAATTCTGGTTCCAAATCTGCCTCTTACCAATAGAGTTTTTGCTGTATATCAGTTTTATATCACTACTATCATTCATGCAAAGTGGAAACTCCTAGAGAACCTATTTCAATGGTTAACGTGATTGGCACATTTTTTTACCAGTTTGCCATAACATCGTTGTGGGTGGTTTCTAAGTACTATGAAATGATTCCTTTAGTTGTAACCTAGAATATTTCCCCAATTTTTTTATACTCTTGGAACTTCAAAGTTAATTTGTTTCTGTAACTTGAAATTTGTAGTGTATCATGCCCTGTGGTTAATCCTACAGATGTGCGTAAAGTGTGTTTTGTGATTTAAGTCATATTCTTGATGTAACTTAGTTGCAATTGTAGTATGGTAGATGTATCTGTTGATTTTTTTCTCTCTTCTAATGTAAGCCTGTATATTTATTTCCAAGACATGCATGCACATGAACAGACTCACTAAAATTTATACAAAATACTAATTTTTAATAAAATATAAATCACCTTGTGTTAGGTTTCAGGTGTACGCTCACTAACTTTTCATCCGGATGGACGGACCCTATTTGCTGGACTTGAGGATAGTTTGAAGGTACATATTTTTTGTTCCAATAATTAGATTATAATGGTAAATAACTTGAACAGGTTAAAGATTTCATATGTAATTCTCATAAACTATAGGTGTATTCATGGGAACCTGTCATATGCCATGATGCTGTTGACATGGGATGGACAACACTTGGTGACTTATGTATTCACGATGAAAAGCTTTTGGGTTGCTCATTCTACAGTAATTCTGTTGGAATATGGGTTTCGGATATTTCGGTAGGACTCACCCTCAATAGATTAGTTTATATTTTTTTTTTTCCTTGTCAATTTTGAAACATGAATTCTGTTATTTAGCTATCATTATGATTGTTATTTTTAATGCATCAGCTTATCAAGCCATATGGTGATGGCTTGGAAACTGAGAACAAAAAAAGCACAGAGCAGAAGCTCAGTCTCCAGGGAAGACAAATGGAGAAAGTAGAATATGGTGTGAACAACGAGTCAAAAGAGATAAAGAATATATATATAGACTGTAAGCCACAGAACTTCTTGTCTTCCCATGGCTTCTTCAAAATTATTAATGAATAAAGCTTTCAAATACAGTTTGCACCATAAAGCATATATGAGCTTTTTGAGGAGCTTTCTAGGAAGATTATAAGCATTTCCCATGTCAGTTTTTTTTTCTTTTTTTTGTAATTCTGAATACTCCCCCACTAATGTATTTTCATTTTTTTGTTTTGCATATAAAGCTTCTGAAGGGAATCCTGATAACTTACTAAGATCCAGGTCTTATAATTCTCCAAAAATGGACCATCCTGAGGAATCTAAAGAAATGTTAAACTTGAGTTCTGCAACAGGAATTCGAGAAAAATCAAATGTACAAACTCTTAGAAAGTCTTCCATTGTGTCAAACGTTGTACCTCTGGACATTCCCAATGGTAAGGGCTCAACAAAGTTTTTGAAGTCGTGATGTTGCTTAAGTCAGCTCATGTTCAGGGAGCATCCACTGATATATTTGATGTTTTGATGGGCTTTCATCAGATATTGATTCTAGAGAATTTGTTGACACTATAAGCAACTCTGTTAGTGCAACAGATCCTAACTTTGAAATGAAGCTTGGATCCCATAATGAAGTCAGAGACTCCATTGATGATAAACATCCCATTAAGAGTGTCGCAGAGAAGTTTGAAAAAACTTTAAGACCAGATAGATTTTCTGAACAAAAGAAATGTAAGTTCTTTTTTTCTGTCAAATCACAATGTAGATCAAATACAAGTCATTACTGATTACATTTCTGGATTTGGATCCTCTAAAATGGCAGTTCACTATAGAGAGAAGTGTGACATCTCAAGTTATCAACTGTTAATTAAATCCAGGGTTAGATTTAACATGTCCACCATTTGTTATATATGTGCATGTAGCAGCAACAATTTATTTTCTCATCAATTAATTAGGTTCCTCTCTCTTCCCTCTAAGGAAAGAGCTCCCCTTAGTGGAGCCAAATCCTGTATTTCTTTAATCTTATTCTTGCAATGTCCTTTCTCTAGTCTATGTTTCTATTTCAACAAAAAATGAGTTAACTTCCCCACCATTTTCTTGGTTATATCATGGGCTAAATTAGCATCTGACATCGTTGCCCTGAACTATATTTGACTTTTCATTGGCTGAATATATAAAATTCTCCTTTGGCAGTTGCTGTTGTACAAGGAAGGACACGTTCTTTGGTTGAGAGGTTTGAAAGAAAGGAAATAACTCCAATCAAGGAAGATCAAGATAATGCAACTCCCACGACAACATTTGAAAATAGGGAAAATTTTCTCAAAGAAGATCAAACTAGTGCATCCCCCAACACTACCACCTCAACATCTGAAAAGGGGGAAATAATTCGTTTCAGCGAAGATAGAAACAATGTGCTCCCTGTTCCTAACACAACTAGTGAAACTGATAAGCATACTGACTTCATGGTAAAATTCTAGCTTGACAGAAGACAAGATTTATGAAACTCTAGAAACTCTCTCGCTTAATTTTTTTAGCCTAAACCTTATCTGTGGTGGTCTACTTTATGACTTATAAGTTATAATTAAATTGGAATGTTATGCTAGACTTGAAATTGGCTTCTGATACTTTCTCTGGAATGGAATCTCTTCTTGACCATCTCTTTGTCCTCGGGAGTTTGGACCATTGATCAATATTTTTTATTCTATTCGTGTTGATTTCCCTTGTTTTTGGCTCTAACTATGAAACCTATATTTTGAAAGAATGGGGTAGTTCACATTCACTGTTTTTTGGGTCATGTTATTATCACATTTTACAAATTGTTGCGTTGGTTTTCAACTCTATCTTGTTATATAATGTCAGAAAGCAGAGTTTGGAAGGGATTCAAATTCTGCAAATGATGGAGAAATAATTGAAGATCTGTTGCAAACTCATGATGTAACATTAAGCAATCTCCGATCACGTTTGACAAAATTACAGGTGAGTTTAGATAGTTAGATATTAATATCATTTGCTTTTAGACCAAGCTTGAATCAAAGTGGACCAGGGATAACCCCAAAGTGGGTGACACAAGACCCAACAAACTTTAAAATGAAACCAACTTATTAAGATGAAGTTTACATCCATTTATAAACTATAATTTGACTTATATCCGGTAGATGTGAACTCTTAAACCAGTGGTAGAGCTTAATGGTGCTTAAGGGAGGCCTTGTCCAAAATTTTGTTATATATATATATATATATATATATATATATATATATATATATATATATATATATATATATTTTATATATTTTTTTTAAAAAAATAAATTATATATATATATATATATATATATATATATATATATATATATATATATATTAATATATTTTATATATTTGGTACCAAAAAATAAATTATACATCTAAATCAAGATTTTGACCGTCCTAAAACATTTGTTGAAGATCTGCCAAGGTCTTAAACATATGTACTAATATCAACTAGAAAATGCTTATTTTACCCATTAAAGAAGCCAAATCTAGAAAGAAATGATGCTTAAGGTGCCATCAGTGAAACAATGTCGTTCATCAAGTAGTTAATGTACACTTGCAGGTAGTGCGACATTTTTGGGAGCGCAATGATACTAAAGGTGCCATCAATGCTTTGGAAAAGTTGCCTGATCAATATGTGCGTATTTTTTTAAGTGCCGATGTGTCACTATTTTGGTCTTTGTCTGTTCTGTATAAAATGCTTTAACTAGTTATTTATGGCTTTGTTATTGAAAATATAGCATTGAAGATAATTTCCTCTGGACGTAGGTTCAAGCTGATGTTATCAGTGTCCTTGTTGAGAAGATGGAGATTCTCACCTTAGATTTATTTTCTTGCTTACTTCCTGTGCTCACAGGTTTGCTGGATAGCAAGACAGAAAGGTAATTCTTTATTAACATGGTGTTAGGAAAATTAAATTTTGACTAGGTCTTTATCATTATAAGACTTATTTTTTTATTTATAATGTTTTTCTCTACTGAATTTGTTTGTGTTGTCACCGAATTTGTTTGTGTTGTCACCGATGTTGATACTTTAAAAACCTTTTAAATATATTTTAAAACATCAAGATCAATGTCCACGAATGTATTTTGAAGACACAATAAAAGAACTCTACAGTAAAACACAGTAGAGGATCTAAATTCGTTTTGCTCTTCTTTTGTTGTAGATCATATTTCTTGCTCAATACTACTAAGGGTTTCTTTGACCTATGTTAGGGTGACAATTTTTTGATAGATGTGAAATGGATTTTTTTATCGACGTTTGTTTTTTTTTTGTTGATATTTGTAGTGATTATTATTGTTATCATCGATATGAATATTATTCTTTGTTAATAGTTTGGTTGAGCTTTTTTTCTAATGTTAATTAGGAAAAGTTTTGATCGACATTAACTTAGATTGCTTTTGGTCTAACATTAGCTAAGATAATCCTTTGGCCAATGTTGACCGAAAAGTCGGAAAAATAAAACAATTACAATGTTGTAAAATTAATTTTGATCAATGTTAACCTAAATAATTGTAATGAGATCCATTCAAAGCAATTTTGGTTAATGACAAATGAGTAAAAGCTTTGTTGACTAAAAAATAAGATCAACCATGATCGACTAAAGAGATTGTCAATATTGAATATTGATATTTTATTTATTAACAATTGTTTGATATTCAAATAACTTATTACATTATCCAAAACCAAATAATTTAGATTCTTACCTAAACAAAACATTTGAAAAATATAACATAAAATTATCTTAATTCAAATTCAATGTATTTGCATGTGTTAAAAGATGTGAAATTCTTATCCAAACGAAAGCTAACTCTATTTCTCTCAGTGCAGACATGTGAAGGTGTCATTGGATATGCTGTTGAAGCTTGTTGTTGTTTTCGGTCCAACAATACGTTCAACTATTTCAGCTCCTCCCTCTGTTGGGGTTGATCTACATGCGGGACAAAGGTGACCTTCATCATCAACTATAATGTCGTTTTCACTATCTCATAAAGTTTCTATGTGAGTGAACCTAATTGAAATAGAAAATGTTGGGAACAGACGAGAATGCTCCAATCAATGCTTCATGCAACTGCAAAAGATCCGAATGATTCTTCCAGTATTAGTAAGGTAATCATGTAAATTTTAGTACACTGCATTTATCTGATTTTTTATATTTCTGTTTTTCTTCAGATTTCATTGAGCATCAATTCCTCAGTTTGATTAAACAACTTAATGTTGTTGATTCTTAATCTATCTCATCTCATCACAGACTGTCAAGAATCCCGGTATCAGTTTGAGTCACACCTTAGTATCATATAAACAAAAAACCCTACAAATCCGTTGTTTTAAGGTTTTGGATTGGAAGTGGTGTTTTAATTCCTACAAGGATCAAATCATGACTCATTGGTACACATTAATTCACATCTACATTCCGCAATCTAAGAGTCATGGTTTTTCCTTTCCCCTGGTGTTTTTGGTTGCAGGAGGGGTGGCGTATTGGCCAAGTCTGCTCAAGAGCTAAATTTAGTTCTTCAACAACCTTAACTAAGGTGCTGCTATATGAACTTCAACCAACATATGAATGATTGATTTGGCTTAACATAATAATCATTAGCTGGACTGTGTACAAAACATGAAAGTGGTGATTGTCATCAGATACTTTTAGTGGCAAAAGAAATGTGTGAGATATCTGAATAAATTGTTTGACCTTGTGTTTAGATGCTTGAAGGTGGAAGTGAAGCAGTCATCTAAGTAATTTGTTCTTCAACCCTGCTCTAGCTTTTTGTTCCTAACATGTGCTGGTCTTCACCTTTATGTTTTGTTTCTGAACTGGGTTTTGATGCACCTTGGCATGGACTAGTGCAAAATGAGTACATGTATCAGTCTTCTGTATTTAGTAGCTGTGGAAAATTCCTTATATATGCAATATTTAATGAAATGAAATGTGTCATTTTCATGGATCAAAAAGTACTCAAGCTTCTTCTGTCAGAAAAATGGAGTGATCAGAAATTACAAATCTGATGCTAACTAGATTTACATCTTAGAATGCTCAATTTATTGAATGTACATTGTGAAACCAATTACCAAAGCTAGTCTTGTCTTGAATTCTATTTTAAGCTCGATGATAATTGTAGACTTGTGGAGTTTATCATTATAATACTTTAAAAATGGACCATTTAGAAGAATATTGGAATGAAGGTGAAAAGGTTTGAGTCTAAGAGTTTGGTGAAAAAGTTTTTGTTCTATCTTTGTTGAACGGAGTTTTCTGAGTTGGTAAACATCATTTTTCCCTTTTACATTACAACTACCTGAATAAGACCATCAAGCCATCATTTTAGACAAATAAATTTTGTGGATGTGACTAAACTTGTGTTTTTTTTTATTTCAATGTGTCAGTTCTATTTTAGTAGTAGTTTACTACATAATATTTTTATGGGTGAAGTTAACATAATTTTCTTGGAAAAATTTACCGTTCCTTGTATTCAAATTTCTCATAAAATCGTGGTTTTAAATTACAAGTAATTTTCATTGAGCATTGGATTTTTCACACCCAGCTCAAAAGTTTACTCGTGGGTTCAAATAAATTACATAATAATTTATTTGACCTAAAATAACATGATAAAATTTACAGTTATTTCTTGCTTCTATTTCTTCAAAAATTTTATTTGAAAATTATACTTAACTTTGGCTACTTAGTTGGATAAGTATGAGTAGGTATGTAATTTGCTAGGAAAGCATTTGCAAATTTGGTACAATAAAGACGAAGAATCGAATAAGCTTTATGCTGTATATAGTTTGTTGGCAATTTCTTCCTGCACTCCCATCAATTTCTACCGGCACCAATCATTTTTTTGGAATTCCATTTTTATCCTTGTTTGTTTTATTTGAAATTGCTTCTTCTTGGAGAAACTACTTTGATGAGATTTGGTGTGTTGTGATTTGATTTCTCCCTAAGCTTTGGTGGAGGTGCTGATGATTTGTGAGTACATTTGAATAATATTAACATATATTGCTCAATTGAAATTCTCTTTTTATACGATAATGATTTTGAAGTACATTTGAATACTATTAACATCTATAAATAGTTCTATTATTATATTACTTTCATTTTTATTCTTTAGTAAAATAATTTTTGTGATAATTGTTTGAAATTTTCACATTGACTATCGACTAAAGATAAGACTATTTCATAATATATATATATATATATATATATATATATATATATATATATATATATATATATATATATATATATAAAAGTAAGATGTAAACTTCATCTTATAAATCGATTTTGTGAAGATAAATTAAACTTAAAACTCACTTTTAACAATAATTAATTATTTAAAATCAAGATATGCATGATGTAAATATTAGTTACCTAGATAATAATTAACTTGTATTTAAGAAAGTGTAAGTATTAAATACCGAAACTATCATGAATATGATGACGAATTTGGATTCTTTACTAAATTTTTTTTTTTTATTATTTCTACAAAATATACTTATAGACATTAATTTGATTGTGATGTTTTAAAATATATTAAAACAAATTTTAAATTCTTTTATCTAATGTATTTTTAATATATAATAAAGGACATTAAAAAAATCTACTGAAATATATTGACTCCAATATGACATATCCAAATTTCACTTATAACCTATAAACCTATAGATGAAAGTATGAGGAGGGATAAGTCAATGCATATTTCTCTTTTTGTTATATGTAAGGAACTATCTCCCTTGATTTTATTATTATTATTATTATATATTAAGCAAATGAATTTATTATTATTATTTTTTGAAATTCATTGTGCTTGAAAATGTATTATGTCATGCATTTATAATGATGGCAATTTATTGGTCCAGGATCATATATGTGTTACAAATTTATCTTTTATAATTGTAATATCAATTTAAGATAATTTTAAATAAAAATTCTAATTATATTTATGAAAATCTTTCAAATTTTAATTTATCTTGTTCATTGAACTTATTTTTTTTCAGACCAATTATAATATATATATATATATATATATATATATATATATATATATATATATAAGTAAATAATGAAAATATATAATTTAAATTTAAAAATAATTATGTTTACGTTTGAATGATATATGTTGTATTTGAATGTTTTTGAAGTTAATATAGATTATTTGGATGAAAATTTTTAGTTTATTTAAGGAAAACAATATTTTAATGAAATATGATATATAAGTACAAGATGTAGTTAAATTATAAATATATGAATTAACATTTCACGGTGCTACCTTGTAAGCAAAATAATTACACGTTGAATCTTATTCTAATAGTAACTTAAATATTTATCATATTTAAATAAATAAATATGTTATGTTCTATATTTATGTATTAATTTTCAATGAGATATTTATCATATCCAAAAACCTATTTTCTTTTTATCTTTACTTAATTATTTAATCTATTAAACTTTTTAGTTTCTTTATTTTTTTGGATTCTAGTTTTTCTCCAATTCATTTGAACTATACTGATAATATCATTAAAAAAATATTCAATTGATCAATCTATTTTTTAATGTCTAAAAAGCAAAAATAAGTAGCATGCATATATAAATGATATACTACTCGAAGTAAAAAATCTATGATTAAAAAATGCAGAAGGAACGACCATGTTTCGAAATTATTGCCATATAAATATATTGTGTGTATTATATGGGTACTTCTTGCAAATTTCAGTATATTTTACAAGGATAAGGCTGAACTATTTATTAACAAATTTGAATTATTTATGAATATTAGAGATATCATAACGATAAATGATAATATTTATTACATCACACAAAAGCTAACATATAAAACATTGAAGTTTTTGCTTTAATTTCTTTATTAGTTTTAATTTATACAAATCATATTGTATTTAACAGATTATCCACATGCTCCAACTTATTTTTGTTCATTCAAATCTCTGGAATGCATGATAATTCGACATTAAATTCTTGGTAAATTGAATGAATAATTATGTCATTGCGTTGACTCTAATTAATATTTATGCACTGTTATGCCAATGAAATTATATATTTTGAACTGATAATTAAGAAATTATGGTAGATATTTCCTATTATAACAATTAATAAAGCTTAATTGAAAATATAAATTTTCATTAAATAACATTAAAAACAAGCATTTAATTTAAATATTAAATTGACTAAAATACACATTAGTTAAATATATTTTTCATCATTTAATTTATTTGGAGTGAAAATTGAAATCTCTTTGAAACTTTGGTTCACTCTAGTCTTTCAATTCTAGATTGTGTGAACTTAATTCTTTTAGTCAATTTTTATTAAATTTATCTGACGTTTCAAACGCATTTATATGTTAATATTAAAGCGAAAATTTGACAAATAGTGTAAATAATTCAAATGCTATCACCAAACAGTTTAAAAAGTCAAATAAATTTAACAAAATTTGATTAAAATAACTAAATTTGCATAATTAAGTTAAAATTTTAAAGATGAACTAGTTTCAAATTAAACTGAATGAAATTGTCAAACAACTTTCCATTTAAACTAGGTTAAAATACTCATTTGGTCCATATTTTTGTTGAAAAATCTCAAATAGTTCCTAAGATTTTTTTTTAGTCTCAATTAGGTCCATATTTGTGAAAATGTGTAACAATTAGGCTCATTCCGTTAGTATAGAGTTAACGGTGTTAAAGATGTGCCACGTATCAGCTCCACATTTTTTTGAATTTTTTCAAAAAATTTTTAATTTTTTAAAAAAAAAAATTGAATTTTTTGAATTTTTTTTTTAAAATTATTCATGCCACGTGTCACGTCAGTATTGTGTCACGTGTCAAGTCAGTAAGGTGACACGTGTCAAATCATTGTCTGAATCTCAATTTGGTCCATATATTTGTTATTTTTATTACATTTCAGTCCATTTTTTTAAAAAATTTTAAATATATTTATTTTAAATTTTTACAAAATTGTTTTAAAATTTTATATTTAAATTTATAAAATTGTTAATTTTAAACCAACTCTAACATTTGTATATAAATTATTTAAAACAATTTTGTAACAAGTTAAAATAAATATTTTAAAA
>Ga0209589_1001471_pt1 | contig 38902 bp, 18 predicted proteins | sample CowpeawhiteBW_FD_187525 | JGI IMG/M metagenome (GOLD analysis project Ga0209589, IMG submission 187525) | Root nodule microbial communities of legume samples collected from California USA - Cow pea white BW (SPAdes) (version 2) | ecosystem: Host-associated > Plants > Roots > Nodule | place: USA...
AATTTTTATGATAAAACTTTCAATGTTTAAAAATTGGAAAACTTTAAGAAGTTCACAAAATTAAGTAAAGACTTTGGAGAATTAGATGATAAATTGATAATTCAACATTTTCATCATATTCATACTATGACATACACAATGTATTCTTTAAATTTTAGCACATTAAAAATTACATAATACTTGTGTTTTTCAATTATACAAGAATTTGAAATGTTAATGCAAGAGTCCATAAAAGAAGTAATTAATATACACAAGTGCAAGTTTTTTTTATTTTTAATTTTATGCGGGCTTGCGGGCCGGCCCGCGCGGGCTGCGGGCTGCAGGCTAGCCCGTGCGGGCCCGGCCCACACGGGCCTGCGGGCTCACTATTCTGGCCCGCCCCGTGTTTTTTCTGCGGGCCCGCGGGCCAGACCCTAATTGCCATCCCTACTCTCCTCCCACTTGTGTAAATTTAAATTTAAATTAAAAGTAATGATTGACATTATTTTACAATTAAACTTCAATTTCAAATGATTGGTTTTATATAATTAAACTTCTTTTAATTCTAATTTAACTTTCATTTGTTAATATAATAACAAATGAAATCATATATAAAACATAAAATAACAATATAAGTGCTTATTTATAAATTATTTTTGAAATATAATTCAAAAAATTGTATAATATCATCGATTGAAACGAATTTGATCTTTTAAAAAAAAATTAAATTAGTTGTATCACAAAATAGAAAATTTAATATATAAAATATATAAAATAAAACTAAATAATATTTCGATAGTTAATATTATTCTAACTATTAAATTTATTTTGATTATTTAACTATGAAAAATTTAAATAAAATTCATTAATAGTGATGGAGATTATTTGTTAAGGGTTTTATCTATAGAAATATGTGGCTACAAATGTTTTTTTGTCATCCTATTAAACACGTATATGTCAGATTATTTATTTTCCTTTTATGTTTAATATAATCTAACAAATTTAATTCAATTTTAAATGACTGTATAATAAAATAATAAGTAAGATTAAAAAAAATACTGCAGTGCAAGTTTTAAAACACCTTTATCATAAAATAATTAATCTCTAAAATATTGTTTTAAAAATTAAAACAAAAATTATCAGTACAATTTAATAAATAAACTTAGAAAGCAAGTATTATATATTTATATAATATTAAAAAGAATCACCGTTCCAAAAAGGTTACCAAATTTTCAACAAATTGAATCTGAATAAATGGGTCAATTGGGATGAATTGATTGAATTTTCTGTTGTGATTGACCTCCTACGTCTGTCGGGAAGGACAACTAGGTATATCTGGTCATAAATAGACATAGACATACATAAACATAGTGTAAAAATTTAGTCCCCAAAAAGTCTTCCATTAAAATATTATTTAAATAAATCATATGGCTGAGAATTATGATTTCACAAGCAAGTTTTATCAATTTCCCAAGCAAGATTTATCTATTTTACAAGCAAAGCAAGTTTCACAAGCAAGTTTTAATTCAAATAAGATACAATTTCACAAAGAAGTTTTATCATTTCACACAAACAACTTTTATCGATTTGAATTAATTCCAAAACTTAATTATTTTTTCATCTAATCATAAAAGATACATATTTAAGATAGTTATGAATTATTAAATGTGTTTCAGAGGACTTTCTCTCCATCATTGTCTTTTCTGAAATATTGGTTTATTTAATCATCAATCATAGAGATAGTCCTCCAATCCGCTGAAAAACTTAATATTGTATTTTATTAATATTAAATACCTGTTTTCCTTATAATATATACGTATATTTAAATGATTCAAGACACAAGAAAGTAAAAAATGATAGACACTCTTGATATTTTGCGAGTAATAAATAAATTTTGTTAATAATATTTTTATTTAATATGCATAATGAAAATATTTTATAAAACATAAAATATAAACTTTTAATTTTTATAACAAAATTAAGATGCCATTTTCTCATATATTTTTTATTATTTTTAATCTAAATGAAAAAATAATATTAATATTTTATTTTAATATTTTATGTAAGTTTTAACTTCTAAATACAAATTGTGCTTCTCTCTTAAAACTTTACGTTTTAATTTTCACAATTTTTTATTATATGTTAAGTTAAAGTATGGAAAGGAATGTTATTTCATTAAAATAGAAATAAAAAATGTGATCATTATTTGTCGAAAACAAAATAAATGTATATTTAAAAATTAAAGATCGTGTGATTTTTTTTTAATAAAAAAACATAAGAAACATGAGGCTTTATATGTATATAAAAAAAATGTCTAAACAAACTTAAGTGTAATCTTTCTTAATTGAAATTCTTGATTGGTTTTCAAAAGAGTATATATTATAATTTTGTGAAACAATTGTGTTTTTATTGTTCTTCAAAAAAAAAATCTTACAGTAAATTAAATTTAATACGCTATTATGCAACAAAAAAGTAATAATAATATACTTATTTTCTATTTCATATTTTTTTGAACCAAACTTATAATGACATAATAGGAATCTATTCATTAATTGACAGAATGATTCGATGATTCTTTTTAAGTCATGCTGGACCACTAAATGTTCCATGTTTTGAAATTTTATATGGTATATGAAATTAAAAATGAGCCCTACAATTAAGAATCTAATGTAAGATTGAAGTTTATTATTTTTATGGATTAATAAACAATACTAATTTTTATTTATTGAAAACATGGCAGGTATTCTGTATGTATATTACAGGTAATCTTGAATCGGTATTTCCAGAAGAGTATCGCAAAGAAATTCTTCGCTATATCTACTATCACCAGGTATATACATACATGTTTATTAAATTTCAAGATACATTTATCATGTATGAAGTAAAGAGAGAGAACCGTAACATTTTCTGTTAAAATTCTTGTATCATTCAGTGAAATAATGATGTTTATAATCTGTCTTCACTGTAATATCTGTTTGGTGATTCCATTCAAAGAATGAAGATGGAGGATGGGGACTACACATTGAGGGTCACAGCACCATGTTTTGCACTGCACTAAATTATATATGTATGCGGATTCTTGGAGAAGGACCCAATGGAGGTCATGACAATGCTTGTGCTAGAGCAAGAATGTGGATTCAAGATCATGGAAGTGTAACTCACATTCCTTCATGGGGAAAAACTTGGCTTTCGGTAATATTCTCATTTTTTACACAGATATGAATACACAAACTAACAAAGCTAGAATTAGATGTATTTACTGAAACAATGGGTTTTATTATACTTTTGCAGATACTTGGTGTATTTGATTGGTGTGGAAGTAACCCAATGCCCCCAGAGTTTTGGATCCTTCCTTCCTTTCTTCCTATGCATCCCGGTAGAGTTAATTTTCTTATACATTTTCTCACTCTTTAGTATAGATTTTTATTGAATCATTAACTTTGATTCTTAATTATTTCAGCTAAGATGTGGTGTTACTGTCGATTGGTGTACATGCCTATGTCTTACTTGTATGGAAAGAGGTTTGTTGGTCCAATTACACCTCTCATTTTACAATTGAGAGAAGAACTATTTGCCGAACCCTACGAAAAAGTTAATTGGAAGAAAGCGCGTCACCAATGTGCAAAGGTAAAAAACACTATCTTTGATATTAACCATTTATTAGGTCTTGTCTTGAGTAAGAATTTGTAATTGTGTATTCATTGAATCGCAGGAAGATCTGTACTATCCTCATCCTTTGATACAAGATCTAATATGGGACAGTTTATACATATTTACGGAGCCATTACTAACTCGTTGGCCTTTCAACAAGCTGGTTAGAGAGAAAGCTCTTCAAGTGACAATGAAACATATTCATTACGAAGATGAAACCAGTCGATACATTACCATTGGTTGCGTCGAAAAGGTAAGTATATCATTATTTGAAGAGTGCATTTCAAATATTGTGCTTACAATTCAAAAGAAAAATGAATTCAAAAAATATATATTTTTCAGGTTTTATGCATGCTTGCTTGTTGGGTGGAAGATCCAAATGGAGATGCTTTCAAAAAGCATCTTGCAAGGGTGCCAGATTACTTATGGATGTCTGAAGATGGAATGACCATGCAGGTACACACACGTGTGCATGCACTTTCTTAACCAAAACTAGTGTATTAATTAATTAATTACTCAATTAATTTTGATTGATTAATGCACGTGTCTATATATAACGCAGAGTTTTGGTAGTCAAGAATGGGACGCTGGTTTTGCAGTTCAAGCTTTGCTTGCCACTAACCTAGTTGAGGAAATCGGTCCCACACTTGCAAAAGGGCATTATTTCATTAAGGAGTCTCAGGTTTGCTTCATTAAGTATATTATGGAAGAATCACAAATTTTATATTGATATGCATGATTGTTAGACTATTTTGAACATGTTAACGATCGATGTTGTTGTTTTGTAGGTAAGGGATAACCCTTATGGAGATTTTAAGGGTATGTATCGTCATATTTCTAAAGGATCTTGGACATTCTCTGATCAAGACCATGGATGGCAAGTTTCTGATTGCACAGCGGAAGGTTTGAAGGTAACTAACATCTTAATCTAAAGATTTATCGATGATCGCAACAAATATATCTTAATTTCTCTAAATTCTCTGTGTTTTAGTGTTGTCTACTTCTATCAACGTTGCCACCAGAGATTGTGGGAGAAAAGATGGAACCCCAAAGGTTATATGATTCAGTCAATGTCCTGTTGTCACTTCAGGCAAGTACAGAAATGATTATAAATATTTCATATTAATTTTCTAAATTCGTGAAATTTGTTTCTTCTCTTAAATTCATGACCACGTCATTTTGATTTAGGTCACCAGAATTATATTTGACTCAAACAATTTTTTTTTTTTTGCTTTTGATATTACAGAGTAAAAAGGGTGGTTTAGCAGCATGGGAGCCTGCGGGAGCTCAAGAGTGGTTAGAAGTAAGTGTTACATTACATCAATTAGTGATGGAAACATATTTAATCATCAATTGATAAAAAAAAACATCAATTGACTCTGTCGTTAATCTTCAGCTACTGAATCCGACGGAATTTTTTGCGGACATTGTGGTTGAACACGAATACGTTGAGTGCACCGGATCTGCAATTCAAGCTTTGGTTTTGTTCAAGAAGTTGTATCCAGGGCATAGGAAGAAAGAGATAGAGAATTTCATAAGCAACGCAGTTCGATTCCTCGAAAATACACAAACAGGCGATGGTTCATGGTACGGAAATTGGGGAGTTTGTTTCACCTATGGTTCTTGGTTCGCACTTGGTGGTCTTGCAGCTGCTGGCAAAACTTACACCAATTGCGCTGCTATTCGTAAAGCTGTTAAATTTTTACTCACAACACAGAGGGAAGACGGTGGATGGGGAGAGAGTTATCTTTCAAGCCCCAAAAAGGTTTCTGATTCAATGCTCTTACTCAATAACTGTTCTTCAACTTCATCATGACTCCATAATAATAATAATACTAAATTAAAATGATGCAGATTTATGTACCACTAGAAGGAACTCGATCAAATGTTGTTCATACAGCATGGGCTCTCATGGGACTCATTCATGCTGGACAGGTTTGTTCTTTAGTCTTTACTACTGTGTTTTATTTTTACGTTGTGAGTTCAAATTTCAAAATTGTCATCAAATGTTGTAATATGTTTCTCTCTTCATTTTCAAATTGGTATACACAGGCAGACAGAGACCCTACTCCTCTTCATCGTGCTGCAAAGTTGCTCATCAATTCTCAGTTGGAAGAGGGTGATTGGCCCCAACAGGTGCATATCAATAATCCTTTGATATTTAAAAGATTTCATTTTTTAAAATTTAGGGAAATGACAGAAAAGACTTGTATATTAATGATGGTAGTTGATGAACAATATGAATTGAGTTTGGATTTCTAATGGTTGGTTTTGAGTTTTGGCAGGAAATCACTGGAGTGTTCATGAAAAATTGCATGTTGCATTATCCAATGTACAGAGATATTTATCCTATGTGGGCTCTAGCTGAATATCGTAGACGAGTTTCGTTGCCTTCCCGTGAAGTTTAAGTTGGAAGGGTGTGAGCATAAAAGACATTCGATGAAGACGGGGCAACAAATAAAATCAAAGAGTTGCGCTTAATCAATTTTTTTATTTCATGTTGGTTTGAATATGTATAGATGTTCTTCGATGTTCCTCCTACGATGCAAACATAAATTTATTAGAATAATGTGTATCTACATTAGAGGACTATGAAGAACATAAAAATGTCACTAAGGTAATTCATTTTTCTTTCATGCCCAATAAATAATGCAAAGCCTAAACCAACTACACATCCACTGCTAGCATCATCCTAAACTTGGTTATTAAAATAAAATTAAATAAAATTAAAAAAAGAAGATAAATAATAACATTCTAACCTCATTTTGTTAAAATCCTTAAATAACATAATTATTTTTGGGTCTAATAAGGCCCAACTTATCACAAATCTTCACCGCATGAATAAGATTAAGGATAATGACACAAGGTTGAATGAGGGAATGACACAAGTCCTTCACATACACTTTTCTTTAGTTGTGATTGGAGGACACCCAGTCCTTCACAGACTGTGTGAAGGTGGTACATGACAATGGACATGGGTTTAGAAAGGGTGTAACACGAACAAAACACTCAAATATTAGGCTACAAAATTGAGACTGTCATAAACGCAATTATGAGAAAGATAAAATTGTTATTGAGATAATTCATTTTGTTATTATGTCCAATTTTTTAAAGTAAAAACTATCCCTGTGAAACCTCTCTTTTCATTTATATATGGATGTTCAACTTTTCAGTTCTAAAATAAAGGTCTACTAGCTTATTAGGTTCAGTTTCATAAACTTGTTAATTACATTATAATTTCTAATTGTGTATATGGAAAATATTTTGTTAAGAGAAGATAGTTTTTAGTAGTCACACTGTTACAGCTAAGAAAATTATTTAATTACAAAAATGGCTATCCCAGATTGAATTAAACTATTGAAAAGTTTGAATAACTATAGATTGAAAATGATATTATATTAATCTTGAAAACATTTTTACAGTATTAAAGATCTTAATCTCTCTGTAAGGTAAAAGTATTACAAGAAATACAAACAAAATAAAAAATCGTGCTCCACTAAAAAGATTAATTACATAAAAAGTTATATTCTTTTCAAGAACATGCTTTGTTATGTATATTGACTAAAAATACTAGAAATGCCTATTAATAACATGAGCAATATTATTTTTATAGTTGATGAAAAACTAAACTAAAATTAATAAACATATCAAATTAAAGTTGGAATCAAATTAATAATAGGAGGAGGAGAAAAAGTTTGTGTGAATCATTCTTTTTTTTGTTGGCCCATAATAGGAGGAGGAGAAAAAGAAATTTGTGATTGACTATCCATAAAATGGGGAGATGGTTTTCTAGAAATGGTTTTCCTTTGGGGCATGCAGACTTTTATTATTAGCCATGGAATGTTGAAGAGCAAGAAACATTGAATAACTAAGCAGATGAAAAAGTAATTGGGAAAAAAGTTGCAGAGTTGGGGGAAAAGAAAAGAAGAAAGAATAGATAGATAAATGTGGGTTTCAAGTACAAAGGAATCAATAATTAAAAGTAGAGGAAAAGGAAATGGATTGGTGGCAGTTGCTGTAGAAAAGGATAAAAAAGGGAGCAGACAGGCTCTCAAATGGGCTGCTGACACGCTTCTTTCCAGAGGCCAAACTCTTGTTCTCATCCACGTCTTGCACACAACCTCCTCACCTCTTTCCAGTAATTCACCTTCACCAACCAACATAAACATATACATGAATATATATATATCTATAACAGTAATAATCATTCATTCAACTCCAACTTCTCACTTTACAAATGTATACATTGTTAGGAGGCTGCCAAAGCAAACTACGCAGCACCACCACCAACTGGTCAGCTGCATCTCCCAATAAAGACAAACTTGCCAACATTACAAGCGACCTATTTGACACCTTTCATTGTTATTGTTCACGCAAAGATGTATGTATGTATACATGTCTATAAAAACCTTATTCTTTTCAAATTGCTTACAGATGCTAAATATTTATTCTATCAGATACATTGTCTTGATGTTGTTCTCCAAGACATGGATGTGGTGAAAGGAATAACTGAATATGTCTATTATGCTGCAATTGAGAACTTAGTGCTTGGTGCAGCCTCCAGACATGGCTTTATTAGGTACTGTCCAACAGAATTGGCTATTCTGAATTCCAACAATAGTGAACAAGACAGGAGCAATATGGTATGTATGTGATTAATGCATACGCAACTTTGTTCAACTAAATGCAGATTCAAGACAAGTACACCAAGCAGCATATTAAAGGGAGCCCCAGATTTCTGTAGTGTGTATGTCATTTCTAAGGGGAGAATATCTTCAGTTAGGAGTGCTGCTCGAAGGGCCCCACATGCCTCCCCATTGCTGAGCCAAATAGAGACTCTAAACGATGAGCATGAAAATGAATTTGATATACCCTGTAGACCACGGTTGAGCTTCAACGGTTTGTTTCTTCAAACTAATCTTGTTTTGGTCATCAATCGTTCTGATGAAATCACATATTTGCATACATGTTTTAACTTCAGGCAACAGGGTATCACCCAAACCGATCACCTTGCAAAGTGAATCCATGAAGTAGGTTTCCTCTTGAAGCCATTTCATACGACAATGAGATTATTTATGACACAGTGATATTAACATAAATCTTTTCTTGTCCAATCTATGATTGAAGCAAGATACAACTTGGCAGAAGATCAGGGGCAATTGGAAGGTTATCCGTGGATATGGCCGAACAAGACTCTGACATATCATTTGTAAGCTCTGACAGGCCCAGCAGTGTACGTTCATCCTCTGTTTTCTATGACCATGCCGATTGTGGCAGAAATGGCCGAACTTCAACCAGTTCAGATCGTAGCTGGGGGTCAACATGCATGAGACTCAAGTTCACCGATCCCAGTTCACCGGACCATTTATTTTCAGACGAAGGTAGCCGCTCATCAATTTCTAGTTTGCAAAACATGGTGAGCATTTTCCTGTTTTGATGAACTATGTATAGAATGGAATAGGATGCGATGTTTTATTTATTGGATATCCAGAATCCTGAAACTAACATACATTGTGAACAAAGTATGTATTAGAGGTGATGGTTAATACATGTTCAGGACGAGGTTGAAGCTGATGTGAGGAGGTTGAGGCTGGAGTTAAAGCAGACAATGGAAATGTACAGTACTGCATGCAAAGAGGCCCTAACAGCGCAGCAGAAGGTAAGTAAGTGTATACGGTAATGATGTTATTTAGATTAGGGTTTAGGTTGGAAAATAAAAAGGAAATTATGGTACAGTTACTGGAACTGCACAACTCGAGAATTGAGGAAGAAAAGAAACTAGAGGAGGCACGGGAATCCCAGGAAGCAGCAGAGGCGATTGCAGAGAAAGAGAAAGAAAGAAGCAAAGCAGCAAAAGAAACAGCAGAATTGGCAAAGAGACTTGCAAGGCTGGAAACAAAGAAAAGAGCAGAAATAGAAGTGAAATGTCTGAAAGAAGCAGAGGAAATGAGGAAAGTGTTAAAAAATCTAAAACAGACAGATAAAAGATACAGGAGATACACAATGGAGGAGATTGTAAAGGCAACGAACGAGTTTTCAGAATCCCAGAAAATAGGTGAAGGGGGTTATGGCCCCGTGTACAAGTGTTACCTCGATCACACAGCAGTGGCGGTGAAGGTTCTGCGCCCAGGATCAGCACAGGGAGAGACACAATTTCAGCAAGAGGTGAAGAACGAGTGGAAATATGTAACCCTAAAAAAACAAATCGGCATTGAATGATAGAGAATAACGGTAAATTGAAAATGGCAATGCAGGTGAACATACTAGGGTCCATAAGACATCCGAACATGGTGCTTCTGGTAGGAGCGTGTCCGGAAGAGGGAGTGCTGATATACGAGTACATGGAGAATGGAAGCTTGGAAGAGTGTCTGTTCGGGAAGAAGGAGGAGATGAGGAGTTGGGAGCTGAGGTTTGGAATAGCGGCGGAGATAGCGACGGGGCTACTGTTCCTGCATCAGACAAAGCCAGAACCGCTGGTGCACCGAGACCTGAAGCCCGCGAATATATTGCTGGACCAGAACTACGTGAGCAAGATAAGCGATGTGGGACTGGCGAGGCTTCTGCCTGCTGCAGTGGCGGAGAACGAGACGCAGTGCCGCATGACTGCCGCAGCAGGAACCTTCTGCTACATCGATCCCGAGTACCAGCAGACCGGAATGCTGGGTGTTAAGTCGGATGTGTATTCTCTCGGAATCATTATTCTTCAGCTATTGACGGGAAGGCCCGCCATGGGCCTGGCCCACCAGGTCCAACAATCCATCAAGAACGAGACCTTTGCCCAGATTCTGGACCCATCCGTCCCGGCCTGGCCCCTCCCACAGGCCCTCTCCCTTGCCAACTTGGCACTCCAGTGCGCGCAACTCAGCCGGAAGGACCGCCCTGACCTTGCCACATTCCTCCTCCCTCAGCTCCAAATGCTGAGAGACTTTGCCCACCACCACCACCGCCATCAACAACCTCCCCAGGATCAGGACGTCCTCAGCGAACGCACTTCTCAACACTCCGGAAGCCCATCCAGCCCGTCAAGCCCAACCACAGACCAACCCATACAAGGTAACACTCTACACTTCTCAGTTCTCATACTCCTTTTCAACACTAAATAATTTTTTTGATTTATTCTAAATTATTTTATATTTCAAAATAAAAATATTTTTTATATCAACTAGTTCAATATTAAATAAAAAATTAAGGTGTTTGTGTATCATCTTTTCAATTTTACCATTTGATGTCTCAAGGTTATGAAAAACACTCACGAAAATATTTTGAGACTTGAGATCACTACTGAAATTTGAACTCCTCCTCATTGAATACCAACTCGATTCCTATGAATTACGCTCACTTTTGACAATTTTAGTTCTATTTTAATCTTTAGCGATCAATTTTATGTGGTCTTCAATAGATCATGTTGCAAACTTGGTTATTGCTTTAAAAGTTGAAGTGATACTCTTTGAAAGTGAGCAACTTAAAAACATCTAAGAATATAATTTGTTTATGACGTTGGATAAGATTGAAAAAAAAACTATGTAATTTAAGTGTCAATGTTATCTTATCTTTAAAAAGCTAAGGTACACAACTCAATTTATTCCTTTTCTCTTTTTTTTCTCTTCTTTTTTCTTATTTATTTTTCTTCACGTATTTTTTTCATTTTCTCTGTCTAATTCTTTTATTTCTGTTTTGAAATTATCTTCTTCTTTTTTCAGATGGTACCACCTAGAAGATAGCTAAGTGTATAAATGGTTTCTAACTTGTTAGAATTCAATTTAGAGTAAGTTGTTATTGCTTTAAAATCTCATTATTATTAATTCTTTAATTTTATAGTCATACTTTGATTTTATCATTTTAAAAATGTCATTTTTCAACTTATTTGTTTTGGTTGATTTAGTGATATTTCATTAGTTTTTTAGAAGCCTTGGATGGATTTTCAACTCTTTTTTACTCGCTGTCTGGAACACAAGCAACTTTTGGGTAAGCAAAACTATTTTAAATTATAAGTCATCTTAATTATAGACTATGATTATTTTTGGCATAGTTGAAATTTTGTCTTAATATATTTTAATTAAGGTGATTGATATTATTTTGAACTTAGTTATTGGTTGGAATGGTCATTTTGTAGTGTAACGAGTCACGGCACTATCACGGAAATGTTATATATAGTTGATTGTGAATATGTTAAAAAGTGTTTTGGAACAAGTGAAAAATTGTTATTTCAACTCATCTTTATTAAGTTTTAAGTTGTTATTTAAGTGAAAGTCATTAGTTTGAGTGTAAAATAACATCACGTGAACGTTAAAATGAACTTTCAAGTGACAGTGATAACCCTTGTCGCTTAAACTGAAATAGTAAATGTATCTTTAACTATTTTATTTTCTTTAACTCTCGTGGCTTAATCAACGTTTAGATGCTTCGGCAATGGAACATTGATGATTTGTGTGAAGTTTTGGAAACTTTTTTATGTAAAAAAATATAATATAACTAAAGTAAATTATTACCAGAAATTTGGTAATGATAAGTGGAATAAAATCACAAAACAAATAACTTCTTTAATATTTGGTCCGATTTTGATTTACTTTGTTGTGCAATGATTCTTACAATATTAATATTTTAATATTAGATATTTCATTGCAACCAGAAACGATAGTGGCTAGCTGCTCTACATCATGTTGTGCTTCCTCTGCTGCTGCGTCTTTCATTATGATGAATTGCGTTATTGTTAGTCAACATAAAAATAAAAGAGGAAGCTATGAAAAATGTATATATATGGAGCACATTGTAGAAAAATATTGTAAGTCTATCCATAATTAGAATAGTTACCTCTCTACAGTTAAGTTAAGGCTTGATTTTGAAATTTTTAAATATATGGGTTTTGAATATTTGGTTTTTATTTTAATTTAATTTATAAATAAATCATATATATTTATAATGATGTATGTGACTTATCAAATCAATTATAACCATTAAATCATAACCGTTATAATATATTGATAATAAATATCATTTTTTATTGTTGAAAAATACAAATTTATTATAGAAATAAAGTATTCTTGAAAAATAATTAATTTAAAAGAAGTATAATTATATAAAAGTATTCTTTTAATTATAACAAAAGAATTTTTTTAAATAATTCTTAAAAACAGAAGATGTTTTTAAAATAAAAGTTAAAAGTAAATTATTTATAAAATAATTAATTATTAAAATAATAATAAAGGATAAATTTGAAAAAAAAATGAGAAACATAAACATATTTATAGATAATAGACATAAATATTTTAAAAAATGTCTCTTTATATATCATTATAGATAATAGACATAAATATTTATAACAAATTATAAACATAAAATTTTCAAACTATTATTTAATAGATTTAATTAATTTCCTTTTTAAAAAAACTAAATTGTATATTAAAGTTTATTTATTTTACTTTTTTTTATCAAAGATCTTCCAAAACATTTTTTTTTGCTTGAGACATTTTTCATACACTAAGACGCATAGAACCTATGTTCTTGTCACATGAAAATTACAAGAAAATATATATATATATATATATATATATTAACAATAATAACGATGATATGTATTAACACTAATTATTTAATTTCATTAATATAAATAGTATAATTCACATAAACAATTAAATTAACCTAAATAATAATAATTCACATAAACAAAAGAATAATAAAAATATGGTCCTCACAAAAATGTAAATACAATAAATAACAGTTTTTTTTACAACACGAATTTATTTTCTTTAAACATTACAACAAAACCAAACATATATATATATATATATATATATATATAATAACTAATTTTATTACATATTCTACAAATATTTCTTTCTCCAAAAAATTTTCCTTTAAAACGACATCATTAGTGTATTTTTTATTTTTCATTTCTTACTTTTAATATACTTCCCATATGTAAGAACCTTTCTCTAAATATATTTCATAATTTCATATCGAATAAAATCAAAACGTGATAAAATCACACACGCGCACGCACCGTGTATATTTTTTAGTGTATGAAAATTAAAATATATTTGCTTTATTTTAAAAAAATCATCATAAAATTCAAACTAATATCTCATCAAATTTAAGAATATTACCATTAACTAACTACTAACTTCAATAAAAACACACACACACATATTTTTTCTTAATTTACTTAACATCATTATATTTTTTTTTCTTCTCAAATTCTAAAGATTATTTTTCTTAAAAGTGGACGAAAATAATAAATGTACAATAAATGAATAACATATATTGGAAACGTGAATTTATTTATATAACTCCGATGGAATATGATGAAATAACACCAAATAACTATTTTTTTTATAAATATAACATTTACTTTTATTAAAGATATACTTGTATCGTGAATTTTAATAATGAATTCGTATTTATTAATATAAGCATAACAAAAGTTAGGAATGCCAAAGGAAACTCTTCTCGTTTTCATTAAGTACAGTTTAAGAATATAAATGTTAACAATGAAACAATTAATATTAGTCTTGAATTTTAAAAATAAGATTTAAATAGATTTAGAAATGTTTAAAAAAAATGGTTAAATTGTGGTAGTATGTATTAATTATTAATTATTAATATTAATTAGTAGTTAGTAGTTAGAAGGAAGGGAATGACATGAGTAAGTAGCCAATTAGAGTGCAGTTAAGATGAGATGTCGCAATGTTATTGGATATCTCTGACATGTTAAGAAGAGAGTGGCTTATATATGTAAATTAAGAAATGTAAGAATCAAGAGAAGAAAGGCGAAGGGGAAGTAGAAATAGTTAGTATAGTATTATATTTGATTTGATTTGATTTAATTTATTTGATTCATTGTGTTGTGTATTTTCTCTCACATGCATTTCTCCTTCAGACAAAGGTATAGAGGAAGAAATTCCTTTCGGTGGCTGTGACAGCAATTGCGACCAATTCTTCACCACAAACAATTCGTAAGGATTATTAGATCTGCGATCTCAATTTAGGATTTCACTCAGATCCCATTCCAGACGAGGATGCGGATCTATTCTAATTCAATGCCAAATCGAATCCAAGCATAAGCATTTGGATCCATCTTTGTTAGTTAGTTAGGCACTGATGCAGTATCATTTGCTGCATTATTCATTCAAATGTATGATAAATTATTTTTTGTGATTAATTTTGGGCAGTCTCAGCACTAACTCCTGTTGCGGCTGCGGAGAGGAGCGAGAAGGGAGGCGTTGCAGTTTGATTCCCTTAGGAAGCGTAAATCGTTGTTTGGGTGTTTGAAAAGACAATTCAAAATTCAGCGACCGGGTTCAGGGGCTGACTTGCCCCAAGGAGGTGGTGAGTACAACCCTTATTCTGTAGCGCGGAGGGCGAGTTCCACACATTCCATAATGATGGAAAATGACATGGAGAGCGGTACTTTGGGTTTGGGGGCTTACCAGGACAAGCCCAGAGTTTTTCCCAACATGCGCACTAAACCTTACACCCCTCTGGTTCGTTCCTAAACCATAACAATATAACAAAGTTCTCACTTCTTCATTGTTGTATATCTGTCTGCAACTGTCTGTATATTTTGTCCACTCCTGTTTTACACTTTGCTGCAGATATTTCGGATTCTGCTCAGTATAAATGTTCGTGTCCTGTTCGTTATTTTGCTCCTTGGGCTGGGTGCTATCTTTTACGTGGGAGCCAGTACCTCTCCAATTATTGTGTTTGTCATCTCTGTTTGCATTCTCAGCTTCCTTGTTGCCATTTATCTTACAAAGTGGGTGCTCGCAAAAGATGAGGGACCTCCTGAAATGGTTCAGGTAAATCTATTTCCTATAATTACTGCAATCTCTAACGTGTGGTCCATCTCCTCTAAGCATTCCTAAAATCAGCAATTTCGTTTTAGGAGATCAATACTACAATAGGGATTTTCTCAATAATCAACTATTTCTCTGTGGTTGAAAGACGAGTTTATTGCTGTGAATCCTATGAAAGAGGATGAGGTTGATTATCGTTGTCAAAATCATACATACATTATAGATAGAACTACGAAGTCCTTTTAAAGTTTGGGTGGTCCTCATCTTAAACTCAGTTATGTGAAATTCAGCTAGGTCCTCATATACCCGATACAGTATTTAAACCCAATATTGGGCCGCCTGCCTTTCTTTGTGCTATAGATATATATTCCTAAGCATAAGGGTGTATGGTCATTGGGCTACCTGCATATGTCCGTGCTACAAATGTCCAGTGTTGGCACGAAATGGTGTGTTGAGATCTCACTCTGGCCCGAGATATGGCCAGTGAGCCCAAATTCTAAGAACCGAGTTCCATCTGAGAGGTTGAGATGGAATGATATTGCCACATCGTTTGTACCCTTTCATACAGGTGGGGCTATTTTACCGGAAGTTTATATTGTATCAACCCTGTGTAATTCTTGTTGAAAAATATACTCCTCAGGGGGAAAACATTTGTGTGTGTGTGTGTGTGTGTGAAATAGCACTTTTTGGTGATTATTGTTTCGCTTTTATAAGGTTAGATTGTTAATTTGATTTGGATTGGAGGGCATGAAACAGAGTAGCACGTACAGAGTAGGAATGATTAAAGCTTGCCGGTGGATTGGTCATGTGAGAAGAATACCAATTGAGACTATAGTGAGAAAAGAGGATCACATAACACTAGTCTTTTAGTAAAAACAATTAAAAGACAACAAAATTTTAGGACAAATCTTAAAGATTTAAATAATTTTACTGAAAAATTGCTTTATAATAGAGCCTAATGGTTTTGGTTGATCAATGTAGCCAACCTCACCCAGTGAGGTACTGCTTTATTGTTGGTGTGTCAACGTGAAAGGAAACAACTCTTTGGCTACATCCCTAGCCTCTCTTCTTACTTTCCTTGTTTATAGAGATTTAGAGAGAGTTCTGTAGTGTTGATCCCCATCAAAATCATTATGTAATAGTGATTCCTGCATTTTTCTTAACCAGGATAAAGTTCCCATGTACTATACAAGAAAAGATTCTACAGTTTGGGTTCTACACCCGTAATGTTTTTCAATTTGGTCCCTACATGAATAATTCTAACAGTGTTTATAACTTTAGAAAATGGTGGGAATCGATTTGGGAATACTTTTTCATGTAGAGACCAAAATGCAAAGGTACTTTTTTGTGAAGACTGAGATGAAAAGCAGTGCCAAGATTACGGACCACAATTTTAGTTTAACCTTTGGTTAATTACAAAATTACTGTTAATGAGTATTGTTTTTTCCTCTTTGCTTTCACATTTGATGAAAAAAAACTTTAGAAGTGAGAACATGCAAATCTTTAGTTTAGGACATTTCTATTGAGTTCTATTTTCTCTTTTTTTTGGGAGGACAAGAAACTATCTTCCAACCTCCAAGAAAATTTCCTTTCCTTTTAATCAAAATGGGGGAAATATAAACCCAGGAACAGGTGGGCTTGTTAAATTTCATTTTTGCATATCTTCAAATATAGAACATACCAAGAGATTTTCTTATGAATAAAATTCTAGCAGTGGAACCTTTTGTTAATATGCTATCATGCAATGAGCCTGATTTTTTGAACCATTTTTTTCGATTGACCAAAATAGTCTGAGTGTTTAAGTTATTGTACATCTTAGTGCCTTTTATGATGACTGATTGACAGTTGGATCACATCACCATGAACCCTTGTTTTCTTGTCCTGAGCTTATCATATTGCTTTCTAGATAGCAGATGCTATACGAGATGGAGCTGAAGGATTTTTCAAGACCCAGTATGGTAGTATATCCAAGATGGCCATGTTGCTTGCTGTTGTTATTCTTTGCATATATTTGTTTCGCAGTACAACTCCTCAACAGGAATCTTCTGGCCTGGGAAGGTGATGTCATAAAATACATATGCTGTGAATACTTTTAGCTGTTTACTTGTTCTTATCTGTCATTGTCATCCTGTTTCAGGTCAACTTCTGCATACATCACTGTAGCTGCTTTCCTTTTAGGTGCCCTTTGTTCGGGTATTGCTGGATATGTAGGGATGTGGGTGTCAGTTCGTGCCAATGTGAGAGTTTCTAGTGCTGCGAGACGGTCTGCAAGAGAAGCATTGCAGGTTAAACCATAATTAGTTCATTATCAGTTTCTGTGAAAACTATGAACAGTTCACTATTCGTGTGTTAACTGGAAGGAATTTGCACAGGTAGCTACTCGTGCAGGTGGTTTATCTGCCATCATTGTTGTTGGTATGGCTGTAATTGGTATAGCAGTCCTTTATGCCACATTTTATGTTTGGTTGGGAGTGGACACACCTGGTTCAATGAAGGTTACTGATTGTAAGTGTAGACTTCTCCCCCTAACTTGTCATCATAGAATATTTTTTAAAGTTTGAAATTTTAATATTGTTATTATTCAACATACATGTTGCTCTGTATGTTTCATCATTATCTTTTCAAGCTAGTTTTCCATGTTTATAAATTGGTGAGTTTTTATGTGCATTTGTAAACTGAAAATAAAAAAGAGAGCCGAGTTGGTGAACTTGGGGGAGGTTTGATTGAGGTCATAAATGGTTCCTTATATAATTTCTCATTAAATGTTCCCACTCGACTTATATTGAGCCAAAGGCCAATAATTAAATTGACTGAAATAAGTGTTAGCTGATATGCCCACAATTATTAAGGTATATTGATTGTCTATCTCACTATGGCATGGCATGATTAATTTTTTGTCCATTATCTCACCTATTCTCTCGCTAATTGGGGTTTATTTGAACATTTTTGTTTTCTCTCAGTACCTCTTCTTCTAGTTGGATATGGATTTGGTGCCTCCTTTGTTGCTCTATTTGCTCAGTTGGGTGGTGGAATATACACCAAAGCAGCTGATGTTGGAGCAGACCTTGTTGGAAAAGTAGAACAGGGAATACCTGAAGATGATCCTAGGAATCCTGCTGTTATTGCTGATCTGGTAATTGTTTTGTTTTTGTTTAATTTGTTTCGTTGAGTCTATGCATTAAAATTTGTTGGTTGTTCCAAGTCAGGTTAATGGAAAGACATGAGAGGAAGGATTGAGTTGAACGTTTGTGCTAAGGTTTCTAACTGAAATCAAACACTATGCTAATGTTCATTGAAATGCAGGAGAGTTTGTGGAAATGATTTTGAAATAATATTATATCTTTATAAGTAGCTTGAGAAGTATGTCTGCATGGTTCTATTTAAAGGTGGAAACACAACAAAAGCCTTATCCCACTAAGTGAGATTGAAACACAAAAATGTAATTTACCATCCATGAGTCAACTGTATAACTGAACCTATTTAGGGTGTTCTCTGATTTGAAGTTTCTGAATATTTGTATTTATTTTTAATTTGTCAGAGATTTCTGAGATTTTTCCAAATTTTATGATCATTTTTGTTTTGCCAACCTATTGGATAAATAAACAAAGTGCATTGAGGTGTCTATATTTCATTTTCTTTTAACTATAATGTTGAGCTTTAAGCCTTGACGGTAAGAGAATAAAGAAAGTATTGTTATATGAAAGACATTATTAACTGATAAACATTCTGGATTCATATTTTCATCTTTTGTAAAATTGATTGATACTTGCAAAAGTTACATAAGATCAATGAGAAGAACTGTCTAATGTTTATAATTTCCTTGACTTGTGCTTTTGTTTTTTCTGCCTATACTTTTTTTTTCTGAACTTGTGCTTCCATCGGTACCATATTGGTTTTGTTTTGATTTTAAGGTTGGTGACAATGTGGGAGATTGTGCTGCTCGAGGTGCTGATCTCTTTGAAAGTATTGCAGCTGAAATAATCAGTGCCATGATACTTGGTGGATCAATGGCACAGCGTTGTAAAATTGCAGGCAAATACTTGAGTTGCTCTATTGTGTCGCTTTCTTGCTTACTTCTGATCTATTACTTGTATTCGTGCCCATCCAATATGATGTTTTCAATTTTGATTCAGATCCATCGGGCTTCATCTTGTTTCCTCTTGTTGTTCACTCCTTCGATTTGGTGGTATCGTCAGTTGGAATATTTTCTATTCGGGGAACACGTGAAACTGGAGTAATGGCTCCAATGGAGGATCCGATGACAATTCTTCAAAAAGGATATTCTTATACGATAGTCTTAGCTGTTTTGGCATTTGGTTTGGTAATAGTTAATCTTCATTTGTGTTCTTTTAATTTGACTTTTTTATATTTCCTGGATTGGCCAAGCATTCATTGTTCCAATTGGCCAAGCATTCATTTGTCAATTATGACTAAAATAACGTACCTATCATTTTTCAATTTTTTGTTGCACGGGTTATTTTCTGCCTAATTTTTAAATTGAATTACTTTTGCAGTCTACCCGCTGGTTACTTTACACTGATCAAGCACCTTCAGCATGGTTCAATTTTGCCTTGTGTGGGTTGATTGGTATTATCACTGCATACATTTTTGTCTGGATTGCCAAGTATTATACTGATTACAAGCATGAGCCTGTGCGCATATTAGCGCTTTCCAGTTCCACTGGTCATGGGACTAATATAATTGCTGGAGTCAGTTTGGGTCTGGAATCTACTGCTCTTCCTGTCCTTGTCATCAGTGTGTCAATTATCTCAGCTTTCTGGCTGGGTCGCACCTCTGGACTAGTAGACGAATCAGGAACCCCAACTGGTGGGTTGTTTGGCACTGCTGTGGCAACGATGGGAATGCTAAGCACTGCTGCCTATATTCTTACTATGGATATGTTTGGCCCAATAGCTGATAATGCAGGAGGAATTGTGGAGATGAGTCAGCAGGTAGTTATTGCCAGAATAATATGGTCCATTGTGTTATGAGATTTCTCATGTCATGCGTTCTGACAGTCAACCTGTTTTCAGCCTGAAAGTGTCCGAGAGATAACGGATGTCCTTGATGCAGTAGGAAACACGACCAAAGCTACCACCAAAGGCTTTGCTATTGGTTCTGCTGCTCTTGCATCTTTCCTTTTGTTTAGTGCTTATATGGACGAGGTTTCCGCTTTTGCTCATGAACCTTTTAAACAGGTGTGCAGGACTAGCTCCTAGTTAATGAAGTATAAATTTTTTAGGTCCTTATTATATTTCATGTTATTGTTTTGGTACAATTTACTTCATGTTGGATTGAGTGTTTAACATTGGGCCAAAAGCTATAGGTGATACTCAAAGTGCAACTCCTATCTAGGAGCATAATAACCTAAGATCACGATTTGATTGTAACTTGGTTCACGTGACCTCTAGTACTTGACAATTGATGTCACCCACAACAATCTCCCTCTCTTCGTTAGGAATCAAACTTGAAATCTTGACCCTGTTACCAATTGTTGGATTAAGAATTTACCACTAGGTCAAAAGCTATAATCAATAGTCAGGGTAAACTCTTTCTAGTGTAACGTCCATGGGCCACAATTTGATTATAACTTGGTCCACTTGCTTCCTCCATAGGACAATTGATTCCATCCACGAAACTACTTCTATTCCAACATAGATTGAATATGTTTAAAAAGAATAAAATGTTCAAGCTAGATGTAAATTTAATGATTGGTTGCATTGGGAAGAAATTGCCTTTATAATGTCCAGTTTGAAAGATTAAAGATGCATGGACTACAACCAAAACACGTGCATTTTTAGGAACATATTGAAGTCACCACCCTGATTATTATATTATTATTTTTATTACTTTGTCTCATCATTGGTTCTTCTAAGTGCAACTTGTGATTGAGTTACAGGTTGATATTGCAATTCCCGAAGTTTTCGTTGGTGGTTTGCTAGGTTCCATGCTTATATTTGTCTTTAGTGCTTGGGCCTGTTCTGCTGTCGGCAGAACTGCACAAGAGGTTGTTAATGAAGTGAGAAGGCAGTTCATTGAGAGGCCTGGTATAATGGTGAGTTTATGTTTGTAATGTAATATTATATATCTCAATTAAGTTTTGATAATCTCTCTTTTTTTCTTGTTTATACTTTGAACAGGATTACAAGGAAAAACCAGATTATGGTCGCTGTGTTGCTATTGTAGCATCTGCATCATTAAGAGAGATGATAAAACCTGGTGCATTGGCAATCATTTCACCTATTGTAGTCGGTGCGTTAAGTTTTATTTGTATTTGCACATATATTATCATTAGTGAAAGCTGGGGAGAATGGAAACAGTTATGCTAATTTTCTTTTGTTTTATAATTACGTGACCAACATAATTGTTGGATAGGCTTTTGATCGCATGAACTTGTTTTGGGGAGTTCTTGTATCTCTCATATTAACCTTTATATTTGAATGTTTTGTTTTTCCGACGAGTTCTGCCTCCCTTATATCTTTTTAATTCTTGCATTAGTTTGTTGGTAGTAGTAAGTAATTGTTCCCCGAGCCCCTCATCTCTCAAATTCTATCTTTGCGAAAAATTCTGGAGCAGACTTTATAAAAAAAAACCTGGGAATCAGCTGTCTGTTTGATCTTTTGCCTTTTTGAGATGACCTGTTTAGTGATACGCTATTCTTATATTTATATGATATGAAATATTTTTTATGCCACGTAGACTTTACTATATTTTATCTTTCCATCACATGCAGGTTTTGTATTCCGAATTTTGGGCTACTATACAGGACAACCTTTACTCGGGGCTAAAGTGGTGGCTGCTTTGCTCATGTTTGCAACAGTGTCTGGTATTCTTATGGCTCTTTTTCTGAACACAGCTGGTGGTGCCTGGGATAATGCAAAGAAGTACATTGAGACTGGAGCTCTTGGAGGGAAGGGAAGTGAAGCTCACAAAGCAGCCGTAACCGGAGATACGTAAGTTACCGTTTGCTTATTCCACTGGGTTCTCTATTCCCTTGAAGTAATAAATAGGTTTTTGTTTCCTTATATGTGGAATGTGGTTTGTAGTTTCTTGTAAAGTTTTATATTCAGCCATTCAATATGGTTGCTGTTGATTATAAGTATAGTCGGGGCTCTCTTTTTTTCTGTTCTGTCTAGCAGCAACGGTTATTGTGCTTATAATGTGTCTGTTGCATTGCCATGACTGCCTTTGTGACCCTGACCTGTGGCCTCAATGTGCCGTTAACCAGAACAGTTTCATCCTATTCCTTATGCTGTCCCTTTTATTAACACCGCCTCATATCTTCTTCACCCTATCATTATGTTGCACATGGTAATTTTTTCCCCTAATTGCAGCCATGCCAAGCGACCCACTACTGCTAATCCATTATCACCGTTTTGACAAGATCCTTTAGTATCATTGCCCCCAGTACCAGCGTTATCCTTGGAGCTATATTTTTTTACTTTGTTCTTGTTTCGAGTCCTCCTCAACCACCAACCTAAACTTTAACTACATACCTTTGGATAAAAATCACAGGAGATAGCATGAACGATGCTTTTCCTACAATTGTTATTTTGTTGTCTGATTGTCGATGTAAACTGGGACCCTATATAGTTTGTTTTTGGAAATTAATGGAAGATATGATGTACTGCAACTATAGGTCCTTTTAACAAGTCTTCACTTCACCTAGGCTAGCGTAATTGCTAACAGTGTTTTCCTTTTCGTGATTTTTTATATGCTGGATTAATAATTTACATGTTTGGAAATTTGACTAATTTGGCAGGGTGGGAGATCCATTCAAAGACACAGCTGGTCCTTCAATCCATGTCCTTATAAAGATGCTCGCAACGATTACGCTAGTAATGGCTCCAATCTTCCTGTGAGAGTTGTTGATATCACAGAAAAAGCATAGTTGCGCCAATTTGATTTTGCTAATTTTGGAAAGTATAGAGATAGGTTGTATGAATCTATGATGTACATCGATGAGCCTGATTAATAGTCACAATGATTTTTCTTGTCCTTGATCAGAATAAGAGATATTAGTTGACTGAACATATGGAGAAAGTAGTGATTAGAAAATTTCCCCGTATTATTCTTTGGCTTTTTAAATTAGATGATGTTCACCTGTTATCCAAATCCAGCGCAGCTAAATTAAAATTATACCTAAAAACCAATTAAGGTTTACATTGCGAAACACTTCATTGTAATTCATCCATGTTGCAAACAAATTTGTCACTTCTCAACTTTTTTTACTTTCAACGATTGACGGTAACTTTTGTATCGCTAATCTTCAGCACTGCTTACACATTCCAGGCTAATTTTAGGTTAATTTGTGCCACTATAGATGATGATTAACAAGCAACAGTTGTGGCAGTAGTGAAGGGTTATGAAAGGAAAGATAAATCTTAAAGATAAAACTAAATTGAACAAATTTAATTAAAACTTTATTTAAATCAAACATAACAAATTATAATGTGAAGAGTGTTATTTGATGTAAATCGTGTCTGTTTATACACTTTGTTGTTATTAATTTACAAAAATATAATTTAATAAATCAGATACTAAATTGAACTTGTAAAACAAAAAAGTAACTAAATCGAATAAATTATACTAAAAACAAAAACCAAAATAATTTTTAAAGCTTTGAGATTAAAGTTATGAAAATGGAATACCAATATCATCTCTATCATATGTATAGATTATTCTCTTTGATATTCTTTTGTTATACATACTTTCTTTACTATTTGTTTTTTCTTTTTTTTCACCGAATTTTCCCATTTAAGTTATTTTTCTCTCATTTCCATGTTTTTTAATCGAGTAGGTATAATTGTACCATTGACAATTTTTACCGTCATACCTCATTTTATTTATATATATAATATGGTTAATTCTTTCTTTAGGTGACAAAACAAATTAATACAACAGTATATAATTATGGATACATGGTTCAAAGTTTAATAAGGTTATTCATATATTTAAGACTTAATAGTTATTTTAATCGTTTTTTTTATTTCATTATGCTGTAACATTATTAATTTGGTCTGATTTTCTAAAAGTTTGAGTTAATATATTTTTTTTTTCATGAAATTAGTAGTAACAAAATTATCACAATAATATGTAACAGACAACAAACGTGCTATTATGGTAAATTGTCATTATTAATTTGACAAAATATATTATGTTGACTCATTTAAAAAAGGCTTAAATGCCCTTTTGGTCCTCATTTTCGTAGTGTTTGTTGCGGATGATCCTCATTTTGACAGGATGCTTAAAATGATCCTCATTTTTACTGAATGTTTAAAATGGTCATCATTTTCGCAATTCGTGTTTTATTTGGTCATTTTCTGTAACGCCGCTTAAATCATTAACGGAGCATTGTACATGTGGCACAGTTTGTATTTTGTATTAGGGTGTGTTATGTGTACTGTACAGGTGTGGTAATTAGATATTTAGGGATAAATAAGTGAGCTAGGGTTTTGGTAAGGAATGTTTGGGCAGTAGGTGAGTTTTTGCAATATTGTTCCTCCATTCCCCAATTGGTGTTGCTACAATCTTCTTCTTCCTGCAATCCCATTATATAGGTATGTTATACGGTCTCAATCTTCTTTCTTTACCTCTGGTTGTAATTGTTGGAGGCAACCGTGTTGTATCACTTCATGCACTGATGATGGTTCAACAAGAAATGGATTAATTCCGATTTGTAGTTGCGGAGAGATGACAACTTTGAGGATGGCAATGAATGTGGATGCTCAACATTGCAGTTTAGAATGAAATTACAGATTAGGATGAAATTACAGATTAGGATGAAACTACAGATTAGGAGGATACCATGATAGCAGCTACAAACGTCTTAGTTATTTTTTGGAATTTCTGATGTAGAATTCATTATTGATGTACTGCATTTCGACTTTCCTTAAACTTCGTTCAATTTCACTTTTGTCAAACATTGATGTAGTGCATTTTGATGAGAATGAATTAATGTTATGAAATTAACTTCTTCAGGACTTAGATCAATTTAATTTTTCCCAAGCTTAGATCAATATCACTTACTTCAATGCTCAAATTAAGGTGTCATTTTGAACATGTTGGGATCAAACTAATTCCTTTCTTCATTTAACAATAGTACAAAACAGATTGGACTTTAAAAGATTACACACAATAACAGTACGAATAATACAATAACAACTCAAGTGAACCTTATTACTAATTGTAGCCTCTCCTCAACAACCTTTAATGACTTCTCCAAATCATTAATCGTCTCATTTGTGTCATGATGATGACATCCTTTTCATCAACACCATCATTTGAAAAAGTTACAGCCCACATTATTGGAACCACCACTCTGTAAATCAATAAACCAAAAATTAAAACCAAATTATTATTAACACAAAAATAAAAACAGATTATACCCAAAATTTTCTACCAATATTCTTTGGAGTTCTTGCCATCCTCAAAGTTGTCATCTCTCTGCAGCTACAAATCGGGGTTAATTCATTTCTCGTTGAACCACCAACAATGCACGAAGTGATACAACACGGTTGCTTCCAACGATTACAACCATAGGTAAAGGAAGAAGATTGGGACGGTAACATACCTATGTAATGGGATTGCAGGAAGAAGAAGATTGCAGCAACACCAATTGGGAATGGAAGAACAAGATTGTCAAAACTCACCAACTGCCCAAACATTCCTTACCAAAACCTTAGCTCACTTATTTATCCCAAATATCTAATTACCACATCTGTACAATACACGTAAAACACATTAATACAAATCGTGCCCACATGTACAATACTCCGTTAATGATTTAAACGGCGTTACAGAAAAGGACCAAATAAAACATAAATTGCGAAAATAAGGACCATTTTAAATATTTGGTCAAAATGATGACCATTTTAAACATTATGTTAAAATGAGGATCATCCGCAACAAACATTACGAAGATGAGGACCAAAAAGGTATTTAAGTCTTTAAAAAATAATGTTGAACCAAATAATACGTGTTGTTGTGGTAGCATTGTCATTATCAACTTGACAAAATATATTATGTTGACTTATTTAAAACCAAATTAAAAACATTCAAGATAGGGAGATGTTGAAAAGATTATTAAGCATGTGTAACAGTAATTAACTTTATCTAATAAGTGATTAACATTATTATACATTAATTGTCTCACAGAGGTTGAAAAAATGATGTAGCTATTCACTCAGGAGCATCTCAGTAATACTGACATGTCAATGTTTCTATGAGTTTCCACTTATGTGACGAAGATGATATATTAGGAAATATGTTAATCTTTTTGTTAGTTACTTGTCATTTAAGGAAATAATAAATGGTCAACTAATCATGCACGCACACATAAAAATAAACTTGAACCTATTTTTAGAAAAATAATCTTACTAACAATATCTAAATAAATTTACAAATAAACCTTCGTTCAGTACTTGTCTCACCCTTTCAGCAACTTGTCTAAAAACATGCGTGTTTTAGTAAGAACATTCTATTGTGAGAGATCTCGGTAAAATATTTTTGACCACACGAATAAAAATACCCTTACTCTCTTCTAAATTTTTTGAGGCAAGCTTCAATTTTTATTAATTGAAAGAACAACTTTCATGCGAACATGTCTTTTAAATTTCATGGTTCCCGTCACAACTTTGGGCATGTCTATTGTGAAATTTTTCATGAACTTGTTTTCCACGTCATGTGGACACTACCACGAATATGTTATCTTAATAATAATAATAATAATAATAATAATAATAATATTTGAAAGAAAGTGAGGAAGTTTGACTGATTTTAAAAATGAAGAGATTAAATTGAATCTTTTGTTAATAAAAAATTAAAATAAATAATAGAATCCTTTGATATATATACCTGACAGTTGCATATGTTGCATATAGTGGAGAGGCTCTCCGAACCTTATCACAACTGTGGTGTGGTGCAAGTATGTGAAGACAAAAGCTCTATGCGATGTCTCTCAGAAGCAGCGGTTTGTTTTGGTTTCAAATAAAGTGCTCCGATTCCAAGCAAGGTGGTCGTGGTTTTGGAGAAAACTCTAACAGGATTAAGGTTAGGCTGCGTCTTCTTTTTCTTCTCCATTTCCATTTCCATTTCTTTTAAGCTCCCATTTCGATTGATTGTTCTTTTATTTCTATCTCAGACCAACAAATCTGACACAGGTTTCGTGTCGCAGCAAAGGTACGATGATTATGCATCATTTCATGTGTATATACATATTTACAATTCACAAACTATGTCATGTGTGTCTGTCTATTGTTGCAGTGTCAAGGGACCAGCACCTAAACAGTCTCGCTCTCTGTCTTCTCGTAAGTGCAATTCAATTGCATCTCTTATCTTCTGCTACTTTTTTGCCTCTCACTTTATTTCATATGATGATATGGCATGTGCAGAGGCACCCCGTTTAAGTTCACAACTTGACGGCAAATCTAGGAACGATTTTTTGGATGTTGACTTTGAGGAACGCCTAAAAACAGTTAGAAGGTGCACCTTACACTCGCACCTATTTCTCTCTTTCTAATTATGACCACCATTGCTCAGTTACTCTTTCTCCACACTGCGTAGGTCAGCACTTGAGCAGAAGAAGACAGAGGAGCAAAAGGAATTTGGAGCAATTGACTATGATGCACCAGTTTCTTCGGACGAAAAGACAATTGGCCTTCCCACTAAGGTACCATTGTTGCTTCTTACCACATAAAACCCTGTTTTCTCTTAGATATCAAAACTATGTACATGTATGTAACTGTCATGATACAGATTGGAGTGGGGGTAGCTGTTGTACTCTTCGGTCTGGTTTTTGCTTTTGGAGATTTTCTTCCATCGGGAAGGTATGCATGCTCTTAAACCAGATAATTAGTTATTGGAACAGCCTATTTTTGCATCTCGGTCTTTTGCTGCACAATTACTCGTATTTTATCTGAAAAAAATATATAGGTTGTTATGTTACCAGTTAAATTAACTTCTCAAGCTTGTTACAAAAATAATACTGGTAAATAATCTTTAAATTGGGGTGGATTTTTTTTTAACGTTGTTAACTTCAAAGCGTTGTTTGAAAAGCAAGCTAATTAGGTTTTCTTTTTTGATTGGGATTGAATGAATTCTATACTCAACCTATTGTTTTATGAAAAGGATGATACCTTAGGGCTAACATCTAAATCATTCATAAGCTTAATAAGCTTGCTGTTACAAATAAACTAGGGAAAAATGTTACTAGGCCGACTTATCAACTTCCATCAAATCCTCCATCAAACATATATAGTTTAAGATATTCATCATCTTGAATTATAAACCATGCCATGCTCTGTGCTGCTTGTAATTATGGATGCTATTCATACATTTCCTCATCATGTTCATTATTTGTCATGTAGTTTTGGTTACAGTTTAAATTGGGATATCATTATGTACCCTAAAAAATGGGATATCTTGCAGTGTTAGTCCTACTGATGACAGTGCTGTGGTCAGTAGTAAGTTGTCCGAGGAGGAGAAAGCTACTCTCCAGGTATGATTTCCATCCAATTATTGTTATCTTCTGGTAACTAGTCAGGCACTGATGTCCTTCCTAATTATTTTTTGTCTTATACTCTTATTTCCTTTCCTTATGAAGCAAAAGTTCACTGAATTAAGATTGTTTCTTTTCACGGACTGATGGAAAAGTGGAGATTTGGTGCTTAAGAGTTTGGTATTGTTGGTTGTGTTTTGTTTTCAACATTATTTATCTGTAGTGGACTAACATTAGGCAAGATAAAAATAAATATAGTTAGCTTTGATATGACATAGCAGTATTTTTCTATCAGATGTAAAGCTTTCCATGCACACTTACCAACTGTAAAGAAGTAATGTGTAGATAAGGAGATTTTGTGATAATGATCCAACAGGAATTTAAATATGCTTAATTCTCTTAGTAATTATGGATAGAGATTCTACCGAAAGGCTAGTTGATTTTCGTTTTGGGACTTGCAAGTTGTAACTGTTGAACAACTTATGGTGTAAATACAAGTGCACACACACAGCAAAGAAACTTTATAATCTATTTTTAAAGATTTTGAGCAGTTCTGCTCATGTAATCAAGTTAATAGTACTTAATATGATTAGTTCTGTTTAAGAATTATCTCATCAGATAATTTTTTCAGGATCCTAATTTTCCCTTAGATACCGGTACTACCATTGGAGTAACTAAGGTGTGTCTATGGAAGGATAAAAAGGAGAATGACATACGAAAGAAATCATAGTTATTGAGAAAGAATGTCATATAAATTCATATGTAACTAACTGCTGAGATGGCAAGAAGGGTTAGGAAGTAGGCGGAAATCAGTTGGGGCTTCTGGGAGATTCACGCTCTTGAATTGGCTAGACCTCTTTGTTCTTTCATTTTGTTTAACGTCCAGAACCTGTTATGTTAGCACCTTGATATGGCTGTGGGGTTTGCATTAATACAGTGTACATATTCTATTATTTCTGACACCTATCATCTGGGCATGTCATTAATTAGCTTAGTTTGGTCTGGTTCCATCTGATTCTGAGATAAATTTTCAGTCACACAGGAGTATTATACTCCTTCCATTAGGGAGTATCGACATTTATTATGTATAAACAAAGTTACCACGTTTACCCTTAATCCTTCAAATATCATCTCTATACATTCTGACAAAACCACAGAATCATTTATGGTATACTTTGTGATATATGGCAGAGTAGGCTCAAGGAATTTGAAGCAACATTAAGTATTTCCCCGAGAGATCCAACTGCTCTTGAAGTAAGTTTTGGATACTAGTTCTGTTCTTCTGATTTCTGTCTTTTTAGATACATTTTAAATGACTTTCAGGGAGCTGCAGTAACTTTGGCTGAACTAGGGGAATATGCAAAAGCTGCTTCTCTACTTGATGATTTGACGAAGGTATTGTTTTGAGCATGGATATCCCCTGGAATTTTCCAGTTACATGTGTTGGAAAGTATCCTCTACGTAGGGAATTATAGCTATATATTTATTAGACAAAAAATTTCTCTTTCAAAAATATGTTGTGAAAGTCTTGCTAATTGACCTTAAATTAGTGTTGAGAAATTTTTTTGGTGTTATTCCAAGGTAAAACCAAATGATCCTGATGTTTTTCGTTTGCTTGGAGAAGTTAAGTACGGACTCAAAGATTATGAAGGGAGTGTTGTTGCATATAAAAGTTCAGCAAAGGTCAGTATTTTCAACCTTTTTCTTGGAGTAATGTCATAAAACCATCAGGAATTTGATGATTGTTTTAGGACCTGGGATAAATTATATTTTCTGCTCTTGTAAAATATTTTTTGCACTTTACTTCTCATAGTATGTGCTTAAGTTTTTTATGCTGAAGTTTTTAATGAAAGCAATATATCTGTTGCGTCCACCTGTTAGTATGCATCCAAACCCTCTTAACTAGAATCTGAAATCTAGTGAAGAGGTGGCTATATCTACAAATTCTAATTGATCAAATGTAGCAAGCTTAGTAATTCCATCAAGCATTATCCATAAAATCTGGTTGATCTCTGACAGGTGTCCAAAGATATCCAACTTGAAGTTCTCCGTGGCCTTACCAATTCATTACTTGCTGCCAAAAAGCCAGAGGAGGTTTGTCATCATGATAAAGGATTTTCAGGATATATTTGATGCACGAACTAATTCCTATTATTTTGCTTGATGATGCTTAATTTCCACTCGTCTTTCTAAAAGTAAAATCAAGTACACCTTTTTGTGATGATGTTCAGGATCGTTACTCTGTCCAAAGAGGATAACTAAGTCACTTTATTTTCGTTTTGTTTCTTCTCTTCAAAGATTTGTGCACTCAAGCAGTGAAAACCCACATTTTTTCATTTTTGTATTCCATAATAATCACAAAAATTTCTACCCTTTTTCATTTTGACCAGACAATTCAATCCATTTGTCCACTAATCATCCTATCTATCCATATAGAATCCGATCAATCCCTCCAATTATAAAAGTAAATATTAATGGATTGAATCACCACTTTTTATTGGTTTGATTATGAGTCATCCAATATATTTTTTCATCCGTTGGGTTAAGTAGTCTAAAGTTCGCTGGTTGAGCATGTTTTTTTATGGGAGTCATGGATGGAATTAATTTTCTCGATGCTTGTTTAAGGGGTCATAAATGGATTAATGGTTTATTTTTAACTCATTATAATTCACTAAAAAATTTACAGAGTCCATTTTTTCACACCCCTATTTCATTTTGTTTCTTCTCTTTAAAGATTTGTACATGAATATTGATTTTCCATTTTCTGTACATACCTTTGGAAAAATAAAACATAAAATGGAAACAAAAAGTAATTCCTTAAACCTATTGGAGTTCAAGTATAAGTTGGACTCCCACGTTATAAATAAATAGATAAGCTGAGTAATATATAAGAAGAAGAACCTACTTTTAAGGTTCTGGTTAAAGGTAGTGTTATATTATCGTGTATTCTCTTCCTTTGATTTCCCAACAAAACCAGACAATATATTGTACAGAAATATGGGGTTTTTCTTTTGGACTCTCAGTGGTACTGTGCATTTTGAATTAACATTCTATTTTTCCATTCTTTCTTCAACAGGCTGTTCAATTACTTTTGACTTATCGTAAGGATTTGAGTTCCGAAAACTTGAGCAAAAATTCTAATAGCAACCCATCAGACTCACAGAAGCTGGATCCTGTCCAAGTAAATTCACAATCCTAGCATGAGATTTTTATTTCCTCATTTGCATTCCTGTACAGATTTATTTCAGAATTATTTATTTACTTTATTTATCTTATTTAGGGTGGTGAGTCGGTATTTTTATTTTGCCTGCAACTACTGGGTTAGAATTAATTAGTCAGCTGTATTTTCATCATATCCCTGTGCTAAATAATCAGGGAATAATATTCAGTTATCTACTCATTTCAAAGTTGGTATATATCACATACTTCAATTTTCTTTTTGTTTCTTCCTTATACATATGTTTTTTCTAATATTCCTACAATTCTCAGGTTGAATTACTTCTAGGGAAAGCCTACTCAGATTGGGGCCATGTCAGTGATGCTGTAGCTGTTTATGATCAACTCATATCTACTTACCCTAATGATTTTCGTGGATACTTAGCTAAGGTCTGTATTTTTCTCTCATTTAATCACTAAATGCTTTTTTTCTTTATAAATCTAATTAAAGAAAATAATCATTGCAGAAAATTTATATAGTTGAAGAATTTGTTATTTACAGAACTCTGCTTTAGTTTATTTTTATCCATTTGGGTTTATCCAAGGTTGTGTTATAATTATAGAAAATAAGGAGCTGATCCTATATATAATCAAATAAATATTGAAATAAGGAGTTGATTCTATATCATTAAGAATATCTAGATTATATATGTGTATGTATAATTTATTAGAAACTTTTTTATTTATTCGTGTATCACATTTTTGTTATTAAAAGATATCAAATATTGTATTAATTTCTTTTCCTCAATATAAATAAAACACCTATGTTGTCTCAAATACACATTGTTTCTCTCTTTCCTAGAATTTAACATCGTATCTAAAGCCTTTTTCAAAACTGTATTGCCCAATTAGTCCATTTTGGCAAAACCATGAGTTGTAAGAAATACTAGTTCCACCAAAATAGTGTGGAAATACATTTCAAAAACATTTATTTAGTTCGACTGAATACACAACTAGGTTTAATACATAGTTTAAAACATTTTTATATAGAGACAATAAGAATTCACCCTATGTACAAATCATATTTAGAATAGAAATATGTGATAAAAGGATTAATTCTATTGCATGTCTGCATGAAAACAAATATCACTAATAGTGCCAATAAGTTAAATTCGAAAGCAAAATACACTGAAATATGCAAATGATTCGTACACGGAAACATCTTTGGAATATCCGTGTTATCTAGACTAAATTTACAAGATAATTTTGAAGAAAAGGAAAAGAACTTTGATGTAACTAGTAAAGAATAAGCCACGCTCTCTTAGGAATCAACCATGATAGCCTGCAATGTTCATTTTTCATTGTCTTCCTCAAACTTAATTTCTCATAGTCAGTTGTGCTATGAATTACGGCCATATTTTTATGCTTCTAATTTGTTTTGAGTATGTCTTAATACAATTCTATATTCAACTTTTCAAAAATGACTTGTGTTAGATATCTTAAATCAATCGCTTTCTCTGCCATTTTATTCACCCAGAAGATTATTTGATATTATATTCCTATCAGTTATGCTATTTTTGTCCAAAGGGCACTGGAAGGAGCTATTCACCCAAAGTATGTCTTGTAATTTTTTACAGGGAATCATCCTAAAAGAAAACAAAAATATTGGTGATGCTGAGAGAATGTTCATACAAGTAAGTTTCTGAGTTGAACTTTCATAATGAGTAGGTGAATAAAATGTAAAAATAACATTATATAAACTAAAATTTTCTTTTTCTACACTGTTATAACTTTTTTTGTGCAGGCTAGGTTCTTTGCACCAGAAAAAGCCAAAGCACTTGTGGACCGTTATTCAAGATAAAAAATTTTATGGACGTTAATGATGAAGGTAGTATGAAGCAAAGGATGAAATATGTAAATATACTGCAGAATCACAAGGAAAATTTTCAATGATATCTGTAGTGTGTTGAAACTCATTTGTGAAACTATGCTAAAACAAGAACATAATTTAATCAACAAAAACTAGAAACAAAAGCCACCCACTCAAAATGTAATACATGTATCAGCGCCTTCTAAATGCAACAATTACTTAAGAGAACAAAATAGAAATATTTTAAAAGTGAGAATTTAAATAAAACTCTTAAAAATGTTTGAAAAGTCTTTCACAAGTTATTCAAATTAGAGGTGGATAGGATTCTCTAATGATTTTAAAACTATTTCACAGCCTCATTAATGATGTAAAGTATCGGGTAAACTCATTTTAAAACTTCAAACTAGATTCACTTATCTCATTCCTTTTCTCGAGTTCTTTTTCCATACATAGGTGAGTTTTCCAAAAGAAAATATCAGGCTTTAACGGAACTTGTGGGCGTTTTCTTCCGGTGGCATTCAAATTTACGAATGACTTGTAATAAAAATTGCGAGAAATAGATTTTTATGTCTTCAAATAATTTTTATGTTATTTTGTTATTTTTAAATGATAAGTATTAAAATACTAAATGTCTAATAAAGTTAGAGTGAAAACAAAATTTGTATATGTATTAAACGTTAAATATATTAAATATAAAAAAATATTGAATATACTTAAAATATTTAAAATATTAATATCAATACGAATAAATATACCAAAACTTATCTATTTTTAGATGTCATAATTTGAATTTAGAAAATTGTAAATACGTATCTAAATATATGTCAATATATGTCTTACATGATATTAAAATAAGTGCATGATCTTTTAGTTTTTATTTCAATTTAAATGTTTTATATTAGATAAACTAAGTTCAATGAAGTATTAAGAAAATGATGAATTTCATAAAGTCTAATTAAATATTGATACAAAAGTAATTTTATTTTTATAATGTGTATGTAGTGATATGCATTATATTTATATAAAAAATAAATAAAATCTATTATATCTTTATTATGATCTCACAATTTACAATCATACAACCTCTTCACCAAGGTAAATCATTTACAAATAAACACAAAAGCCTCCTCGTACTTTAGATCCCACGTTAGTTAATTGGCGGTTTCGTTATTGTACAATAAAAATTGGATAATGAATTTGTGATTTCTAGAAATAGTAAATAAAACCATAGTTAGGAATAAATTAAGGAGACAGATGCATGGTGTGAACAGAAGCTGCTTTGTCTTCCATCCATTTACTTAATTTGAAGCTTTAAGTTTGAAGCAGTTAAGGAGGGAAAGTTTCTTGAGCAAAAAGAAACTCTTCTTCTCCCCGGTCGATTCCTCAATCTCCCAACCACTAGAGGAGACCGGAGGAGGTTGAATGAGCACTGGAAATGAAACTCTCAAGAAGCTTTTCGATATGCGCCCCAAAAATCATTAAGAAAATCCCAAACCATATCAAAAAATCATCCTTCTCCAGATCCTTAAGCTGTCATATTCAGCATCATTCCAAGAAGCCATTGCTAGGTTCCGGAGAGACCTCCGACGGCGCCGCCGCAAGGAACGCCAAGGTTCCCAAAGGCTTCATCGCCGTCTACGTGGGCCCCGACTTCCGACGCTTCATCATTCCGGTACGGTTCTTGGCCATGCCTGACTTCACCGCCTTGATGGAATCCGTCGCCGAAGAATATGGCTGCGATCATCACGGCGCCATTCACATCCCCTGCGACGAAGACTATTTTGAGCAAATTTTGACCTCCTGTTCCCACCGTAAACGGGCCCTCCTTCCTCTTCCTCCTAAGAAACTTTCCGACATCCCAATCATAAGTAGCCATTGATCCATTCCTTCGCACACTCCTTATAACAAACCACAACAACGAAGTATTGTATACATACATGTATATACTTTTATATACGTATGTAATATTTTCGGCATGCCCTTCAATTTTTTCATTGTGATGCATGAGTAACGCCAAGTTGGATTAATTAAAGTTGATAGCGGAAGTGTTGGATCATGCACGAGGGGCACAAAGGCTAATTAATGTTTGTTTTCAATCCTACCTCTTTTCATTTGAGAATCCTATCTCTCTATGGCAATCAAGATCACAGAATATCTATTGCACATTTTATAATTTTGCATACATTCATGTACATATGTCATAAGAAACAAATAGGAAGACATCAATGTATATGTTATGAAAATTGTTAATAGGGAAATATAACCAACACATGCATCTAATCAAAACTAAGCAGCACTTTGCACTACTTTATAATGAACTAGAACTAATGCATGCATGTGTTGATCATCACAAAAGGAGAATTGATATCTATGTACAAGTTTGAGGATGATGAGAGGGAGTAACTTCACAATCTGATCAGTAAAACGGTGGGAAATCGGAAATCTAAATGTGAGTCTAAATCTTGCACACTGTGTTAAAATGAGAAAATTGAGCATACATAAGAATGAAGACCCATCAACCTATCGTCTTAAGGTTTTGAGTCAGAAGTGGTGTGAATCTCTTATGTGTGGATTGTTGTTGTCCTCCACGGACTTGAGTATTGTCTGGAAGACTGATACATGGCATGGGATTTTGAGCACACCCTCTTGCTGGAAACCAAATTCATCTTGGGCTTGTTGGAGCAAAATCTCAAAAGCTTGGTGTCTGAGATAATGCGTGGGAATGATGAATCTCTTGAGCTCTTTCCCTACACAGACAGCGAGGAAGCCTTTTGGAACAATGTCTGCAGTGTTGGAAGCAGAAGAAGATGTTGCAGCTTTCTTCCACTTTCTGAGGATCTGTTGAAGCCTAACCACTTCACGGATCTTGTTACACTTCTTTGAATTTGATTCCATCATATGTGTGTGCATTCAAAGTGAAGAGTGATGATATGAGTTTATGTAGAGATGTAAAATTTATAATCAAACTCGGCCTCAGATGCCAACTGCTATATCAAAATTTAATTCATGCACACATCATATTTTATTCTACAACCAATAATTTTTCTGCGCAGTACAGATAATCATTGAGATAGAGATCAGCTGCAGGTGTAAGAATCAGATCCATAAATGTTCAGTTTGTTTGAATCGGTTTGCTTACATTTAAAATATTTTTCTCACTATAATTAGAAACTCATACTTCAAATGCACTTCAAACAACATGTTTTTTAGGTTTCCATGCATTTGTTTTAACTTTTCAAAGTAATCAGAAATTGTAAAAACAAAAATCAAAAGCTATTTTAATTCAATAGTTTCTTTAAAACATCAGAAATTAATATATACAACATCATATATATATATATATATATATATATATATATATATATATATATATATATATATATATAACTGTCAATCAAGGTTAATTTTTTTGTTTGAGTTATCTGAATGTAGATAACTATTTAATGGCAACTTGAACATATGATTGGTGTTTGGATGCTTAGAAGATCGTGGAAGATGGTACTCTGTGATTTTGCATGTGACTCGTCTATTTGTTTATGAAACAGACACTTAAGCCAGCATGTTGAAATTATTTTATCAATAAAAAAACGAAATACAAACATAGATAGATATCATGAATATTTGTTAAGAATTTTGAAAACCTTATCAAATTCAAAGGTATTTCAATTTCATGATGATCAAGTGAGAAAATAATAATGAAAACATTTTTATCAACCTATAACAAGCCAAAGAAAAAAAAACAAAATTTAGCATTATCTTTAATTAAAAATCTTTTAATTAAAAATCACCCATGATGCAACATTTAAAATATTAACTTTGTTACTCTACAATTATCATTATACTACTTAATCAATTATTAATTCCCTACAAAAATAAACTAAATCGTGTTATTAAACTCTCAATTTGTTCCATTAAATGGTCAACTTTAACGTAACTCTAATATTATTTATCTCAATTAGTGTTAGTAAATCACCCTTACAATTTATCAATAGTTAAAAAGCATTTATGTTAACTCACTTGATTATCCAATTCTTGATTCTTTGAATAAATAAACTTGAATCCCTTATTGAACTCTATTTCCTGCATAATCCAATCAAATCCTAAGATTGAAGTGTTTTATTTTTAACAAGTATTGGTTTGAAAGCATTCTTCAATGACAACATACATTAAAACAAAACAAATGACATGAGTTTGATTCTAACTACATTCAACCCTAATAATAAGTGATTAGTTACTCATTATTCTTATAAAAATATAATTTGTTAAGTAAAAGTGTCATATAAATACTTAGCACGTGTTTGTTTGATTTATCGTGATTATTAACTTATATCACAATTATCTTTGGTTTACTCATTGACAAATAACATTTCCAAAACTATACTATAATTTTATCTTTTTATAAATTAATTTTTTCTTGATAAAAGTGTAGATTATCAAACCTTAACATAACTCAAAGTTTATTAGATATCATAGCGAACATATTAACATTTAATATTTTATTTGATAATTCAATAGAAAAAAAAAATACATCGCATCCTCGACCAACAACAACAAAAGTAGTATTTTTGAAGGTTATATTAAAAATAGAATAGTAAACTCCTTAAATAATAAACACATATTTTAAGAAGAAAATGTGTAACATTTTCTTTCCATGGGAATAGCTACTTATTATTCAAACTTGTGTGTGTTTTTGAATTAATAACACCGTAAAAAAATTAAAAATGCTTGACAATGATATTTGTTGAGATTATTTAATTTAGTTGGTTGAAGTTTTATACCTTTTGGCATATGTTTAACTTTTTTACAAACATTTATGTGTTCTTTTTTCAACATGATTCATTTCGTATCAATTATAAAATTTTAACTATTTTTTATGGGTTTCGAATCACTTATGTCTAAACATTTTTAATTAAAACTCCACTGCAAAACCCTTTTTTAAAAAAAAAAAAAAAAAAT